>Ga0126383_10000361_pt1 | contig 24716 bp, 18 predicted proteins | sample PanSoiMetPlot_35_FD_96882 | JGI IMG/M metagenome (GOLD analysis project Ga0126383, IMG submission 96882) | Tropical forest soil microbial communities from Panama - MetaG Plot_35 | ecosystem: Environmental > Terrestrial > Soil > Tropical forest > Bulk soil | place: Panama | collected 2016-02-17
CGGACTGCCGCTTTCAACATGGACGTCGCAGGATTCTTCGCGAAGTGGCTCGCGGATCTCGCGGCCGACCAGGACACGAGCGGCATCGTCCCCTGGGTGATTCCCAATCTGTTCCGCGACTCCGTGCACTTCGGCGGTACGGCTGGATGGTCGGATGCCGCGGTGATCATTCCGTGGACGATGTATCAGGTCTATGGGGACCGCCGGCTGCTGGAGCGCCAGTATCCGAGCATGCGCGCCTGGGTCGATTACATGCACCGTCGCGCCGGAACGGACCTGATCTGGCGACCGGGGTGGCAGTTCGGCGACTGGCTTGCCCTGCACAGCGACGATCCCTCCTATCCGGGTGCCACGACCAGCACCGACCTGATCGCGACGGCGTACCTCGCTCACTCCACCGATCTCGTGGCACACGCCGCTGCTGTGCTCGGGAAAGCCGACGAAGCCGCCCGATACCAATCACGCTTCCGCGCGATCCGCGACGCGTTCGATCGCGAGTTCGTGTCGGGAGCGGGCCGCGTCGGGGAGAACACGCAGACCGCTTATGCCCTGGCGATCGCGTTCGGTCTCCTCCCGGACTCGATCGTCGCTGCCGCAGGGAACCGGTTGGCGGACGACGTGCGCGCACGAGGTGTGCATCTCACGACGGGGTTCCTCGGTACGCCAGTCCTGCTCCACACCTTGAGCGGCACGGATCACCTTCCCCTCGCCTTCGCGCTGTTGACGCAGCGGTCCTATCCGTCGTGGTTGTATCCGATCACGCGCGGCGCGACGACGATGTGGGAGCGCTGGGACGGCATCCGCCCCGACAGCTCGTTCGAGGACCCGGGAATGAATTCATTCAACCACTACGCCTTCGGAGCCGTCGGCGATTGGATGTACCGCAACATCGGCGGCATCGATCTCGATTCCAGCGCTGCGGGATACAAGCGATCGCGCATTGCGCCGCGCGTTGGGGCCGGGCTGACGAGCGCACGGGCGTCGCTCGAAACACCCTACGGCACACTCGCGTCGGCGTGGAGCGCCGCCGGTGGGCAGTTTGTCCTCGACGTGACGATGCCGGTGAACACGAGCGCGACCGTTATCCTGTGGGGTACGCAGGTTGATCGCGTTCAGGAGAGTGGGCGCTCCTTGAACGGCGCCGCAGGGATTCGCGATGTCCAACAACGGGGGAACAACGTAGTCGTGGTCGTCGGATCGGGCCAGTATCACTTCTCGACCACGCGGGCTCCCGAGTAAGCCTCCGCAACACGGCCGCCGGGAGTGGGGGCGCCGGACCGTTGGACGCGGGGGCGCTCGACCCGAACCATCGTTTCGGATCTCATTGTCGGCTGGAAGAGACCATGTCAAGCCGCGCAGCCCCCGCGTCCCCGTGTCCTAGCCCCCACTCCCGGCGGCCAACGCGTTGGCTAGCCGGCGCGCACGCCGTTCACCACGAGGTCAACCGCCGCTCGCCGCCACCGCTCCCGTAACGCTGGTTCGTCCGCGCCGAGCGGCGGCGCACTGGCGGCGATGATCGGCTCGAGTCGCAGGTATCCCAGCATCAGGATGAGCGCCTGCGCCGCCGCCACATGCGGGTCGACATCGTCGCGCACCAGCCCGAGTCCCTGCCCCTCGGCGAGCAGCACGACGATGCGCCGGATCGGCGGAGCTAGGGGAGTGCCGTCGGGACGCTCGGCGTGAGCCAGCAGCCCGACGAGGTCGGGGTGCTGCTCGAGGAACTCGTACAAGGTCGTGAGGAGCTGGCGCAGCCGGTCGAGTGGTCGCCCCGAAAGCTGCGCCGAGGACCCGAGTGCAGTCTCGAGCTCAGACATGGCTCGGCGCACCGCTGCTTGAAACAATCCCCGCTTCGAATGGAAGTAGTAGAACAGCAGCTGCTTGTTGACCCCGGCGGTTCGGGCAATCCGCTCGACTCTGGCACCAGCGAAGCCGCGCTTGGCGAACTCCTGCTTCGCCGCGGCGGCAATGCGTATTGCCCTGTCGTTATTGAGTTTGCGAGCCATGACAGCTGCTCAACCGGATGGTTGAGAAAATACTATCGCTGGTGGTCGAGCGCCAGGTTTGCCGGGGCGGCCGGGAGTCCCGACTTCAAATAGCCGATCAAGACGCGATTGAACTCCTCGGGACTTTCCTCGGGGAGCGCGTGCCCGGCTGTCGGGAAGCGGGCCAGCGAGGAGTGGGGCAGCTGAGCCGCCATCACTTCGCCGATCTGCTGCGGAATCACGCGATCCCGGGTCCCCCACATGACGAGCGTCGGGGTCGCGATCGACCCCAGTCGCCCCTGGAGGTCTTCGAAGCTGAATTCGTGCAGGATGCCACGCAGTCCACGACCAAAATTGGGGAGGGCGACCGGCGCATAGTACTGATCGATCTGCTGCTCGGTGACGCGCGAGGGGTCCCCGTAGATAGCGCGCAGAATATTCCCGGTCGCGCCGCGTCCCCTGAGGCGATCGAACAGCGGTCCGACGATCGGCCACTTGGCCACACGCAGCATGAACGGCAACCCGATGCCCAGCCCCGCCGCGTCGACCAGGACGAGGCCGCGCACACGCTCGGGCCGCGCCAGCGCCGCATCGGCGACAATCGCTCCACCCATCGAGTGGCCCACCAGGACGGCGTCCGCAACGCCCAGCGAATCGAGCAGGCCGAACAGCAGGTGGACGTAGGCGGCGTTCGAGTAGCCTGTGGCGGGCTTGTCGGAGTAACCGAACCCCCGGTTGTCATAGGCGACCACGCGATACCCGGCCGCAACGAGGGGGTCTATCGCGTAACGCCACGAATACATCGAGGCGGCGAGGCCGTGGACCAGGACGACCGCCGGCCCTCGCCCGACGTCCAGGACGCGCAACCTGCTACTGTCCACCATGACATACTTCGGGACGAGCGCGGTCCCCGCCGGGAATGCCTGAGATTCCGGGATCGGAGCGGCACGACACGCTGCCAATACCACGAAACCCGAGACGGTGAGCGATCGCAGCTTCACCCCGTCCCTCCGAGATTCGTGCGGGCGAGCAGAACGATGAGCGGATGGCCGCTCCACACCGCCGTCATGGCGGCCCCGCTTCCCGTTGCCGCAAGCGTGAACTGGTTGTCAACGACCAGCGTCGTCGGGGCATCCGCCGCAACGCGGCCCGCCGCCAGCCCCTCGGGATCCGCTGCGTCGCCGCTGATGCGAACCTGGACCGTGGCATGGCGCGCCGCATGGCGCCATGCCGGCAGTGTAGGAGTCCATAGCTCGGCGGCCACGATTCCGTCCACAGCTTGAACAGCCCGCGCCACGAGTTGCTGGATGGCATTGGCGATCGCTCGCGAACCCTCCACAACGCGGGTTACGGGCTCCACCGGCTTATGGAGACCGGCCAGAGCGCGAGCCAATCGCTCCAACCGCTCCCCCTGCTCTCCTGCGAGCTGAACGATGAGCGACTGTGGGTCGGTAGCACGATAGCGAGCCGGACGCCCGCTGCCGCGCTGGGCGGCGCCGCGCCGTAGCAGCCCCTCGAGCGCGGCATAGGCATTCGCCCTGGCGTACCCGGCGGCCCGCGCGAGGGCATATCCCGTGGAAGGACCGAGCTCGAGCAATGCGCGATACATGCTCGATTCGGTCGGAGTGAATCCGAACGGAGTGAGGTCTATCTCAGTAGTAGCAATAGCTACTACTAATCTACATCAACCGATTTCGACTGGAATCCCCATCAACCGCGCGATCAGCCCCAGCCGGAAGGTAATGTCCGTCTGGCGTTGCGCCGGGCTCTTCCCAGGTCCCTCGAGCGGGAACCAGTGCGCCACTACCGGGCTGTCGCTCTTCGGCAGCCCGCGCAGGTTTTTCGGAGTCCACACACCCTGGTCGTCACACTCGCTGAACAACCGGGCCAGGACCTTGGAGGCGCTGGGGATCTGGCGCACGACCCCCAACCGGGCCATGAGCTCGAGCCAGTATACGGCGAATGGCACATCGGGGACATGTCCCTGGGCGTCGGCCCGCAGCGGGTCGCCGAGCAGTTCGAATACCGGCTTGAAGAACTTGCGGCCCGCGAGGATGAAGAACGCGCGCTTCGGTGCGGGAGTCGAGAAGTAGGCCGCCAGCCGCTCGACGAATCCCGACCGCTCGCGCTGCACGGCAGGCATGTACGCCAGCACTTCAACGCCGAAGATCGTGGGCGGAGTCGCCGTGGGATCGAGAATCGTCTTCCCCGACTGCTTGCGGAACGGCTTCTGGAGCAGCTCGCTGCGCAGATAGTTCGAGATGTCGCTCGCGATCTTGTGGGCAGCCCCCCGCAGCCGGGGGTCCTCTACCCGGCCGGCGCGCGCCAGCGCGGCCGCGGCGCCCTCGCGGGACATGTTGCGGGCCCAGGCGCCCAAGCCCGGATCGCTCTTGGCGGGGCGCTGAAATTCAACCAGCAGCGCAGGATCCTCATCGCGCGACAGCAATCGAAACAGAAACCGGTCTGCCAGCTTGAAGGGGTGGGCGTCCGGGTCCCAGCCCAGCTCGATCAGTCGCCGGTACTGGAAGATCGTGCCCACCTCTTTCCACCCGTACACCTTGCTCGCGGCGTAGCCCAGCAGATTCCCGCCCCACAGCCCGTTGTCTTTCTGCTTGCGCGCGATCGCCGTCGCTCCCTTGTCCGCGAGCACGGCGGCCTTCAGCGCCGCCACGCGTTCCGGATCGCGCAGCGACACTGGAGCGACTTCTGTAAGCGCCCGGTACTGGATGGGAGTGCTGGCCGCCTCGTAGAGCCAGGCCAGCGGGAAACGATGCGCGCCGGGGAGTTCCAGTATGCGCTCCGGTCGAACGAGAGACGGAAAGGGCGAATTACGGCGAGTAAAAAGCGGCGCAAACTTATCGGGGGACTGCCCAACGGGCCAGTCCCCCGAGACGCACACTGCTTAATCTCCTGCAGTCAAATGGGTTACATCTAGCCGCCAGGTCTGCGCCTGAACTCGGCAGTCGGCAGCCAAGTTGGCAGGACTACGGAATTCGCCACCGCGATCGCGACGCGCATCATCACGCGCGCCTCCTGCACCATCCCTTCGTATGTGAAGTCGGGAGAGTACTCGTCTGAGGGCTGGTGATAACGCTCGCCGTTGTACTTCTCGTTTTGCTCGCGTCCCCAGCCGCGTGGTCGGCCCGTGAAATCGATTCCCGCCGAGAACGACAGACCCGGGACACCGGCCCGCGCCAGCGGAAAATGGTCGGACCGGAAGAATGACCCCTTGCTCGCGTCGGGGTCGCCCGTCGGCGTGAGGCCCTCCGCCGCGGCGGCGCGGCGAAACACCTCCCCTAGGGACGAGCGCTCGATCCCCAGCGCCGCGATGTCGCGCGTCCGCCCCCGCACATTCGCGCCATCGATGTTGAGGATCGCCGCCGTCTGTGCCAGCGGCACGAGGGGATGCTCGGCGTAGGTCTCGCTTCCCAGGAGTCCGCTCTCTTCCGCGGTGGTTGCAAGGAAGAGCAGCGACCGCCTGGGACGGGGCTGGATCTGCGTGAGTGCCTGCGCCGTCGCCAGCATCGCCGCGACGCCCGAGGCGTTGTCCTCGGCGCCGTTGTAGATCGAGTCTCCGTTCACCAGCGGTCCGATACCCTTGTGATCCCAATGGGCGCTCACCAGCACGACTTGCTGCGCTAGCGCGGGATCGGAGCCCGGCAGGCGCGCCACCACATTCACGCTCTCGATATGCCGCAGGGCGCTCTGGACGGCGATGTCGGCTTTGAGACCGGTGTCCAGCGGCCGGAAATCGCGACGCGCCGCGGCATGCACGAGCGAATCGAGGTTGAAGCCGGCGCCCGCGAGCATCGCGCGGGCAGCGCCCTCCGAGACCCAACCCGCAAGCGTCAGAGCGGGACTCTGTGGCTGGTCGAGCTTGAACTGCTCCACCGACCACGAGCCCTTCACCACCGACCATGGATATGTCGCGCTCTGCGTCGTGTGGATCAGGATGACGGCCGCTGCGCCCATGCGCGCGCCCTGCTCGAGCTTGTAGGTCCAGCGGCCGTAGTAGGTGAGCGCGCGGCCGTTGAAGATGGTCGAATCCTGGAGTCCGGGATCATTCACCAGCATCAGCAGCACTTTTCCTTTGGTGTCGATCCCCTTGTAGTCGTCCCACTGCCATTCCGGCGATTGAATGCCGTAGCCGACGAACACCACCGGCGCGGCACCGACGGCGACCGACGAATCCGGCGTCTCCGCCCAGGCGACGAAGTCGTCGCCGTAGGACAGCGGATGCGGTCCGGTCCCGGTCGCCCACGAGAAGGTCGGCCGCGGCTTCATCCCCACCAGTGCGACGGGCTGAAAGAAGCTCTTGTCGGGGCCGGCCGGCTCCAGACCCATCGCCTCGAACTGCGCCGCGATGTATTTCGCCGCGAGCATGCCGCCGCGCGTGCCGGGACCGCGGCCCTCGAGCAGATCGTCGGCGAGATAGCGGAGGTGCGCATCCATGGCGCGGGCATTCGGGTTCGGGAGCACCGTGGCGGGTCGTTGCGCCGCAGCGGCCGTCGTGAGGGCGGCGAGCAGGAGTGCGGTGGGCCGGCGGGTCATCGGTGTGGCTCCTGGATCAGTGCGCGCAGCGCACGGTGTGAAGAGTGCCGCGGCCGAAGAAGTCGGCCTCGCTGGTGAGCACGAAGGTGGAGTCGTCGAGAAAGTCGATCGCCTCTCCGATGCGCTCGAGACCGGCAATCGGGCAGACGGGACCGATGGGGCTCAATCGCCCGCCGGGGCGCGGAATGAAGAAATAGATCTCCGTGTAAGTCCGCACGGCGACCAGCGCGCCGTCGCGCCGGATCGCTGCATCGGTGACGAGCCGCCCCGAGGATGCATCGGGGATGATCGGCAGCCGTTGCAGCACATCGGCGCGTACCGTGGTGCCCGCGCTCCACGCCGATCGGGGCAGGCGGTACAACCGCACCGGACCGTTCCGTCCTTTGGAAATGAGATACGTGGCGCTGTCGTGCGGCGACACGAACATCGCCTCGACATCGCGCGGGCCGTCCGGGTAGCGAAACCGCAGCGCGCGGGCGGGCGGAGTCGCCCGCAGGGTGTCAGCCGCACCGGTCGGAGGCTGAGGCTCCGGCACGGCGTAAATCGTGACGCTGCGGTGGTCCTGGAGGTTGTCCCCCGTATCGCCGATGTAGATGCACTCGCCGGGCGCGTCGGGGCATGGTCCGTGCGACAGGGCTTCCCAGTCGACGTTCTTCGCGCCCGTCACCCGCACCGCCCCGCGATCGGTGCCGTGCACGTCGGTGGCGTACAGGTACGGCCCATCTCCCGAGTCGTTATGGGTCCACAGGATCCCGACGTGGGCGCGGCTGACGACGACCCCTGAGCTCTCGGTGAGCCGGCGGTTGCGAAAAGTCCCCGTGAGGGTCGTTTCGGGGCTCGGGATAGCGGCTTGCAACAGGAACAGCGAGGCCAGCATGGCAGGAAGGAATGCGCTTGATCGCCCTCGGGCAAGGGGCGAGATTCCGCTCATGATCGCGGCGTTGAAGTCGCGGACGGTCCATCGCCTCCCCGATCGCGTACGGCTCCAGGGCAGGATCCTGTTTCTGACCGAGGATGCCGGTCTGGTGCGGCGGCAGCTGGCCGGGGAAGACCTCGCCTGGACGCCCGCCATGAAGCTGCGCGACAACATCTCTACCGACGAAATCACTCCCGCCTACATCTGCTACTACTACGACGACACCCTCGGCGACTTCCCCTACCTCGGGTTGAAGTGCGGGGAGGATTTTCCCATCACGCGCGGCGCGGTGCGGCAGGGGGGGTTCGTCGCCTCGGTGAGCGGTAAGCGGCGCGGCAAGGGCTCGTCCCGCGAGCAGTCGCCCTACGCCGAGATGTGCGCCGGGATCAAGCTGGTGATCGCCGAAAACATCGAGCGCATCTACCACGAGAATTGCCAGAATCTGGGTGTCCTCACGTCCACCGACTTCTCGCTCGTCGACAAGGTGCGGCACGGTGAAGAGATCCCGCTCGCCGTCTTCACGGCAGGCGAAGGGGAGATCACGCGCGGCATCATCGAATACGGCGGGTTGTTCAACTACAATCTCGCCCGGCTCCAGGGCCAGGTTCGCGTCACGGCGCCGGTCGGCGCGCGCCGTCCCATGACGCTGGGCGAGAAGATCCTGGCGCGCCATTGGGTAGTGGATCTCTCCTCGGGCCAGGTCGGGGTGTCCGCGGTGCAGCCGGGGGACGAAGGCTTCGTGACCACCGACATCCGGTTCAGCCACGAGTACGTCACGCCGATGGCGGCGATCTTTTTCGAGCAGCTGGTCGGCGCCGACGAGCGCATCAACGATCCCGACTCGGTGCTGTTGTTCCGCGACCATCTCACTTTCCTCTCCGAGGCGATGACGCCGGAGCGGGTCAAGGAGGGATTGCTCGACGTCGCGATGGAGCTGGAAAAGAAACAGCGCGCCTTCGCCGAAAAGCAGGGCATCAAGCTGTATGGCGAGCTGACGCGTCTCGGGCTGCACGGCTCGGAGGCAATCTGTCACTCCAAGATCCTCGAGTCGCACGCCCTGCCGGGCCAGGTCATCATCGGCTCGGACTCCCACACCCCGCACGCCGGCGCCGTCGGATGCCTCGCCTTCGGGGTCGGCACGACGGCGATTTTCAATTCCTGGATCACGAAAGACGTACGCGTCACCGTCCCCGAGACGGTGCGGGTGGTTGTCCGGGGGGCCAAGCCGGAGAACGTGACCGCGAAAGACTTCATGCTCGAGATCCTGCGCCACCCCTATGTGAAGGGCGGGCAGGCGATCGGGAAGCTGGTGGAGTACTGCGGGTCGGCGATCGAGGCGTTGTCGGTCGACGAGCGGGCGACGATGACGAACATGACGGCCGAAGTCGGAGGCTTCACCGGGTACGTCGCTCCCGACGACAAGACGGCCGACTATCTGATGGCGTATCGCGGCATGTCGCGCGCCGACGCCGAGCGCGCCTGCCGGGACCTGGCGAGCGATCCCGATGCCGCCTACTGCGAAGTGATCGAGATCGACGCCGCGCGCATCCGCCCGATGGTGGCGCTGCCGGGCGATCCCGGTAACGGGCGCTCCATCGAGGAGCTGCCGGGGCGCGTCAAAGTGGAAATCGCCTACGCCGGATCGTGCACCGCGGGAAAGAAAGAGGATATGGACATGTACGCCCGCGTGCTGCGCGAAGCGGCCGACCGCGGCGAGCGTGTCGCCCCGGGCGTGCGGTTCTTCATTCAGTCCGGCTCACAGGACGTGAAGCGGTATTGTGAAGAGCGCGGTTATCTCGAAGTCTTCCGGCGCGTCGGAGCGCAATTCCTGGAGCCGTCCTGCGGGGCCTGCATCAACGCGGGGCCGGGCGTCTCGCGCACCAAAGACGAAGTCACGATCAGCGCGATCAATCGCAACTTCCCCGGCCGCTCCGGGCCCGGCCAGCTGTATCTGGCCAATCCCTATACCGTCGCGGCGTCGGCGATCGCCGGCTACATCACCGAGTGGGAACCCGGTCTCGCCCTCGCGGAAACGCCTTCCTAGAACGTTCCGTTGATCTTGAGTTTGACCGCGTGAATGCCGGAGGCGTAGCTCTCGGCGTTCGACACGGTCGTGCTGGAGTCGGGAACCAGTTTCGCCGTGAGATGGTACTGCCCGCCCGTGGTCCCGCGGAACACCGTCAACGTCAGCGTTCCCGCGGCCGTCGTGGCGCCGGCGCCGTAACTCTGGCTCGCCAGCTGCAGCGCACCCGTTCGCGCCGTCCACGTCGTGATGACCGAATCGATGCCCTGATGGAAGACGAAGCCGGTGCCCGCGCCCGCGCTGTCGGGCGAGAACACTTCGCGCAGCGAATCGTTGACGGGGGCGGTCAACCCCGTGCCGATCACGAAGAACACCGAATCGACCGTCTTCGTGGCAGGGCGGAAGCCGCGCCAGGCGAGGACCGCGGTGAGCTGCGACGTCACGTGCGCCGTGTCCTGCGTCGCGTCGACATCGAGCTGGATCCCGACCAGCTTCGTCGTGTCGCTCCCCGACGGTTGCGGCGTTGCGCTGAGAATGAATGGAAAAACCAGGGCCGAGAGAATCGGGTACAGCGTATCGCCCGCGAGACCCTTGGTGAGCACTGCCTGGACTGCCGCCTTTTCGTCGGCGCCGATCGGATCGGCGAGCGGCGCGTTGCCGCTATCCGAGCAGGCGACCGCCATTACCGCGGCCAGCGCCACGGTCAGGTGCTTCATGCCATCCTCCGTTGATCATTCTTGTCCGGTACCGGGCTCTCGGCCCCTGCCGGTAGAAGGATACGGAGGAAGGGCTGCTCTTTGGTAGACGCTGCGCGGATTCCACAGTACCCACGACTCGATCCCCACGTCCCGCGCGGCCCGGATCTGGTCCCGGATCTCCGTGGGGGTGTAGCGCGGCAGCCGCCGGCCGAGGGTAAATGCCTGCAGATAGGGCCGGATCTCGGCCGTATTCGGTGCCCGCGAGCGGGACAGCGCGTCGCTCAGGGCGTAGCGCACCACCCCGTAGGGGTTGGCGTTGGGACTGCGGAAGCCGAACGACCCCCCCTTGTAATGGCTGGGATACACCATCGGGATCAGCACGTCGGCGACGTCCGAGAAATCCTCCCACACCTGGCCGATCCCCAGGTCCCCGGTAGTCACGGATGCGGTCAGCCCGAAGACGTCGAAGGTCACGGGAACGCCCAGCGGCCGGACGAAGTCGGCGAGCAGTTTGATATGGCGGCGGACCGCCTCGCGCTGCGTCTCGCCATTGGCGCGGGCCGAAAAGATGGCCGTTACCATCCGGGACTTGGGCTCATCGGGGAAGCGGACGTAATCGAACTGCACTTCACCGAAGCCGAGCGACACCGCTTCCCGCGCCAGTTGGCCGGAGTACACCCACACCGAATCGTTGTAGGCGTCGACCCACGCCATTCCGATCCGGTCGCGCCACAACCCGCCCGCGGTGGACTTGACCGACCAGGCCGCCTTTTGCTCGGCGAGCAGCCGGTCCTTGGCGACGACGATGCGGGCGATGGCGTAGATGCCGTGGGCGTGCAGCGTGTCGAGGCGGGCGCGCACGTCCGCGATGCGGGCGCACGCGCTGGCGCCGATCTGCTGCGCCGTCTCCACTTGCGACCGATACAACAGGCAGCCGGTATCGTCCTTCACGTCGATCACGAGCGAGTTGATCTCGGTGCCCTCGATCATGCGGACGAGCTGCCAGAGGCGGTTTCCGGAGAACGCCCACGCGTTCACGTACAACGCTTTGACGGTCGACGGACGGCCGAATTGATTCAGCCATTCGCCGCGCCACACCGCCCCGAGCGGTTTGAGCGAGACGTGACTCGCGTCGGGCGCGGCGCCGAACCGCACCGGCGGTTCAGCCACGAGGCTCGTCCCCCCGGGAGAGCGCTGCGCCTGGAGTGAGAGGGTCGGACCGACCAGCGAGCCGCAGAGAGCGACGACCATCCTTAAGCGGACCTTCATGGGGCGACAATAGGAAAAATCTATAGAAACGACAAGAGTCCTACATCACATATTACTTGGCATGGCGCAAGCTGTTGAACAGCAATGGGTAAGTAGCCAAGCTCTGACCGCGATACTGCGGCCGGAATCCAAAAAGCACCACTTTTCCGGTACCGACCCGAACTTCTACCAAAGCCGCCCGCCCCGCGACGCGCTCGGGATGCCGCACCCACCCCGAGAGCAGCACGTCCTTGGGATCATCGGGATAGCGCGCCACCACCTTTACGTCGTTCGAATCGAGGACGTCGAACGCGGGGCCGCTCTCGAACCAGACACCGGTTTCCGACGCCAACCCGCGGGCCAAGGGTTGGGATTGGTCGAGGTCGGCCCGGAAGATCGACCCTGGAGCGTAGAAGTCCTCGTCGGGAAGTCCTTCGAGCACGTTGCGCACCGGCAGGAGCAGGGACTGAATCGCGAACCGGCTGGCATCGTTCAGCGCCACCAGCGTCCCGCCATCCTGGACGAACTGTCGCAGCGCCTGAATCCCGTCGGGGCCGAGCCCGCCCGTGTACGGCGCCGGGTAGCGGACCTGGGGCAGTCCTTCGGCGATGTCATGTGGCGACTCGTCGGGAAGGACGATCACGTCGAAGCGATCGTGCAGTTTCCCCGCACGCACGACGGAGTCGACGAGTGACGTGTAGGGCACCTTCCAGGTATCGAACACCCAGCGCGTCCACCCCTCATCCATCGTCGCCGCGTACGAGCGGTACAGGCCGATGCGCGCCGAATCGCTGCCGCTGTAACTCCCCGTCGCACGCGGTGGCGCCACGGGTCCGGAAAGAGAGACGCGGATCGAGTCGTTCACGGCCACCGCGGTCAACCCCATTAAAAGCGGCAGCGTGTGCGCCGTGACGTCGTACGGCCGCTCGGGCGGCCCCCCCGGGTACACGCGCCGATCGGGATAGTGCTGTGCCTCGAGCAGCGTCTTCGCGAATGCCGCGTAGGGCTGCCGCAACACGACGACATAGCTTCCGGATGGAAAACGCTGACCGCCCGCGGTAAACGATTGCTGCGCGACCCGAATCTCCACCTGCCCGCGCGCCAGAATGCCGAGCAGCGCGGCCAGCGCGACTGTGTCCTGCTGGCGTGGAATCACGTAGGCATAGGGCCATCCGCGCCAGCCGCGCACCGCTCGCGATCCCACGGACAGGTAGGTACTGAGCCAGCGATCGCGGTAACGGGCGGCGTGCTCGAGCAGCGCGAACGCGACGTCGGTCTGGTACGACACGATGTCGCGCAACCCCCAGCGCCCGCCGGGCCAGGGGGCGGTGAAATTCCAGGAGCGCTCGCGGGCGTTGAAGCCGCGGGCGTTCGCTTCCAGCCGTTCGGCGGGAACCTGGACCGGACTCGCCAGCTGCCCGCTCGCCGCCTCCGAGAGGATCCGGACCGCCCCGTGGTAGTGCGCGTAGGCCCGGGACGGAGTCCAGGCGTCGTAGATCGAGCTGATCGAAATCCCCGTCTTCCCCTGGCCGGCGAGCGCCCAGGCGATCGATGTCCCGAGGGTGTTCACGCCGTCGACGAGGAGCGGGTCGACGTTCGGCTCGATCGGATCGAGGTAGGGGGGGAGAAACATGCGCGAACCGTTGGAACCCTGCTGATGCAGGTCGAGCACGATCTGCGGATGCCAGATGCTGTAGATCGAGTCGACGATGAGCTGCGTCTCGACCTGGGTGAAAGCGTACCAGTCGCGGTTGTCGTCGTGCCCCACGTAGTGGTGCCACAGCTCGGGAGGATCGGAGCCTTCGGCGGACGTCCCCAGCGTGCGGCCATACCACTTAGCGACGATCGACACGCCGTCGGGATTGACCGAAGGGACGAGCCACAGGATCACGTTGTCGAGGATCGCCCGTGTTGCCGCGGACGAGTCCGTGGCGAGGCGGTAGGCGACGATCGCGGGCGTGAGGTTGCCACCGACTTCATCGGAGTGGATGCCGCCGGTGATCAAGACCGTAGCGCGGTCGTCCTGCACCGCCGCCTGCGCGTCCCGCGACGTGCGCAGGGTGCGTGGGTCGGCGAGCCGGTCCGTCAGCCGGCGATAGGTGTCGAGCTGTTTCAGATTTTGCGGCGCCGAGATCACCAGCGCGACGAGCGGCGCTCCTAGCGTCGTCCTGCCGAGCTCGCGGTAATCGACGCGGTCGCTGGCGCGCGCCAGCGCCTGGTAGTACCGCACCAGCGTGGGCCAGTCCGCCAGCTTGCGGTCGTCTCCCGGATCGAATCCGAGCACGGAGCGCGGCGTCGGGATGACGAGCCGTGGCGCCGGCCTCGGTGCGGGCTTCGCTCCCGGCCGCGCCTGCCCTGCCAGCGGCGCGGCGACGACGAGGAAGAGCAGCGGCAGGCGTCCGGACATCGTAGCGAATCGGAGCGCCGCTACGGGTTCAGCTTGTGCAGCTCGACCCGCCGGTTCTGCGCCCGCCCCGCCGTCGTCGCATTGGTCGCCACCGGACTCGCCGGTCCGTACCCGCGCGCCGTCATGCGCGACGGCGCCACTCCCTTGCGGGCGAGGTAGGCTCGGACCGCGAACGCACGGGCATTCGACAGGCGCCGGTTGATGAGCGCCGAGCCGGTGTTGTCGGTATAGCCCGCGATCTCGATCTGGATCTCCGGATTCGCGACGAGTGAGCCGGCCACCTGATCGAGCACTGCAAACGATTCCGCCGTCAGCACCGAGCGTCCCGTTTCGAAGTTCACGCCACGCAGAATGAGCGTGGGACGTGCTCCCGGCGTCCGCTCTTCGCGGAACAGCACCACGCATCCGAACTGGTCCACTTTCGATCCGGCGGGTGTGCCCGGGCAGCGATCGACGTTGTCGGGGACCCCGTCGCCGTCCGAGTCGCGCGTCAGCGGGCACCCGGTCGCATCGACTGTCGCACCGACCGGGGTGTTGGGACACTTGTCGATCCCGTCGGGGACGCCGTCGTTGTCGGCGTCTTTGGGGCAGCCGTTCGCATCGACCGTCGCGCCGACCGGCGTGTCGGGGCACTTGTCGATGCCGTCGGCTACGCCGTCGCCGTCGCTGTCCTTGGGGCAACCGGTGGCGTCGACGGTGGCTCCCCGGGGCGTATCCGGGCACTTGTCGAGGCCGTCGGGCACGCCGTCACCATCCGCATCGGTGGGGCAGCCGAAGCTGTTGACGACCGCTCCCGCGGGGGTGTCGGGGCACTGATCGAGGCCGTCGGCGACGCCATCGTGATCCGCATCGAGCGGGCAGCCGGTGGCGTCGACCTTGGCGCCGGCGGGTGTGCCCGGGCACTTGTCGATCCCGTCGTACACGGCGTCTTGATCGGAATCGGCCGGGCAGCCGCGCACGTCGACGGTGGCGCCGAGCGGCGTATTGGGACAGGCGTCCCGTTTGTCCGGCACGCCGTCGCCGTCCGAGTCCTTCGGGCCGCGGGCGACGCTCTGCGGCCGCGCTGCTCCTGTCTGCAGGAACGACAATCCGCCCAGAACGAGGAAGTGTGTCGCGTGGGTCTGGCCGAAGGAGCCGTTCGTCGACGGCGTGTACACGGCCCGTCCCTCGAGCGTCACACCGACCCGCGGCCCGATCGGCAGCCGCACGCCGAGGCCGCCGCCGAGGCCGCCGTCGGTGAAGGAGAAGGGCGCGCTCTTGCCGAAGTCGATGCGCGAATAGCCGGCCACCGCGTAGAGCAGCGCGGGGAACCGGACGATGACTTCGGCGCTTCCCAGCAGCGGGTCCATCGTGGCGCCGGGCGATCCAGGGACGTTCTGCTCGCGGTTGAAGATCACGTCGGCGCCGAGACCGACGGCGCTGGTGACGTAGTAGGCGAGCCGGGCCCCGCCGCCGATGCCGGCATCGAGGTTGAACGCATTGTCGTATTTCGTGTACGCCCCGAACAGGCCGAGCTCGAAATCGCCCGCCCGCTGAGCGGCGAGTGTGGTGATACTCCCCAGCGTGAGCACTCCGACGGCCCAGATCGCGCGCACATTCCCCTCCCGGGACCAGGGCAACAAGATAGGAAAGGGGCGACCGTCACGCATCGGGCGCGGTCACGAGCCCCGTGGTCAGAAGCCCCACACCGCGGCCCGGCGCTCCCGAGAAAGGAGGTCCACGCCGCCGACCACGAGAGCGTGGCCGGTCCCGTCGCCGTCCAGCCAGGTGATGCCGGCGGGTCCGACGAGGGCACCGCCACCCTGGGCGAAGATCGAGTTCACCCCGACCGGCCCCGTGAAGCTGCCGAGGGAATCGCCGCTGATCGAGGCGGCGAGCGTCTCCGCGCCGCCGCCCGCGACGCCGGCGTAGACGCCACCGACCACGAGGATCACGTCGCCGAACGTCAGCGTTGCAAACTGGGAGCGCCCCTGCGCGAGCGGCGCGGTTGCCGGGGCCCAGCCGCCGGTGAAGAACCCCGATACGAGGCTCGTCGGCGCCGCATCCGCAGTCGTAAGCCGTGCCCGCAGGGTGTCGAGCCCGCCGCCGGGCGGTGCGCTGTCGGCCACACCGGCGAACACGGTGACGTGGGCGTCGAGCACGGCCCCGCCGCCGTACGCGCGCGGCGTCGGGAGCGATGGTTCGACGAACCACCCGTCGATGTGCCCGTCGAGGCCGATCCTCCCGACGAACACGTTCGTCTGCGGCCGACCCAGTGAATCGGCGCCGCCCATGACGTAGATGCGTCCGCGGCGCACCACCGCCATCGCGCCGGCGACCGGAGCGGGTAGCGCCTCGATTGTGGTGAATGCGCCGAGGGTGTCCGCCGAACCGAGCGCCCGGAACACGGTGGCGCGGGCGCGACCCGCCGAGTCGACGCCGCCGATGACGTAGAGTGCGCGTCCGTTGAGGCGGGAGTTGAACCGGTTGGCGGCGACGGTCGCGGCGTAGGCGCGTGGAGCGGGAAGCCCGGAGATCGGGGTCCATCCGCTGATGGCGCCGCCGGGGGTGACTTGCGTCGCGAATACGGCGGACTTGGGCGCGATCGCAGAGTCACCGCCCAGCGGCTCCCCGCCACCGGCGGCATACACGGCGATCTTCAGTCCCGATGCCTGCGGCTCTGCGGCGACGGCGAGCGCCACTCCCGCGGGCGCTCCAGGAAAGGCGGGGCGTGATTGCCACGTCAGCGCGGCGGGGGCGAAGACGACGTGCGGGAGGATGTGGACGGTCGCGGTGAGGTGGCGGCCAGCGGCGCTCGTCACCGTGAGCGGGCCGCTCGCCGCGCTGTCGGGGACCGTGGCACGCAGCAGACGGTCGCTCCATCCGCCGGGCGGAACCGGAGCGAGCACCGCGCCGCCGCCCGTTTTGGGCAAGTTGATCGCGCCGGTGCCCTGCGAGTCGCCGAAGCCGAAGCCCTCGATGACGATCGTTTGCCCGCGGATGAGCAGCGGCTCGATCGCCCCGTCCACGAAATCGACGCGTGGCGTCGACGGCGCCGGCCCGGTGGCGGAGCCGCTGCACGCCAGCACCGCGCCCAGCGCCAGCGGGAGGAGGCTAGCGCGCAGCCTCGGTGCCACGAACGAACCCGACTGCCTGGACGAGTCGCTCGGACACCGTCGCCAGCTCAGTCGCTCCCTGCGACAGATCTTCGATGGCCCGCAGCTGCTCGGCCGCCGCCGCGGCCACCGACTCGGCCTCGTCTGCGGACGCTGATCCTCCGGCGGCGGCCTCGGTCAGTGTCTGCGCCATGCGTGCGGCGCGGTCCACGGTGGCGCGCGCCACGTCGGCGACGCGCTTCCCGGCCCGGGCGGTGTTCGCCGACACCTCGGCGATGCGGTCGAGGTCGGGGAGCAGCGTCGTCGAGGACTCGACTATCGTGCCGAGCTCGCTGCGGATCCGCTCGAGCAGGTGTGCGGCGCGATCGAGGGCGCGCAGCGTCTCCTGCACCGACTTGCCGACGTTGCGCGCTTCGCGCCCCGCTTCCTCGGCGAGCTTGTGGACTTCGTCGGCTACGACGGCGAAGCCGTGGCCGTGCACGCCGGCACGCGCCGCCTCGATGGTGGCGTTGAGCGCCAGCAGGTTGGTCTGATTCGCCACGAACCCGATGGCTTCGGAAAACTTCTCCACTTGAGCCGCGACCTCCCGCAGCCGCCCCATCTCCACCGAGCCGTGCTCGGTGGAGCGTCCCAGATCGCTCAACCGGCGCACCGCTTCCTGTGTCGCGGCACGCACCCGTCCCGCGGTGCGCTCCACCTGCTCGCCGGCGTCGCGTGTCTGGTCGCCCGCGGCGGCGGTGTCGACCGCTCCGCGCTGCAGCTCGCCCGCTTCGGTCGCCGCGCTGGTCACGAGCGCCGCGCCATGACGGGCGCCGTGGCTGGCGCGCTGCGCGGACGCCGCCACCTCCTGGCTCGACGCGTGAATCTCCTCCGTGGTCGCCGTAATCGTCTCGATGTATTGCGTCATCTGATCGGACGCCCCGACCACCGGGCGCACCGCCCGTTCCAGGGCCAGGATCAGCGCGATCTGGGGCGCGGCGAGATTGAGAATCGTGGCGTCCGAGTCCCGGTACATCCAGGGATCCGAATGACGGATACTCCACAGGCCGATCAGCTGATCCCCGTGGAACAGCGGGACCAGGATCTCAGAGCCCGTCTTGTCGGTTCCCGGAGCGATCGTGTCGCCGCGGCCGAGATTGCGCGCCACGAGGGGGCGCCGGGAACGGACCGCTTCGCCGGTCAGCCCGGTGTCGGCCTCGAAGCGGAATTCGCCGGTCGTGCCGCCGCCGTCACGCAGCGCCGTGTCCGCGACGAGCACCATTTCCCGCTGCGTCGGGTCATAGCGGGCGAACCCGATGTGCTCCCACGGGACGAGCCGCCGCGTCGTCTCCTGGATGTGCGCGAAGGTGCGGGCGAGGTTGATATCGGTCGCGATCGCGCGCGCGAGGCGCTGCACCAGCCGCAGCTCGTCCGCGTGGACACCGAGCCGGATCACGTATGCCGAAACGTACGTCGCGCCGACGAGCGCCACGCCCACCAGCAGCCATGTGGCGGTGGGCAGCCCCGAGTGCACCAGCTTGAACCAGGCGAGCGACAATCCGATCGAGGTGCCATAGACGATCGCCTCCCACCGCGCAGTCAGCCGCGCGTCCACCCAGGCGATCGTCCGGCTCAGGGCGAGGGTGAGGTAGAACGACCCGTTGATCAGCACCATCGTCGAGAGCACCAGGATCGCGATCGGACCGATGTTGTCGGTCTCGAGGGCGAGGGTCCCCGAGGCTCCGCCCAGCTGCTCATACAGAAGACCGGCGATCGCCGAGCCCGTGGTGAGATGCGCCGCATTGGAGGCGGCGAGCCGGAGCGGCAGGCGGCGCAGCAAGACGTCGCCGAGCACGGTCACCAGGGGGGCGACGATCGTGGCGAATTCCCAACCGCGCTCCATGACGGCGAACGCCGTCACGCCGAGCACGTAGGACGAGAACCCGTTGCCGGGGAGTGCAATGCCGAAGCGGCGCGTGAACGCTCCGACCACGACGAGCGCCACCAGGGCCAGCGGGAACGTACCGCCGGTGCTGAGACGGCCGCTGGCATACTCGGTGAAGGCGACACCGACGGCGATCACCGCACCCAGCGCAACGATGATCGAAACGACGGAAGCCGGGGTCGACCGGCGGCGGGATTGCGGACTCATGCCTGGCTAGCGCGCAAGGTCAGACGTGTGGCGCGGCGTGTCAAGCGTCGATATCCTTTACGCATGCGCGTGACGATCGAATTCTGCGTCGTCTGAAACTATGAGCCACGGGCCGCCGGTCTGGCGGCCGAGATCCGCAATGCCTTTCCGGAAGCGGAGGTCAAGCTCATCGAGTCGTCCGGGGGCGTGTTCGAGGTGGAGATGGATGGCCGCCGTGTATTCTCGAAAAAGGCGCTGAAGCGGCACGCCGACCAGGGTGAGGTGGTCCGGCTGCTGCGGGAGGCGGGCTCGAGTTCCTGATCGTCACCTCCTGTGAACCCGCGGGTGACCTCTCCGCAGGACACTCTTCTAGGTCGTTCCTTCTTGATACGTTTGTTCTAACAGCATCATTTTCAAATAGTTGGCGACGTTCATACGCGCGGCACGGCACTTTCATAGCCAAGAGCCCGGCAACAAGGAGGAGCCATGAAAAAGATCGCATTGCTGTTCGGGCTCGTGCTGATGGCCGCGGCCGGTACCGCCTCCGCTCAGACGAGCGTGCAGTTGGAGTTGGGGTTCGGGGCGCCGCGCCCTTACATCGCGGGCGATGTGTTCATCGGCCAGTCGTTCGTGCGACCGGTGTACCGGCCGTATTACTACTACTACCCGGAGCGCTATCCGTACTACTTCTACGAGCCGCTGCCGCTCTGGTACGGACGGCCGGAGCGCGTGATCATCTACGAGCGTGGTCACCGCTTCTATCGTCGCGACTTCGATCGCGAGCGCGACTGGCGGCACGTGTGGTCCCGCAATCATGAGGGCCGCGATTGGGACTGGCGGCGCGATCGTGACCGGGATGAGGACCGTTCTTGGGACCGGAATCGTGACCACGACCGCAATCGTGAACGCGACTGGAACCGGGACTGGCGTCACCATGATCGCGATGACGAGCGCTGAACGCTGAAGCCACAGGACGCAGGCGGCCGGGGGCCCGATTGGCTCCCGGCCGTTTTAGTTTTCTTCCGTGCCCTCCGCGCTCCGCGACCACTTCCTTCCCCCCGACCCGCAAGCCTTCGTCGCCGCCCGGCCCGCGACGGGACGGATCATCGTCATCGCCCCGACCCGGGCTGCCTGCGAAACGATCGAGCTGGCGATGCGCCTCGATCTCGACACCCTGCTCGAGCGGCAGCACGGCGACGACATTCGGCGGCTCGCCGGCTCGGGAAACGGGTTCGGCATCGTCGCCGGCACGGGCACAGGCAAGACGCTCGCCATCCGGCCGATCGCCGAGCAAATCCTGGGAGCGCCGCTCAAAGTCGGCGTGGTGAATCGCGAGCGGGAAGCGACCCCCGAAACGCCCACGTGGAATGTCGTGATCGTCACCACCGGCATCGCCCGGCGCTGGTTTGAGGACGGACTGATCACGGCGCGCGACACCCTCGTTGTTGACGAGATTCACCAGACCTCTGCCGAGCTCGAGCTCTGCCTCGCCCTCGGCCTGCGGGCCCGTTGCCGCTTCATCTGGCTCTCCGCCACCGTCGACCCGAGCTTCTACGCGCGCTACCTCGGCTCGTCGGAAGTGCTCGAGACCACCGCCTTCGATCCCGCCCGCGCGGCCCGCGTCCGCGTCGTTCCGTTGCGTCCGCTCGATTTTCTTGACGACCGCTTCGTGCGCCGCGTGCTGAAGGAGCGCCGGGGCGTCGCGGTGTTTGTGCCCACGCGCGCCGAAGTGGAGGAGCTGGCCGGCCGCCTCGGCGCCCAATGGCCCGGCCTCACCGCCGCGTTCTACCATGGGGGCGAGCCGATCCGGGTGATCCGCCCGTTTCTGGACGGCGAGGTGGAACGCCCGTTCTTCCTCGCCATGACCGCGGCCGGCCAGTCGGCGCTGAATATCCGCGGGCTGGACACGGTGGTGATCTACGACGCCCGCTACACCAACGTCGTCGACCGCGGGCGTAACGTGCTGACGCGATTGTACCTGGGGGCCAACGAGATTCTCCAGATGGCGGGGCGGGTGCACGGCCGCGTGGCGCAGGGCGAGGTGTTCATCCTGAGCGACCGCAATCTCGATTTCGCGGCGCTGCGTCCCACGCCGCCCGAATTCCAGCTCGCCGGCGACGCCGAGCGCGTCGCGATCACCTGCGCCGCTCTCGGCGTCGACGCGCAAGAGCTCGATCTTCCCGTTCCGCTCGATCGCCAGGCCTATCGCAACGCCGTCGCGCTGTTGACCGGCCGCGGGTTGATCGAGAACGGACGTCTCACCGCCTACGGTCGCGCCGTCGAGGCGATGCCCGTCGACCGCCCCTGGGGTGAGCTGCTGGTCCATGCCGACGATGAGCTGCTCCCGCGAGTGGCGGTCGCGGCCAACATCGATTCGTTGCACCGCATGACGCGCGAAACACGCAACCTGAAGGGAGTGATCCTCCCCGGCAGCGATCACCTCACCGCCTACAACCTCTTCGCCGAGGCGGTCAACAAGCACGGATACCTGGGTGAAGTGTACGGGCTGCCGCGGCATCTCTTCCGCGAGACGGTCGATCGCTGGGCGGAATGGCGCGGGGTATTGATCAAGGCGCTCGAGGACATCGCGCTCGGCACGGCGTCCGTCTACCGGCAGCTCGAGCGTCCGCTGCCGGAGCGATTGCCGCTGGCCGACGAGCGCACCCTCGCCGCGTTTCAGGATCTCGTCGCCCGCTACCAGCCGTTCGACCTCGTCATCGATGAGACAACCGCCGACGGTCGTGAGGCGCGCGTTTCGCGCGGCTCGGTGTGCGGCAGCTGGGGGGCGGTCGCCGGCCCACTGCGCTACTTCGCCGATCGCTTCGGCAACCCGCGCGCAGGCATAGAAGGGACCCAAATCCCTGAGCGGCTCATTCGCCGCTACGCCCGCCGCAGCCCCGCGCTGGTCGAATACATGGAAGGCCAGAAGCGCGGGCGCCTCGTGGCGGTGCGGACCCTCGAGTACTTCGGTTTCCAGCTGGAACGGGAGTCCGAAGCACTTCCCAGTCCGTTCCCGGAGGATCTGGCGACAGCCGCCCGTCAGGCGCTGGTGGATGCCGTGATGAAAGGCCGGACCCCCCACCCCGACCAGCGGTCCGTGCGACGCGCGCTCACGCGCAGCGACGAATACTGGCGCCGTTCGGGGGGTACACTGAGCGACGTCTCACCCGAACGGCTGGCGGAGCGTATCGCGGAGCAGGTTCGCGGGGTCGATAGCTGGGATGCGTTCCTAGGTCGATCACTGGCGCTGGATCCGGCAGCGCGCATTCCGGAGGAGGTCCGCAGCCGGCTCGACGCCCTTCCCGGATCGGTTCACCTGTATGGCGACCGGGTGCCGCTCGAGTACGAGGTTGAGCGCGGATCGGGTGTCGTGCGTATGGTGCTCAAGGAAGGACAGGCGAGGCGGCTGCGCCCCTCGGATCTGCCGTCCTTCGATCGAAGCTTACGGTTTGCTGTCCTCCGGGGGAGACGCCCGGAGATCCTGGGCAGCTCGCTCGACGAAATCCGAAGGCAGTTGAGTGAATTGCCGCGGACCGAGCGGGCCCGGCTGGCGCGTCGCGGACGACGCCATCGCCGGCAATGAAACATTTCGCATGTACCGGTGGTAAGGGGTGCCGATGGACGCGCTCATTCGCGCGGTGCTGGAGTCCCTGGGACAGGGTGTCGCCGTATTCGATGCGGAGGGTCGGCTTGTCTACGCGAACCCGGCCGCCCGCCGTGTCCTCTCCGACTCGAACGGAAACGGTCCTGAGACCCGCCGGGCCCTGTTGAACAAGCAGGGCCACGCCGTTGCGTTGCGCGATGGCGCGACCGCGATCGGCGAGGCGGTTTTTGTAGCGGAGAACGGTGGCGCCGGCACGCTCGCCGAGCAGGAGCGCGAGGCGATCCTCGAGGCCCTCTCGGTGACGGGAGGGAGGCTCGCGGAAGCGGCCCGCAAACTCGGTATCAGTCGCACCACCCTGTGGCGCCGACTGCGGACCTACGGTGAAAGCACGCGTCCTGGCGCCGCCCGCTAACCGCCTCTAGTTTCCCGGGGCGATGCCCGCCGCAGCTTCGCCCCCTTCGCCCTACATCATCGAGGAGTACGTCCGCTGGTCCGACGTGGACTTCGCGGGCATCATTTTTTACGGCTCCTACGTGCGGTTCTTCGAGATCGCCGAGACCGAGATGTTCCGCGCCTGCGGGCTGGCCTACAAGGACGTGTTTGCGCGCTACGGCATTTTCCTCCCCCGCAAAGCCGTCTACAACGAATTCTTTCACCCGCCACGCCTCGACGATCGGCTGCGCGTCGCGACCTACGTGGGGAAGGTCGGCAACACGTCAATGACGCTCAACTTCGACGTCCAGTGCGTCGGGACGCCGCAGCTCGCGGCGGCGGGGTGGATGGTGCTGGTGTGCGTCGATCGCGAAACGCTCAAACCCGAGCCCCTGCCGGCCGGGCTCCTCCAGTCGCTTGCGCCGCATACCCTGAGTGTCGCCGCGGCGCGGGCCCAGCTCGGCGTGCCCGTCTGATGCGCCGGCGCGACGCGGCGATCGCCGCCGCTGCCGTGCTGTGCGCGTGTGGGCGTCCGCCGGCCCCTCAAACGGGGAGCGGGGTCGCCCACGTCCACATCTCGATCACCGGGGGCGGCGACACCGTCGGCTTCCGGATCCCGGTGCGGGCGCGCCGCTGCGCCGACAATCACGGCTTCGTGCTCGACGGAGCGCTGCACGGCAACGGCCTGCTGGTCTGGCTGCGGGACGGCGCCGGCCCGCCGGATGGCGGCAACTATCCCCTGCTCTCGCGCGGTGACTCGGCCGCGCCGCGCGGCGCGATCGCTGCGGTGCGCTACATCGTCGGTACCGTCGCGCACGGGCTGAGCGTCGATTCGGGCACCGCCAGCCTGACGCGCGAGCAGCCGCCGTATGCCGTCCACCTGAAGGGAAACGGCGTGGAGCTCGCGATCCCGGGGCGCCGCTCGGTGGAGATCACGGCCGACCCCGTGCCGCTCGAGCCGGATACCGTGAACTGCGTGGTGCAGCTGTGACGCTGCGCATCGGAGTCGTCGGCACCGGATTCGCGAAGCGCGTTCAATTGCCCGGCCTGCGACTCGTTCCCGGCGTGGAGGTCACGGCGATCTCCAGCGGGAAGCGCGCCAGCGCGGACGCCGTAGCCAGCGAGTTCGGGATCCCGCACGTCTTCGACGACGGCGTCGAGCTGGCCCAATCCGGTCGCGCCGATCTCATCATCGTTTCGTCCACTCCGCTGAGTCACGCGCGCTATGCGATCGCCGCGCTGGAGGCGGGCCGTCACCTGCTGTGTGAGAAGCCGCTCGCGCTCAACGCCGCCGACGCGTGGCAGATCGTCGCCGCGGCGGAGCGGCGCCCGCACCAGGTCGCCTGGGTCGACCACGAGCTGCGCTACGAGCCGAACCGGCGCCGTATCCGCGAGCTGGTGCGTGAGGGGGCGATCGGCGACGTGCGCCATATCGAAGTCGTGTTGAAACCGTACATCCGCGGCGACGGCCGGCCCCAGGCCCCCAACGCCCCCTGGACCTGGTGGTTCGACGCGGCGCAGGGCGGCGGGATCCTCGGCGCGGTCGGGTCGCACCTCATCGACCTGTGCCGCTTCTGGACGGGGCGTGAAGTGGTGCAGGTGGCCGGACGCGCGGAGACGTTCGTCCGCGAGCGCACCGACGCCGCGGGC
>Ga0126383_10000362_pt1 | contig 24699 bp, 18 predicted proteins | sample PanSoiMetPlot_35_FD_96882 | JGI IMG/M metagenome (GOLD analysis project Ga0126383, IMG submission 96882) | Tropical forest soil microbial communities from Panama - MetaG Plot_35 | ecosystem: Environmental > Terrestrial > Soil > Tropical forest > Bulk soil | place: Panama | collected 2016-02-17
ATGGCGAGATCACGTTTCGCGACTGGCACCCTGTGGGGATCATCGAATACGGCTACGCCGCGCCTGATCCCTTGAATCCTGACATCGTGTATGGGGCAGGCCGCCGCGAAGTCTCCAAATTTTCTATCTCCACAGGGCAATTTCAGAACGTAACGCCTGTTCCGGCGGCGGATCCCAAAGTGCGCGCCGACCGCACTCAGCCGATTGCGTTTTCGCCGGTCGATCCCCATGTTCTCTATACGACTACGAATTTCCTTTACAAGAGTTCGGACGGCGGCCAGAAATGGCAGACGATCAGCCCTGACCTCGCGCGCGAGAATGGCGCGATTCCGGCGAGTCTCGGCGACAAAGCGGCGAAAGATCCCAATGCCGAGAAGATTCGGGGTGTTATTTATTCGCTGGCGCCCTCCTTCAAAAATGTGAACACGATTTGGGCAGGGACGGACGACGGACTGCTCTGGGTCACGCGCGATGGCGGCGCCAATTGGAAGAACATCACGCCTCCCGAGATCATTCCTTGGAGCAAAGTTACGCAGCTCGCGGCCTCCCATTTCGATGACGATACGGCCTACGCTTCCGTTAGCCGGTTTCGCATCGATGACTTGCGTCCGTACATTTACCGCACGCACGACGGCGGCAAGACTTGGCGGCTCATCACCAGCGGGTTGCCAGACAACGCTGCGGTTGACGCCGTGCGCGAGGATCCCGAACGCAAGGGCCTGCTCTTTGCCGGGACGGAAACGAGCGTGTGGGTCTCTTTCGACGATGGCGACCACTGGCAGTCGCTGCAGCTTAACCTCCCGCATACGTCGATGCGCGATCTGTGGATTCACGATGATGATCTGATTGTGGCCACGCACGGCCGCTCGTTCTGGATTCTCGACAACATTTCGCCGCTGCGGCAGATCAGCGAATCGGTCGCAAAGTCGCAAGCATATCTCTTCAAGCCAGCGATTGCGTATCGTGTGCGGCGGGATACCAACACGGATACTCCGATTCCGCCAGACGAGCCCACCGCGCAGAATCCCCCGGATGGAGCGATCATCGATTATTTTCTTGCGCAGGCCGCTACCGGTCCAGTTACCCTGGAGATCTTTGGGGGCTACGGCAAGCCGATTCGTACGTTCTCAAGCGCCGACAAGCCAGAGCTCAGTTCTGAAGAACTCGCTAAGGAATTGATTCCGCAATATTGGATTCGCATGCCGAAAACTCTCTCGACAGCCGCAGGGATGCACCGCTGGGTCTGGGATTTGCACTATCCGTCCCCACTGGCTACCCGCTCGGACTACCCCATCTCAGCGATTCCTGGCGACACGCCCCGCTCGCCGCAAGGGCCCATGGCGATTCCAGGGCAATACACGGTTAGGCTGACGGTCAATGGACATACATTCACGGAGCCCCTCACCGTGAAGATGGACCCGCGCGTGAAAACGACAGCCGACGGACTGGCTCTGGAGTTTCAAAAGCAGCAAGTTCTTGCGGAAATGATGACGAAGACCACGGAGGCAGTCACGACGGCGCGTGCTCTGCGCGAGCAAGTCCAAAAACTGATAGGCAAAACGCCTGGTACCCCAGGGGACAACTCTGCGACCCAGAGCAAACTCTCTGGCACACTCGCGGACTCGGTCTCTGCTTTCGACAAGAAACTTTCCGGAATTCTCGGCGGGGGTGGCTTCGGGGTACAAGCTTCGCCTTCACCTACGCTCAGCCGCGCCAGCGGTGCCATTGCTGGGCTGTACAGCGAACTCGACCGTTCCGACGCTGCTCCTACCGCCGCACAGCTTGCGGCCATTGACGCCACTGAGAAGGATTCTTCTTCCGTCCTTAAGCTCTGGCAGGAGTTCCAAGCCACCGATCTGCCTGCTCTCAATCGCCAGCTTAAGTCCGCCGGCTTTGCAGAGTTGCAGCCTGCTTCCAAATCGCCCGTCTCGAGCGCCGACGACGACGGCGATATCGAATAAGGTCGCGACTTTTTCTGACGCGGCTAGGCCAAATTCTGTAGCGTCTTTTCGATTAGCCCTTTGGTTCCTGCGTAGGGGTCGCCCGGGCTGTCCCATTCCATTGAAAAATAACCTTTGTATCCGTGCTTTTTGGCGATGCCAAATGTCCTCGGCAAATCGACGCGCGCGATTTTGCCCTTTCCGCCTACTTCCGTTTCTTTCACATGCGAAATGTTGTACGCGCTTCCGAACATGCCTTCGATTCCCTGGTAGGCATATTCATCGTCGTGTTCCGCCACCGAGTTTCCAAAGTCCGGCAGGGCGTGGAGCCAGGGGCTATTCACTTTAGCAATCACCTTCACGATGAAAAACGGGTCCTCGGTTGCGGGGTCGTCGTTCTCCAGGTTCACCACCACGTTTTTCGACGCGCCATATTCTGCTACGCGCTTCAAAGTGTCGGCGGTGAGTTCAACGTCCGGCGTGGCTCCCTTCGCCTCGGCAATGTGCGTGCGCACGCTCGGGGAGCCAATTGCCACGGCCGCGTCAATCCATTCCTTGCTCGAAGAGATTGCGAGTTCCCGCTCCGCGCTGTCCGGCGAATACTGGCTGTGCTCGCCGTCAACCGCAATGTTTACGATGGCACCGCCCGCGTGCGCCACGGCCGCGCGCAGCTCTTCCAGATAGGGTTTTTCCAACGAACGGAAATGACGGCTCCACGGTTCGATTTTTTTGATGTTGAATTTCGTGCTGACGTGCGCGGCGAAGTCCTTCAGCTCCATCTTGCCGCTGCCCTGCTTGTCTTCTCGCCCGGCAATAAACTCGCGGAACGGATATGAGGCGATCGCTATGCGGTCGTGCGTCGACGCAGGAAAGAAGATGTGTGGCGCGCTTTCGGCGGCGGATGTTGTTCTTAGCTCAGCCGATAGCAATGCGGCCGCAGCCGAGCCGACTGAGTCAGAAAGAAAGCGTCTTCGTGTGTACCGTCGCAAGGCCGCGCCAGTCTAACAGACTGGCTTTTTACTGGCCATCCTCTTCGCCCTGCGTTGTGGGCCAGCAACTTCACGACTGCTTCACCGCAGCTGACGCAGCCAAGCGGCTCGGACCAGCAGGAGAGGCGAATACTACGAAGCGTTGCGGAGACCGCGGGCTACGCCCGAAGGGGTAGCATGTGATCAGCGTCAGAGCGTCTTCGGATGTGGGCGCGAGCGAAGTTACCTCTTCCGGCGCAACGATGCGGATGTCATCTACAGTGTAAGTCCGCTCGCGGAGTCCGTGCTTGTGGGCATCGAACCATTGAACTTCAATCTTGTCTCCGAGCTCCAAGGCCTCGAGAGGCCGAAACCAGCTTGTGCGGTGCCCGGCCAGTTCCACATTGCCGGGCTCGCCAAGGCCCGCTCCGCTGAAGAGCCGTGCTGGACCAAAAGCCAGCGTGCGTGGCGTCGCACCCTCCAGCACAATTTCGTCGTAACCCAGCCGCGGAATGCGCAGCCGCGCCACCGGATGAGTGTCAGCCCAGGGCCACGGTGCTTGCGGCGTGCCCTGCGCGGCGGTTTTCACCCAGGCGCGGTGAATCAAGACGCTCGCAAATTCCGCTTTCGCGTCCAGGTACAGGGCGCGGGCGGTAAGCGCAGATCCAGCGAACAACACCAACGCTACGAAGATTCGAAGTGGTTTCATGACGCTACCTCCACTTTGCGACCAAGTTGCCGCAGGGCGATTGGTATAACCAAACCGATCACTAGGAGGATCACGCCCAGGATTTCAAGAAAAGCATCGGCGGTTCCAGTTGCCGGCGCGCCAAAGACTTTGTCCATCTGCATGCCGGCGGGCAATTCCGTGGGCACAGGGACTGTCCGCGACTCGCCACCCACATTCGCGACGACGTCTTCGACGGCCACGAGCGAGGTAAAGCGCGTTACCAGGTGGTAGTGAATCGCATGAGCAATCAGGCTTGTGCGAATGCTCGCGCGAGCGTCTTCATCCGCTTCACGCCAGCGATCCATCCAATCTTCCACGCGTTGCCGGGCCCACAGCGTCGTAATGCCGGGATGGAACGACGCTGTCGAAGTGTCGAATGGGATGCTCGTTTCGAAAGGCTGATCGCCAGCGCGAGCTGTCAGATGCACGGTGCCTTTTCTCCCTTGCGAGATGCGCCCGAAAACCAACAGCGGCTGCCGCAAGAAGAGGTCGGGGAGGCGCTGCGGATAAACCTCCGCCAGCTCGACCCCTTCAAAGGAAAGCTTCACGTCGGTCAGCACGGGACTCTCGATAGTTTCGAGCAGCTTTCCCATCTGCTCGCGAATCTCGCTGATGTCCGCGATGTGCGTGAAACTGCCGCGGCCGAATTGCGCCATTTTGGTGGCGAGGAAGAAGTTCGGCGCACTGCCAATCGCTACGGTATAAAGCCGCGCGCCGCCCAAGTCATGCCGCAGCGCGGCGAAAATTTGTTCCTCGTTGCCGAGGTCGCCGTCGGTCAACAACACGATGTGCCGGAGATAACCGGCGGTCTCCGGTTTCTGCATGACGTGAAGCAGCGCCGGCAGCATTTCCGTGCCGCCGCTGGCCTCCAGTCCCTGGACATAGCGGCGGGCCGCGGCCACATTTTCCGGACGCGCCGCCAATGGTTGGGAAGCGAACTCGTAATAGTTGTGGTTGAACGCCACGATTCCAAAGCGGTCAGCGGGCGTGAGCCGGTCGAGCGCCTGGAGCAGCGCTTCGCGCGCCTGCTGGATGGAAGCGCCAGACATAGAGCCGGAAATGTCAATCAAGTAGAGCATTTCCAGCGGCACTCGCTTCGTTGGCTGAACCGTTGGCGGAAATGCGGTCAGAAGAAAGTAGGTTTCGCCGGATTCTTTCTCGGGAGAGAGGAAGAGCGCGGCTTTCGGCTGCTTGCTTTCCGCCTGCTGCACCTCAAGGACGAAGTCCTTGTTCGGAATGGTGGCGCCGCTCGCGAGCTCGACGTGCTGGCGGCCATCTACAAGCTGGTGAACGGTGATTTCATGCGACACACTCTTGATTGAACTGAACTCGAAGCCAGAGTCGAGATCAACAGCGAGCGAGATGTCGTGGCCTGAGCGGGTTTCAGGATTGCGCACTGGCGGAGTAATTCTTGAGGCGTCAGGCACGGCGTCCGTGTCAAAAGCCCACCCATTGCCATCATGGCTGACTGCCTCCGTTCCCGTGATGTAGCGCGGCCCCACGACCATCGGGAACACCAGCCGTACGCGCGACGCTTCCCAGCGCAGCGGTTCGACATACCGCAGCCGCACGTCCACGTGGTCAGCGGGCATCAGGTTCGCCACGGATGCGGTGAAAATGTTTGGCCGCTCTTCTTCTACCAGAGCTGCGCGCTTGCCTTCAGACTTTGCCGCCTCATAGGTGCGTTTCGCTTCCTCGCGCTCGCGGATTACGCTGCGAATCACGCGGTTGCCGATACGGATTTCCATGTCATAGACGGCCGCGTCGTGTGGCAAAGGAAAAACGTAGACCGCCTCGAGCGGCTCATTGGTGTTGTTGACGTATTGCTGCGTCACAGTCGCGGCAGCGACGAGGCCGCGTACGTCCAGCGCAACGTCCGTGTGCACTAGCGGCACGGTTTCGTAGCGGCCGGAAAGCGGTGAGCGATAGAGCAAACATCCTTCGCCAACGCGAGACGGCGATGGTGCCGTATCATCGCTCTGCCCTCCGTATGCAGTTGCTGCAAAAACAGTAATGAGCGCGAGCAGAGCTAGCGCCGAACGCTTGCACACGCTTTGATTGACCCGGTTTCCTGTTGACCTTCGCATGGACTCCTCCCCACTCGTAGCGACCCCGCGAAGGTTCGGAGTGCAAAAGACACACCAAGACGCTGAAGGCGGGACCGAAGAGAGCAAGTCTCAATCGTTCAATGACTTGGCAAAAAGTTATGGATCGACGAGGCGCACTGCTCTTGTGTTTACACCCCCACGACTGTGTGCCGCTGGCAACGTTGGGGCGCAGTAAAAAGTTAGAGAACGCTTAGGAACGCAACCAGGTCCGCTTCTTCCTGGGGCGTCAGGACCAGGCCGAAGCGAGTTTCGTAGAAATGCACGACGTCCAATAGACTCTGAGCAGAGCCGTTATGGAAATACGGCGCGCGGGCAGAAAGGCCGCGGAGGATCGGCCCCTTGATCTTGCCGACGTGGTCGAACTTTCCATCGATCAGGGCTTGGCCGAGGTCCGTCGTGGTTTTGCAACTGCTCATATCCAGTTTGCACACCGTGATGCTCGGCAGGTAACTCACATCCAGGCCTCCCAAATTAGCGGAAGGGTTGGACGGGTCTGGGTCGCCCGTCCCGATGTTCAAAGGCGTAGGAAAGGAATGATTGCCCACGTTTGGCGTATCGTGACAGGTGCCGCATGTGCCGGTAAGCGAGGGAATACCGCCGTTGCCAACTAGGCCGCCCGCCGATACATCGTCGTTGATCCCAGCAACGCCGGTAATGTTGATGGGCTTGGAATTAAAAACGGCCTGTCCGCGCTCCACTGCTGCCCGAGGGGAAGTTGAGGGAAACGCCGCCCACGCATCAAAGGGATTGAAGATCGCGGGAGTAAATTGACCGTCGCCCGGCGTCACCAGTCCGCCAGGCTGTTCAAGCAGGGGAACCAGGGGATGGACGCTGGAGTTGATGCTGATAAAGAATGCCTGGTTAGTAAGCGAAAGGGGCCCGCCCGTCGCCCCGCGCGCGTCCAGCCGGCCAGCGAAATTGTCAATGATTTGTGCCGTGGATAAAGCCATCTCAAAGTTCACGATTTGCGTCTGTTCGTCGGCAGTTGGCCTTGAGCCATCCCCTTGGGCATGGCCAGTAGTGGCATCCACCGACTGGTGTTTCAGATCGCCCACCAATGCGTCGGGATAATTCGAGAACACGATTTTTTTCGTGCCGGTGATCGGCGTCGATTCGCGCCCGTCAAACATCACCGCGCTCAAGAAACGCAGGTTGGTAGAGGGCAGTGGGCGGCGGTACATCGAAATCACATTTGTTTCGTTGCAGCCATAGGGATTGTTCACGCTCATGACTTGGTAGTCGGCGGTGGGGGGCACCCCGATGGCGATGCGGATCAAGCCGCGCGTGCGCAGCAGCAGATAAGCGGCTTCCCTTCCGGCAAGCGTGGAGACGTCAATACTGTGATTGCAGTTGGAGCCGTCGACTGTGCGAAAGATTGGGTCCAGCCCTTGAGTTTGATCGAACCTCGCTTGTACATTGGCCGCAGCAACGGACATGCCGTCGCTTGGTTGGTGGCAACTTCCACACGAACGCCCATTGGTTCCTATGCTTTGGAAAAACGGCCCTGTCAGGTCGACACCCCCGCCAGCAGTGCTGTAGGTCTCAGACGCACCATTGGGATTCCCGAAGAATGTTCCATTGGGGATGAAGGTGAGTTGTTGTCCCTGCACACCAACAATGACAAGGAAAACCGCTGCAGATACAAGAACGCCGATGAGAATGCCGCGCTTGCACTGGCGGATAAGCCTGGATCCTTTTGAAGAAAGCCGAGACAGACTGCGGGCAAAGCGGAACTGCTGAGCTGGGAAAGGTTGCATCGAAACACCCCTTTTTGCGTCAAGGCGCAGGTTCTGCCGCTGTTCACCAGGGAGAATGGGACAGCTTTGCTAGCAAACTACGAGGGATACTGAGGGGAGGGCAATGCACGCAGCATTATCTCTTGATGACCAACCAAGCCTCGGATAGGATTGGAGTTATGTAGTCAGGTAACTGCTCTCGAGAGAGGCAGCCCTCCCTGGAGCTGTGAACTGTGGCGGAAAAGAAGGAACTATCGCCCAGTGGTGTCCTGCGCTTCGGAGTCTTTCAGGCAAATCTTGCCGCACGAGAGCTGCGAAAACACGGCGTGCGAGTCCGCTTGCCAGGTCAACCTTTTTGCATTTTGTCTATGCTTCTCGAAAAGCCGGGAGAAATTGTCACCCGGGAAGAGATGCGGCGACGGCTGTGGGCATCCGACACTTTCGTTGATTTTGAGCACAGCCTGAACAGCGCCATCAAGAAACTCCGCGCCGCCCTAAACGATTCTCCTGAGAATTCACGCTACATTGAGACGGTTCCTCGCGTTGGCTATCGCTTCCTCGCCCCCGTGGAGCAACTTGCGACAGCGGCGCCCGCAGACGTCTCCGTTGTCAATGATCGCCCCGTCGCACCAGCGCCGACCGTAGGTAGGGCCGATAGGCCCAGATGGCAGATTCATGTTGGGATTGCGATTGTGCTTCTCGCCGTGCCTGGTGCCTACTTCGCATGGTCTCACTTACGAAGTGCCTCGCAGCCACAACGTAAGGTCGGCGACGAAACGCGCAGTGCCAGGAAGGGCGGCGACTTGACCAGTTCCAAAAACCAGCTGGCCTCGAGGTCCGCCGAAGTCAACGACCTGTACCTCAAAGGAATGTATTTCTGGAACAAAAGGACGGTGGCAGGATTTCAGCAAGCCATCGAGTATTTTCAGCAAGCCACGGCCAAGGACCCCAGTTACGCTCTGGCGTACACGGGGCTGGCGAATTCTTATACGCTATTGAGCGCATACTCCGTCTCCTCTGCAACGCTCTACGTCCCGCAAGCGCGAGCCGCCGCTCTAAAAGCTGTGGACCTTGATTCGAATCTGGCGGAAGCGCACACCGCGCTAGCTTTGATCGTGCAGAATCACGATTGGGACTGGAAAGCCTCTGAAAAAGAATTCCGGCGGGCCATTGATTTGAACCCTAATTATGCGACCGCCCATCACTGGTATGCCGAGCACTTGATGTGGTTGGGGCGGTTCGATGAGGCGTTAAGAGAAAGTGAACGAGCAATGCAACTCGATCCCCTTTCGCTCATTATTGGCACGGACCATGGCGCGATTCTGTACTACTCGCGGCAGTACGATCGAGCCATCGAACAATTCCGCGCCGTGCTGCGCAAGGATCCGAATTTTCCCCGCGCGGGCTCCCTCCTAATCGGTTCGTACGTCCAAAAGAGGATGTTCGAGCAGGCACTGGCCGAGCCAGAGCAGTTGCACCGTCTTTACGGTGAAGGCCCCCCGTATTGGACCTACCTGGCATACATTTACGGTCAGGCGGGCCAGTTGGAACGGGCCCGGCGTGAGGTAGAAAAACTCGAAAGGCTGAACCGGCATGAAGAAATCAATCCTGCATTGATGCTAACGGGCCATCTCGCCGTGGGAGACAAAGAAGAAGCTTTGGCTGACCTGGAAAGAATGTATGCCCAGCACCAAAATGGCATGACCGCGCTAGGGGTGGATCCGGGCTTGGACCCTTTGCGTGGCGACCCGCGCTTCCAGGACTTGTTGCGTCGCGTGGGACTAGCCGACAGCAACGCCATTGGGGAAACGAAGCATGGCTCGAAGCCTTTGGAGCAGTGAGCTGTGGAGGAAACGAAATCACTATCGTCCAGTCGTGTGATGCGCTTTGGTGTTTTCCAGGCGAATCTGGCGGCGCGGGAATTGCGCAAACATGGAGTCCGCGTCCGCCTGCCGGGGCAGCCCTTCTATCTCTTGTCGATGCTGATCGAGAAGCCCGGAGAAATTGTCACACGGGAAGAAATGCGCCAACGGCTGTGGCCTTCGGATACCTTCGTGGATTTCGAGCACAGCCTGAACAGCGCTATCAAGAAGCTGCGCGCGGCGCTGGGCGACTCCCCCGAAAACTCTCGATATGTCGAGACTATTCCCCGCGTGGGTTACCGGTTCATTGCGCCTGTGGAAGCAATCTATGCCTCCACTCCCGCTGTTGCGCCTCCGCTGGTCTCCGAAAGAGGAACCCTCGCCACCCAGTGGCACGGCCCAACCGCCAAGTCCCAGGCCCGCAGGCGACTGTTGTTCGCCGCATGCGGCGCTGCCCTCGTGGTCCTGACTCTCGTCGCCACGACAACATTTGTCCGCCCGCCTGTACCTCGCGTCACGCGCATTTCGCGAATCACAGATAGCGGCAAAGTCGAACCCTGGGCGGACCCCGTAACGGATGGCTCGCGAATTTATTTTCTGGAAAGAGAGGGAGGCCACTGGAACCTGGTCCAGTCGTCAACGACTGGCGGGGCTGCACAACCTGTAGCTTCGTCACTTTCGGGGAACACGCGGGTTTTGGATGTCTCTCCGGACATGTCGCAATTGTTGGTCGGAACTTTTCTAATGAGAGACTCGGAAATGGCGCTCTGGACAATGCCCATCCAAGGCGGTGCGCCCCGCCGCCTCGGGGAGATCATGGCGCGGTACGCGATCTGGGCTCCGGACGGCAAGCATGTTCTTTACGCGCGAGAGTCCGATCTGAATCTTTGCGACGCTGACGGCCAAAACTCGCGAATGTTGGCAAGCGTGCCAGGCCGAATCCAGGGACCGTCCTGGTCTCCTGACGGAAGAGCATTGCGGTTTACTGTATCGAAAGAAGACACCGGATCTGCTTCGCTGTGGGAGGTTGGGGCGGACGGAAAGAACCTCCACACTCTGTTTCCAGGCGAGAACAAAGATTACTTCGGCCGATGGACACCGGACGGCAAGTATTTCATTTTTGTTTCATCCCGGGACGGCAAGCCGAATCTTTGGGCCATCCGCGTGAACAGAGGTCTGCTTTCCTGGAAGATGCCGCGGCCCGTTAAGTTGACTTCGGGTCCGAATGAGTTCGTCGGCTTGCCTATGCCTAGTCGAGATGGAAAGAGGATTTTCGCCTACCAGACGAATCCCCAGAGCGAAGTGGCCAGGCTGGATCCGAAACTCGGAACCCTAACTGTTGTTCCGGGCACTGAACATCGCTCTCCTAATTGGTGTCCACGGGGAGAATGGGTGGTCTATGCAGATACGGAATATGTGATCTGGCGAGCCCGCTCGGATGGGAGCCAGCTCTTGCAGCTTACTCATCCTCCCTTCATCGCGCTCGGCCCACAGTGGTCCCCCGACTCCACGCAAATCCTATTTACTGGAGTTTCGCCTGGAGGGTTAGCCCAAATCTATGTCATTTCACGGGACGGGGGAGAGCCCAAAATGGTGCTTCCTTCAGACACAGACATGCACGAATCGAAGGCAAAATGGCATCCCAACGGCAAAGAGATCATTTTTGCAGGGGGTCGTCGAGATCGCGCCAACGTGGTTGGCGGAGTCGCGCTCTTCGTCGCCGAAGTTTCGACGGGACGGTCTTATAAATTATCTGGGTCCGAGGGTCTTGAGCAGGGCGTTTACGCCCCCGATGGGCAGCACATTTTGGGCGTCACCGGTGACTATCACACGCTCCTCATTTTCGACGTTAGGACCCAAAAGTGGACCGCGCTTGCCACTGGAACCCTTCTTTCGTCTCCGACTTGGGCTTCGGACTCGCAGTCTTTTTACTACCAGGATTTGCTCGGGGAAAATGAGCCCATCTACCGCTTCTGGCTAAAAACGGGGAAACGCGAACAGATTTTCGATTTTCGCGAACAGCTCAAATCCGGCTACTTCCGCGCTGGACTCTATGGCCGTAGGTCGGACGATTCACTTCTGGTCATCCTGTCGCGTGGCTACGCCGACTTGTACGCGCTTGACGTCGATTTTCCTTGATGGATCCTCGCACTTTGTCCTCTGAGAGTCCCAAGGTAAACTAAAGTTTTTGACTGCCGCTCCGGAGACTCTTCGAGGATTGTTCATGAAACTCACTGCGCGATGGTGGCTGATTCCTGTTGTTGTCTTCTCCCCGCAATTGCTGGCGGCCCAGCAGCCCACGGCGCTGCCGCAAGCGGATGAGCGCTACAAGGCGGACATTATGGTCGTGGTTGCGCATCCGGATGACGAGGCCGCCGTTACACCATACGTAGCCCGGGCGCTCGATGAGCACAAACGCGTGGCGGTGGTATTCGGTACCCGCGGAAGCAGCGGCTCCAACGAAGCAGGAGCAGAGCAAGCCGCGGCGCTCGGCGCCGTGCGAGAAATCGAGGCTCGGAATGCCTTGACGACGCTCGGCATCAACAATGTCTGGTTTCTCAGTGGGAAAGACACGGCTTCGCAGAATGTCCTGCAATCCCTGGCAAATTGGGACCATGGAGAAACCTTGGAGCAGCTGGTACGGCTCGTGCGCTTGACGCGCCCGGAAGTCATTCTCACCTTCTTGCCGGGCACGTTCATTGGCGAAGATCACGGCGACCATCAGGCTTCTGGCGTTTTGGCGACTGAAGCCTTCGATCTGGCCGGGAACCCGGCCGTTTTTCCTGAGCAGGTGGCAGGGCCGATGAAGCGTCTAGAACCCTCTCTTGAAAATCTCCGGCCGTGGCAGGTCAAGAAGATTTATTACTTCCCCGACGCCGACCGCGAAGATATTTTTCGCGGCAAAGGCCCGGACTACCCGGTAAAGGAAGTCTCCAAATTGAGCAAGCTGCCATACTGGCGGATGGCACTTGATGCCTTTCGTGCTCACCAGACACAAGCCAAGTCCTATCTCGACAAGATCGCGCAAATGGATGAAGCGCAAATCGAGAAGATGGCCACGTCGGACAATGGCTGGGGAGAAGATCAGCACTACGTCCTGGGGAAAACTGTCGTTGGCGGCACCTTGACCGGCGATATTTTTGAAAACATCGCGCCGGGCGCCGTTCCTTACGCACGGCTGGAAATCTTGGCTGAACCTTCAAGGCCCGATTTGTCCGTGGAACTAGGCGGGCCCTGGAGTTTCTATGCAGAATTCCGCCGCGCGCACGGACTTACAAATCTGCCGCATCCCGAGCCGCCGGAGATCGCCCTGCAAGGGCCCGGGACGCTGGTGATTCCTTTGTGGATTCGCAACCGCACTGCGAAAGCGCAGGAGGTCACGCTCTCAGCCACGCTCCCCGCTGGATGGACGGCCGAAAGTGGCACAGGAAAGTTCACCACTGGAGCAAAACAAACAGCCGCTGCACGGGTGGAGGTTAGTTTGCCTGCACCCGTCGAGAAACCGGAGAAGAAACCAGAAGCAGAGGAAGTCACAATTCGCACGCAGGCAAATGGTCAAGCTATTGGCGAGGTGAAACTGCGCGTGGAACTGCGGAAGCGTGCTCTCCCGCAATAAAGCAAATCAAGATTTTTTCTGCCGTGCGGCCTCCATCGTTTCCCAGGCGCTCTCGGGCAAGAGCATCAGGTCGTTGAATTCTCCGGCGCCGCGCAGCCACTGTCCGCCGTCGATCACCACACATTCCCCGTTGATGTACTCTGCCATATCGCTGAGCAGAAACGCGGCTAGGTTTGCCAATTCTTCGTGGCGTCCATAGCGCTTCATGGGATGCTTTTCTTTGCCGTGCTCTTCAAATTGTTTCGAAGGCATCAGGCGGGACCAGGCTCCTTCCGTGGGAAAAGGCCCGGGAGCGATGGCGTTGATCCGGATGTGATACTTGGCCCACTCCACGGCAAGGGAAGTCGTCATCGCCAATACGCCCGCCTTGGCGCAGGCCGAAGGAACAACGAAGCCGGAGCCGCAATTGGCTGCGGCATAGGTGGTCACGATGTTCAACACGTTCCCGCCCATCTTGTGTGACATCCAGCGATTGCCAAAGACTTGCGTGCAGTGAAAAGAGCCGTTCAGCACGATGCCGACAACAGCGTTAAAAGCGTTGGGTGAAAGCTTTTCCGTACGGGCAATGAAATTGCCCGCGGCGTTGTTCACGAGCGCATTGATTTCGCCGAACTGTTGCTCCGCCTGAGCCGCCGCCGCTTCGACGGCAGCGTAGTCGCGGACGTCACACGTGGAGTAAGCACCAGCGCCGCCAAGCCTCAGAATCTCGTCGCAGGTTTCGCGAAGCGGCTGCTCGCGCCGTCCAACGAGAAACATTCGCGCTCCCAATTCGGCAAAACGGAGAGCCATGGAACGGCCGAGTCCAGTGCCGCCGCCTGTGAGGAAAATAGCCCGGCTTTTGAGTAAGTCGCGCTGAAACACGCTTCACCGCCTTGCTGGGTCGGGAATAGCCCACCCGCTGGACACGGGATTCTAATTCAACGACAAGTATCCAGAACATTTTTTAAGAAGCTTCCACCTAGGCACGGAATCACATTAGTCTTAGGGACGCATTGATGATGGAATGGGCCGGCCCATGGCTTTGGCGTACTCAATGGCGTATTGCGGGCTCTCGGGAAACTCCTCGCTTAGCTCATGGAAAAGCTTTTGCGCCAATTTGTTCTGTTTCTCGCGGCGCGCGGCCAACCCCAGCATGATTTTGGCAAAGGGCTTCAGGTAGCGCCCGTTGTCCACAGTCTTCTCCACCTGTTGCATTCCCAACTTTTTGTCGCCGTGAACTCCGCCGAACCACAACATGGCGCGAAATCCCACGTTGAGGCTCCCAATGATGTAGTTGGCGGAGCCCAGGGCCACGTAGACGTCATACGCATCCGGCCGCTTCGCGAGTAACGCCTTGGCATGGGTATTCCCCTCTTTCAGGCGCTTCAACGCTTCCATATTGTGTTTTCTTAGAATCATGTCGGAGTTGGACTCCATGCCCGCGCAAAGCGTCAAGGCATAGAGCGCTTCGGGGTCATGCGGGTTTTGGGCGAGCCGTTGCGCGGCCAACACACGCGCGCTTCGAATGGCATCGTCGAAGCCTTTCATGCGTCGCGGATTGGGTTCGCCCTCGATGCCATGCAGGAATCGTTTCTCGTTCAGGAAAAAATCGCTAGTGAGCACGCCTTGATAGTGAAACTCTTCGAAAAGGTAGCTGGCTGCGATGGCCGCTGGGCCAAATGGGTCGTCCGGATGCTGCGATTCCCACGCTTCGAATGCGGCGCGGCCTTCGGGATACTTCTGGATGTAAAGAAGCCGGAAGGCGGCCATAAGTTCAGGAACGGTGTTAAACGCTGGTGCATCTGTTTCTACGGCTGGCCGCGCGCTGGCAATGGTGGTAGTTGACAGGAGGGCCAAGAAAAGGCTGAGGGTTTTAGAGCCCATTCCAATGGTTCTCTTCAAAAGAGGCCTGGCACGAAACGAGGTTTGTGTCCCATTGCGGCGCGATACTCCGGGTTGGCCATGAGCACTTTTTCTTCCGCGGGCACGCGCCGGGACAAGGCGTAAACATAACCCAGGGCTGCACCAAGGGCAGTGATCCACGCCGCATAAATGAGTGGCAGCGAAATCACTTCGAGAACAACCCCGGTGTAGTTAGGATGGCGCACGAGGCGAAAAGGGCCGGATGTCACAATGCCCAGTTGCGAGGAGTCCATTACGTTTACGCTCCAAAGCCGGCCCAGACTTAAGACAACCCAAAGCCTCAATAGGTTGGATGCGATAAACAGGGCCAACATGGTGGCCGCAAGCCACGGTATGAACGGACGCTTGAGGAAGATGACTTCGAGAGCGGCACCGATGAGTACACCGGTGTGCACAAGCACGATCCATTTGAAGTGCGGTTCAGGGACGGGAACGGCTCCACCCGCGAGCATACGGTGGTAGTTGTGCCGGGAAACGCGGAGCTCGACGAGGCGCAGCACGCCCACAGCTGCGAGCAAGCAAAGAAAAACGTAGAAACTCAGGCCCATTGCAGTAGCAGGAATTCGGCGCTAAAGCCGGGTCCAAAGGCTGCCGCCACGGCATAGTCCCCGGTCTTGAGGGGGCGCTTCTCGAGCCATTCCTGCAGAATGAAAAGAATCGTGGCACTGGAGAGGTTGCCGACATTGCCGAGAATGTCCCAGGACGGTTGCGTGTCGCACTTGCACAAGCCCAGCTCCGTTTCGACGTTTCCGAGCAAGCGCGCGCCGCCGGGATGCAAAATCCATCCCTTGATGTCTTCCTTTTTCCGTCCATTGCGCTCAAGAAAACCCTCGACCAGCCCCCGGATCTTCCCGCCGATCATTTCCGGGACTTCTTTGTCCAGAATAATGTGGAATCCGGAATCGCGGAGGTCAAACCCCATGGCGAAAAGCGAATCAGGAAAGGTATAAGTCTCCGAAATCAGGATTTTCGGTCCAGGCGCCGGTTTCCCGCGAACAATCACTGCTGCCGCGCCATCACCAAACAAAATCGAAGAAATCAGGTTAGCCTGCGAAATATCCTTGCGCTGAAACGTAAGAGAGGGTAGCTCCACCGCAATGATCAGAACGTTCCCGCCGGGATGGGCTTTCAAATAATCCGCGGCTCTCCCCAAGGCCATGGCACCAGCCGCACAGCCCAGCTCGGTGAAAGGCATGCGCCGCACGTTGGGCCGAAAGCCCATTAGGTGGATGAGATGTGCGTCGAGCGAAGGGATCATGAATCCAGTACAGGAAACTGTAATGATGAGGTCAATGTCTTCCGGCTTGAGTCCGGCGCGTTCCAGGCATTTCTCCGCGGCTTCGCGCCCCAGCTTCACCGCGTGCTCGATGTATTCGTTGTTCGTTTTCGAAAGGGCGCGCGGCTCGATGGTGTAGTCGATGGGGAAAATGGCGCGCCTTGTGTGGACCTGCGCATTGTCTACGATGCTCATCATGGCTTCCACTCGCCGGTCGGGAATGTCGAAAACGCGGCCCATGTAGTACTTCACGTCATCACGCGTGATGGTGTGCGGCGGGAGTGCCGTAGCCGTCGCGGCAATCGTGGGATGCACTGCGTCACCGTTTACTCCGGGAACATGGCTCACGGGTTCGATTCTCTCCTTTTGGAGCGCAATGGAAGTTGGTGCTTTGCCCCTGATTCAACCGTTTGAATGCTACCGTCTCAGAGCTTGCGGGTTCTGAGCTTCTGACTCTACCTCATTCTCTTGTGTAACCCAATATTTTACAATTCGTTGCGATTGCTTTTGGGCGGATCGCATCAGCGCAGCCCGACAAGCCCCCGAACCGATTCGATGAGCTTGGCCGAATCGTAACCCACTCCCTCCTTGAACACTATTTCTACTTTTTCGATGTCCTTGATATTCGCGGAGGGATCACCGTCAATCACCACAAGGTCGGCCTGCTTGCCAACGGCCAGCGTGCCGATTTTGTCCAGTTCACCCAGAAACTCTGCGCCATTCGAAGTAGCAATGTGAATCGCCTCCACCGGCGTGAAGCCCGCCTCCACCAGCAATTCCACTTCGCGCTGGTCACCGAATCCGGCGATCACTCCGCCGTATCCAGTGGGATCCAGGCCGGCCAGTAGCGCGCCACCCTCCTTCACGAACTCGCGTTCGAATTCTAGTTCTTTCTTGAACAGCGCGGGCCAATCGGATTTAGCCGCGCTGTCTGAGATCAAAGAGCGTCTTCTCAGGTACGAAATGCGCGCCTCAGGCAACATCGCATCCAGGACTCGAGCGTCCAGCGGCGCGCGGTTGGGAACAAACGTCTCGAAGACCGGAAGTGTAGATGTGACTGCAACATGATGGGCAACCAGGTCGCGAATCATTTCGTGAATCGGCCGGCTGGTCACGTCCAGCGGAAGCAGCGCTTTGTCTGCCGCAGCAGGACTTGGGCACACACCGGGCCTTTTGTCCGCGAGGAATTCTGTATCCACGACCAAGCCATGTTCCAGGTCGTCGATTCCCAGCGCGGCCGCCTCGCGAAACCCGATGGAACACAAATGTCCGGTCACTTTGATGCCGCGCGCGTGCGCCGCTTTCACAGCGGCGCCCAGCTCTTCCGGCGTGATGTTCATGTACGCCTTGAACGAAGTCACTCCTTGTGCGATCCAGAATTCCACGGTGCGACGCGCATCCTCCGCGTCCTTGAGCTGGTGCATATCAATCGTGAATGCTCCTGGTCCTTCGAGGTAGGGCCCTGTCGCGTGAATTTTGGGCCCCACCATCTTGCTGTCATCAATTGCGCGCTTCAGCTCGAGGTCGGTGTAAGGTTCGATGCTGCCCGTCGTTCGAATCGAAGTCACGCCGCCAGCCAGATACAGTCGGGGGAAACTTGCCGCGTGCTCCGGATAAAGCGCCGGCGGCCCGCCGGGGGCTGGATAATACATGTGCTCATGCATGCCGACGAGGCCGGGGATAACCGTGTGGCCGGAAAGATCAAGCACTTTCGCGCCTTCAGGAATCTTCGTGCTGGCCGCTTCCCCCAGCGCCGCGATTCTTCCGTCTCGGATTAGCAGAGTCTGATCTGTACGAGGGGCCGCGCCCGTTCCATCGATGATGCGCACGTGCACCAGAGCGATCACGAGCGCGTCTTCCTTCACGAACGCTCGCACTTCCGGAGCAAACTTTGATGCGGCCTGCGGCCAGCCAAACGAAGGCACTATCGAAGCCAGTAGCAACAGGCAGAAAACTGGGAGCAACACTTTTCGCATGAGCCACTCCGAAGGAGGGAGTTTGTCGGACGTGGGGCAGTTTATGCACCCCAGAGCGGCAAAGCAAGAATGTTTCACGTGAAACATTCGGTGCATCGGCCCTCGACGCCCAGTCTTCGTCAGGGCATGGCTTTTCAGCCGTGCGGTAACCGGCGTGGAATCAACGTGGCTTTAGCCTGCCTGCCGCAGACAGGCCACTGAGGCGTCGATCCCCTTACATGTCCTAAAAATCCTGCGTGGCCTGTTTGTGATAGATTCGCGCTTCGAGGTGATTCATGCTTCGACTACTGAAATATCTCGCTTGTTCGTTCGCGCTTCTTTTCTTCCATGAACTGCCTGCCGGTGGCCAGCAACCCGCAACGCCCGCTACTGCTGAGGGTGACTTTGTTGTGAAGAATTTCCAGTTCCGCTCCGGGGAGACCTCACCTGAGCTGCGACTTCATTACACGACACTGGGCAAGCCCGCGAAGAACGCGCAGGGCCGTGTCACCAACGCGATTTTGATCCTTCACGGCACCGGCGGTACCGGCCATCAATTTCTCTCGCCCATTTTTGCAGGAGAACTCTTCGGCCCGGGCCAGCTTCTCGACGCGGCGCGCTACTACATCATTCTTCCCGACGGCATCGGCCACGGAAAATCCTCGAAACCCAGCGACGGACTGCACGCCCACTTTCCGCAGTACGACTACGACGACATGATCGCCGCGCACCAGCGCCTGCTCACCGAAGGGCTTGGCGTGAATCATCTGCGCCTTGTCATGGGCACTTCGATGGGCTGCATGCATTCGTTCGTGTGGGGAGAAACGTACCCCGATTTCATGGACGCGCTGATGCCGCTCGCTTGCTTGCCGCTGCAAATCGCCGGGCGCAACCGCATCTGGCGCAAGATGGTGATGGACGCGATTCGAAACGATCCCGGGTGGAAGGGCGGTGAATATTCCGTCGAGCCGCAACAGGCGCTCCGTACGGCGCTCGACCTCCTTATGATTGCGGGCAGCGCCCCGCTTTACTGGCAGAAATCCTACCCGACTCGCGACGCGGCGGACAAAGAGCTCGATGACTATTTCAAGGCGCGTTTGGCAGGTCTCGACGCCAACGACCTTCTGTACCAGGTGAACGCGTCCCGCAATTACGATCCCTCGCCTCAACTCGAAAAAATCACCGCGCCCGTCATGTACATCAACTCCGCCGACGACTTCATCAATCCGCCGGAACTGGGCATTGCCGAACGCGAAATCAAAAAAGTGAAAAACGGCCGCTTCATCGACTTGCCCATCTCCGACGAAACCCGCGGCCATGGCACGCACACCCGCGCTGCGGTCTGGAAGCAATACCTTGCCGAGTTGCTTGAAAAATTCGGGCACTGAAATTATGTCCAGCAGGCAATACGACATTGGCATTTCCACATTCGAGAGGATTCGCGCTGCATTTCCGCCGCTCGTGATGAATCTCGACTTACACCCCGCACACATGGAGCTTGCCATGGAAATTCCCGCCCAACCAGGAATGGCTTTCCCTGTAGATCTCAACCTTCAAAACCTCGACGAACTCCATCTGGTGGCGTCGGCTCTTTGGGTCGAGTGGTTCCCGTGCACGGACCCCAAGAAGGTCGAGAAGTATTTTGAGGCGGTCTCCGGGGTGCTCTCTGGTCAGTTCCGTATCCTGGAACACTGGCGTGGCAAGCGAGCAGTCAGGGCTGAGCTACAACGTCCTGATGCTGGCGGATGGGAGACGATAGCCAATTGGTTGGACGTATCTGTACTTATTCCGTGGCCGAGAAAGACCTTTAAGATCGTGCAAAACTTGCCGAGTGCGGGACCACCTCCGTGATTTGACGACCTACCCCGCGGCTTCCTGGCTGGCGCGGATTTCCTGCCAGCGGCGCGGGCGCTTGTTCGATTGCAGAACTTTCTTACGCAAACGAATTGTCTTCGGCGTGATTTCCACATATTCGTCGTCGGCAATGAACTCAATCGCTTGCTCGAGACTCAGCTCGCGGTGCGGGATCAGGCGAATCGCCTCGTCCGCCGTGGACGAACGCATGTTGGTCAGCTTCTTTTCTTTGGTGACGTTCACGTCCATGTCCTGCTCGCGCGAATTTTCGCCGACGATCATGCCTTCGTAGACGTCCACACTTGGGCCGACAAACAGTTCGCCGCGCTCCTGCAAATTCCACAGCGCGAACGCCGTCGAAACGCCAGCGCGGTCTGCCACCAACGCGCCCGTGGGACGCAGCGCCATCTCGCCGCCATATCCCGTCCAGCCATCGAAAATCGAGTGAATCAGTGCCGTGCCGCGCGTATCGGTTAGCAACTGGCTGCGGAGGCCAATCAAGCCGCGGGAGGGAATCTTGAAATCCAGCCGCACGCGGCCTGAGCCGTGATTGCTCATCTTAGTCATCTCGCCGCGGCGCCCGCCGATAGTTTCCATGATGATGCCAATGAAATTTTCGGGAATATCAATCACCAGCCGCTCGACGGGTTCGAGCTTCTTGCCATTCTCCGTGCGAGTCACGATTTCCGGCTTACCCACCATCAATTCGAAACCTTCGCGCCGCATGGTCTCAATCAAAATCGCCAGTTGTAGCTCGCCCCGGCCCAGGACGCGAAACGATTCCGGCGTGTCCGTGTCTTCCACGCGAATCGAGACGTTGGTGAGCAACTCTTTTTGCAGGCGGTCGCGCAGGTCGCGCGACGTCAGATACTCGCCATCCTTGCCGGAAAGCGGCCCGCTGTTCACCGTGAAAATCATAGCCAGCGTCGGCTCGTCAATCAGCAAAGGTTCGAGCGGCGCAGGCGAAGCCAGATCCGTGATGCTCTCGCCGATTTGAATGTCCTCGACTCCGGCAATGGCCACAATGTCGCCGGCGGGAACCTCTTCGGCTTCGTCGCGCTGCAATCCACGGAAGGTAAACAGTTTTGTGATTCTCGTCGGCTCTAGCTTCCCGCTCAGTTTGCTGACGCCTACTTCTTCCCCGCGCCGCAGCGTTCCGTTAAACACACGCGCGATCGCAATCCGTCCTAGAAACTCGCTGTAATCCAAGTTCATCACCTGGATTTGCAGCACGCCCGCGGGATCGCCCGGCGGCGCGGGAATATGCTTCACGATCGCCTCAAAAAGCGGCAACAGGTCTTTCGAGTTGTCGCCGATTTTGGCATGCGCCACGCCGTCACGCGCATTGGTATAAATGATCGGAAAATCCAGCTGGTCTTCCGTCGCGTCCAGGTCAATAAAGAGATCGTAGATTTCGTCCAATACTTCTTTGGGCCGCGCATCCGCGCGGTCAATCTTGTTCAGCACAATCACCGGAGGCAGCTTGGCCGCCAGCGCTTTTTGCAGCACGTAGCGCGTCTGCGGCAGCGGCCCTTCGCTCGCGTCGACCAAAACCACTACGCCATCCACTAGCCGCAGCGCGCGTTCCACTTCACCGCCAAAATCGCTGTGACCCGGCGTGTCCACAATATTGATTTTCGTGCCGCGGAAAAACAACGCGGTATTCTTCGCCAGAATGGTGATGCCGCGCTCGCGTTCCAGCTCGTTTGAATCCATCACGCGCTCGACCACGGCTTCGTTGGCGCGGAAAATGCCGCTCTGCTTCAGCATGGCGTCCACCAGCGTGGTTTTGCCGTGGTCCACGTGCGCGATGATCGCGATGTTGCGAATTTCTTGACTCATGATTCTTTTCTTCGTGGCGCTCCCGCGCCAACTCCCCTAAACACAAAAATAGCCCCGACTTGGTCGGGGCCCGCACGAATCTTTCTCTTCGTACATCGAATCCCGATGCTTTTCCGCCAGCTTCTCAGGTGCGGTCGAGCACTTTCCAGTGTAACAGAGCCACGACGGTTTCGTGTACTATCCCTGCCGCGAGAGTAAAGTGCCAACCGATGGCGGATGCGACTATGCTTTCGGAGCGCCGAATTAGTTAGGCTTCTCTGGCAGGCTGCTCAAGTGCGCTACGCATGCGGCGGCAGTGAAGCGCACCAAATCCTTGTCATCATCGAGTGCCGCGCTAATCCTGGGCACAAGCGACCGGTCCCCGCGAAGCGCGATTGCTTCCAGCGCTGCCGCGCGCACAGCCAGGTTTTTGTCACTTGTGGCCTTCACCAGAGCCTCCGCAGCGTCCGGCTCGGGATCGTGAGCAAGTTGCTTCGCCGCCGCCGCGCGCAAAGGCGAGGAATCGTTTTTCGTCACCGTCTTAAAAATCTCGTAGCCGATCCCCGCAAAGGGAATGAATCCGATTCCCTCTTCGAAGCCCATCTGCGCCATCTTTTTCTTGTCTTTCAGCGTGTCCAATTGCTCTTTGATCAGCCCTTTGCTTGCGCGTTTCTCGCCCGTCAGTACTTCATAGTAGGTGTCGTAGCCAACATCATCGTGGAGAAGCAATAGCGAATTTGCCGCGGCCAGCACCACACTGGGCTCAGAGTCCCCCAGAGCCTCTTCGAGATTGCCCTTCGCATTCCCTGCATGCATCGAGCCAAGCGCCACGGCCGCCGCCACTCGCACATTCGGCTTCTCATCTTTAAGCGCCAAGGCCGCCGCTTTCTCTGCTTCCGCGCTCCCGGCCAGCAGTCCTAAAGCGCGCACCGCTTTGGTCCTTTTTTCCACATTTGTGTCCTTCAGACCTTCATGAAGAATTCTCCAAGCTCTCTCCCGAGGTGGCTCGTCCGCTTTAGCAGCAGGGTTCGCCAGGGCCTGCTTCATCAGTGCCCTCTGATATTTAGTCGTCGGGAGACATTCCGCAGGAGCAGGCAGAGCAGCAGAATGGGAGGATCCGGCCCGCGGCGCTTCTGAGAGGCTTAGTAAAACAAGCACTCCCAGAATCGTCGCTGTGGTTACCGTTCCTGCAGCAGCTCTAGGTGGTTTGCTCACGTCGACCTCCCGTAAGAAATCTCTCTGAATATAATCAAGCGAAGGAGCCATTGCGAGAACACTTAGAATTCAAATAGTCAAAAAATGTCCCAGGAATGGGAGGGGGCTCCACTATTTCATATAAAGCGCATCTAAAATCATCGCTTAACAGTGTGTAACACCAAGCGGCTTGCAGCATTCGCCCAGTCCTTTCCCAATTGTTGACCCGCAAGCACCTTTTACAATGGAACTTATGTGCGAAATCATTCGTAATCCAGGAAAACGCTCTAGACGTTCTTGCGTCTATATACCGTAAGGGTGATCGTCTATGCCATCGGAAGTGATGTCGATGCGTGAACCGGATGAGCCTGCGATCGGGCCCGTTTTGCTTTCCTCGGGTCGTTATATCCATTTTGGGCCATTCCGGATTGATCAACAGAGGCAGGAAGTTACACGGAATGGGACCCGCCTGAAGCTCCAAGGCAAAGTCTACCAGACGCTTCTCACGCTCCTAGAGAAGCCGGGTGAAGTTGTGACCCGCGAAGAGTTGCGCGTGCGCCTCTGGCCGGCGGATACACACGTCAATTACGACGCGAATGTAAATACCACGGTCAATAAGCTTCGCATCGCTTTGGGGGATTCGTCCGACAAGCCTCTCTACGTCGAGACCATTCCAAGGAAGGGTTACTGCCTGCTCGTGCAGCCCGAAGTTTCCAACAAGATGGGAAGCGCCCTTTCCCCGCAGGCCGGATTATCCACAGAGCATGAAGAGTTTTCCCCTGCGCGGACTGGCTTCTTCAACCTCTCCAAATCCGACGTATGGGTGGTTCTGAGCGCCATCGGACTGATTCTGGCCGGTATGCTCATCGGAGCAGGAATCATGCGCCTGTGGATGAACCGTCCGCCTGCCCTGACAAGCCACTCCCTGGCGCTGTTTGTATATCAGTTGCTTGATAGGGTCATTCTCTAGGTCCTCAAATCTCGTTCAGATGGACCGTGCTCACGCTACTCCGACTTCCTTTGCTTAAGGATAATAGAAGAGTCTGTGCTCTTGCGGATCGGGCGGAGTTTTAGGCAGTGACGCACCGCGAGCACGACTACGCCCGGGGGTCTCGTGTAAACTTTCTCCCTGCCCATGCTCACTGCCATCACCCGCACCGTCAGTCCCGCCATCCTTCGTTGCGAGCTGTCCTTCATCGATCGTCAGCCGATTGACTTGGCTCGCGCGCGGCAGCAGCATCAGGCCTACGAAGTTCTTTTGGCAAAACTGGGGGCACGAGTCGTCTCGCTTCCAGCTGAACCCAATCTCCCCGACTCGATGTTCGTGGAAGATCCCGCCATCGTTCTCGATGAAATCGCGGTCATCCTGCCGCTCGGTACGGAAAGCCGCCGCCCCGAAGCCCTCTCGCTGGCGGAAGAGTTGGCGAAATACCGCAAGCTCGCCTATGTGCAGCTCCCCGGAACACTCGAAGGAGGCGACGTTCTCTGCATCGGCCGCAGACTTTTTGTGGGAGTCACAAAACGCAGCAACTCCGAGGGCATTCGGCAGCTGGCAGGGATCACCAAGCCTCACGGCTACGAGGTTATCTCAGTCACAGTGACCGGCTGCCTGCACCTGAAATCGGCCGTTACCTGCATTGCGGACAACACGCTGCTTTCCAACCGCGCATGGTTCGACAGCGCGCCGTTTGCTGGCTACGACTGGATTTATGTGGATCCTTCAGAACCGTACGCCGC
>Ga0126383_10000363_pt1 | contig 24604 bp, 23 predicted proteins | sample PanSoiMetPlot_35_FD_96882 | JGI IMG/M metagenome (GOLD analysis project Ga0126383, IMG submission 96882) | Tropical forest soil microbial communities from Panama - MetaG Plot_35 | ecosystem: Environmental > Terrestrial > Soil > Tropical forest > Bulk soil | place: Panama | collected 2016-02-17
GGACCATGCAGTCTGGTGCTGACGCGCCAGGCGATGCCTACTCTCGACCGGACAAAATATGCGCCAGCTTCAGGCGTCGCGAAAGGCGCATACATTTTGGCTGATGCCGCGGACAGGAAGCCGGACGTGATTTTGATGGCGAGCGGAAGCGAGCTCTCGCTTTGCATAGACGCCTACGAAAAACTCAAAGCCGAAAGCATCAAGGCGAGGGTCGTGAGCATGCCTTGCTGGGAGCTCTTCGAACAGCAAGACGCCGCCTACAAGGCGAGCGTGCTGCCGCCCGATGTCCCCTCGCGCGTTTCGGTGGAGATGGCTTCCACTTTTGGCTGGGAACGCTATGCCGGTGCAAAAGGCAGAAGCATCGGCATGCACAGTTTTGGGGCGTCGGCGCCGCTGAAGGATCTGTTAAAGAAATTCGGTTTCAGCGCGGACACTGTTGTTGCTGCGGCCCGGGAAGTGTTAGGGAAGTGAGCCGCTGATGAAACTGGTGATTGGGTCGGATCACGCAGGCTTTGCCCTCAAGGTTGCGATGGGGGATTTCCTGCGTTCTCTCGGACATGAAGTGCTCGACGTGGGCGCGTTCAATGAAAATCCCTCTGACTATCCGGATTTTGCCGAAGCCGTGGGCCGGGCGATCCTCGACGGCAAAGCCGAACGTGGCGTCCTAATCTGCGGCAGCGGCGTGGGAGCAAGCGTTGCTGCCAACAAACTGATGGGCATTCGCGCGGGAATGTGCCATGACACGTACTCGGCGCATCAAGGTGTCGAGCACGACGATATTAACGTACTGGTGCTGGGCTCCCGCGTGATCGGCGTGATGCTTGCTCAGGACTTGGTGAAAGCTTTCTTGGGTGCGAAATTCACGCAGGAAGAGCGCCACGTGCGGCGACTGGGAAAAATCAGGGCACTCGAAGCCAAGTTTGGGACGAGTGCGAAGGCGAAAACGTAGGGAACGGGGGCTTGGAACGCCGCGTCCCTCCTCAGGCGTACAATAGGATTTCGAGGTTTCAAGTGGAAGGAGAACCATCATGACGACAACTACCACAATTCCCAACATCGCCGCGGGAGAAGGGACGAATCCTCTCAAGGGCCTGCTGGCCTACGGCCAGTCTCCGTGGATGGATTACGTCCGCAGAGATTTGCTCACCAGCGGGCAGCTGAAGAAGTACATTAACAACGACGGGCTGCGGGGCATGACTTCCAACCCAGCGATTTTTGAAAAGGCCATCGCCGGCAGCAATCTTTACAACGATATTCTCAATGCGCCGGAGACGAAGAAGCTAGATGCCAATGGCGTGTTCGAGAAAATCGCGTTTCGCGACATTCAAGATGCATGCGACATTTTCCGGCCGGTCTACGAGGAAACGAAGCGGCGCGACGGCTACGTTAGCTTGGAGGTTTCTCCGTTTCTGGGTTATGACACCAAGGCCACTATCGAGGAAGCGCGCCGATTGTGGAAGGGCGTGAGCCGGCCAAACGTGATGATTAAGATTCCGGGGACTCCGGAAGGCCTTCCAGCGATTCGTCAATGCCTTGAAGAGGGCATCAACATCAACATCACACTGCTTTTTGCGCAATCGGCTTATGAAAAAGTTGCGGAAGCCTTTCTTTCCGCGCTCGAAGCGCGCGCTACGAAGGGTCTAGACATCAGCCATATTGCCAGCGTGGCGAGCTTCTTTGTCAGCCGCATTGACACGCTCGTGGACAGCACCATAGATGAAAAGCTCAAAGCAGGCGCGGATGCGGGACAGAAGACATTGCTAGAAAGCATCCGCGGCAAAGTGGCTATTGCCAATGCACGGATGACTTACAAGAAATATCAAGAGCTCTTTGGTGGACCTCGCTGGAAGGCGTTGGCGGCCAAAGGCGCGCAGACGCAGCGGCTGCTGTGGGCCAGCACGAGCACGAAGAATCCCAAGTACCGGGATGTGCTTTACGTCGAGGAACTGATTGGCGCCGACACCGTAGACACGATTCCGCCCGCTACCTTTGATGCCTTCCGCGAGCATGGCCGGTTGCGCCCAAGCCTTACGGAAAATGTGGAGGGCGCGGCAAAAACCATGACCGACCTCGCCAAAGCCGGAATCTCAATGAAAGAAGTGACCGACAAGCTGCTTGCGGACGGCGTAAAGCTTTTCTCCGATGCTTTTAAGACCCTCCTGGACGCCGTGGGGAAAACCGCCGGAGCCCGCGCGTGAGCGTGAACAAACAGACCTACACATTACCGGATGAACTTGCCAGCGTGGTGACTGCCTCTCTCGAGGACTGGCGGAAAAACAACAAAGTGGAGCGTCTTTGGAGGAAAGACGCTTCGCTTTGGACCCGCACGGATGAAAGCAACTGGCTGGGCTGGCTGAACATTGTCGAGCAGCAACTCGCCCATGCTGATGCGTTCAAGCGAATTGCGGAAGACGTGAAAAAAGCGCGCTTCAAGCATGTGTTGCTGCTCGGAATGGGCGGCTCGAGCCTTTGCCCGGAAGTCCTTCGCATGACATTCGGAAAAATCAAAGGATTTCCCGAAATGCACGTGCTGGATTCCACCGATCCGGTGCAAATCAAGGCCATCGAAGCCAAGGTGGATCTCAAAAGCACCCTTTGCATTGTTTCGAGCAAGTCGGGCAGCACGCTCGAACCCAATATTTACAAGCAATATTTCTTCGAGCGCGTGAAAGCCAAAGTGGGCGAAAAAGAAGTGGGCAATCGCTTCATCGCCATCACTGATCCCAATTCGCATATGCAGGAAGTCGCGGTAGCCGACAAATTCCGCGAGATTTTTTTCGGTGTGCCGAGCATCGGCGGACGCTATTCGGCTCTTTCCAATTTCGGGATGGTGCCTGCCGCAGTCATGGGGCTGGATGTCGAAAAGTTCTTGAAGACTACACAGGAGATGGTTGCCGCCTGCGGGGCAGGTTCCCCGGCGCAGGAGAATCCGGGTGTGGTTTTGGGAACGATTCTCGGCGTGGCGGCGACGCGCGGACGCGACAAACTCACCATCATTGCGTCGCCCGGGGTCTACGATCTCGGCGCATGGCTCGAGCAATTAATTGCAGAATCCACAGGGAAAACGGGCAAAGGCATCATTCCCGTGGATCGCGAACGCCTCGCCAGAGCCACCGTTTACGGCGACGACCGTGTCTTCGCGTATTTGCGCCTCGCCACAAAGCCCAACAAGGCCCAGGATGCCGCTGTGATGGCGCTGGAAAAAGCCGGCCATCCGGTGGTGAGCATCAGCGTCTCGGATGTTTACTCGCTGGGGCAGGAGTTCTTCCGCTGGGAAATCGCGACCGCAGTTGCGGGTTCCATCATCGGGATCAACGCCTTCAATCAGCCCGACGTGGAAGCCAGCAAAGTGGAGACGCGCAAGCTTACGAGCGAATACGAAGCCAAGGGCAAACTGCCCGCCGAAGTGCCCTTTTTTGAGGCGAGTCGCATCGGATTTTTCGCAGACGAGAAAAACGTTGCGGCAATTCACGGCGGATTGAATGTCGCTGCGGTTTTGAAAACACATTTATGCAGGCTCACTCAAGGCGACTACTTTGCCGTTCTTGGCTACATCCCGATGAATGCCCAAAATGAGAAGGCGATGCAAACCATCCGGCACGTGGTACGCGACAAGAAGAAAGTAGCTACTGTTCTTGGCTTTGGCCCGCGCTTCCTTCACTCGACGGGTCAGGCCTACAAAGGCGGACCCAACAGCGGTGTGTTTCTGCAAATCACCTGCGACGACGGCAAGGATTTGCCGGTTCCTGGGCAGAAGTACACGTTTGGCGTCGTCAAGTCAGCCCAGGCGCGAGGCGATTTCGCTGTACTAGCGGAGCGTGGTCGCCGCGCGTTGCGCGTCCATCTGGGGAAGAATTTGAAGTCAGCGCTTGCCACACTTTCCAAAGCGGTGCAAAAGGCAGTTGCCTGACATAGCAGACAAAATCTCTTTCACGACGACCGGCAAGGAGCGCACACGATGCAACTCGGGATGATCGGGCTTGGCAGGATGGGCGCCAACATGGTGCGGCGCCTGCAAAAGGGCGGCCATAAGTGCGTGGTGTACGACCGCAGTGCCGATTCGGTGAAGCAGCTTTCCGCGGAAGGCGCAACCGGCGGGGCGTCGCTCGACGATTTCGTCAGCAAATTGCAGAAGCCACGCGCGATTTGGCTGATGGTGCCAGCGGCAGTTGTGGATGCAACGCTACACGACTTGGTGGGCAAACTCGAAAAAGATGACGTGGTCATTGACGGAGGCAATTCTTATTACATTGACGACATCCGCCGGGCGAAGGAGCTTTCGGCGAAGGGAATTCATTATTGTGACGTGGGCACGAGCGGCGGCGTCTGGGGACTTGAGCGTGGCTATTGCCAGATGATCGGCGGAGAAACGGCGGTGGTGAAGCGCCTCGATCCAATCTTCAAAACGCTTGCGCCCGGCCGTGGTGATGTGCCACGCACTCCGGGCAGGGAAAAAGCTGGTGGCACGGCTGAAGAAGGTTACCTACACTGCGGTCCCTCCGGCGCTGGACATTTCGTGAAGATGGTGCACAACGGCATCGAATATGGCCTTATGGCGGCTTACGCCGAAGGCTTGAACATTCTGAAACACGCCAACGCCGGCAAATCGCACCGCGAGGCAGACGCGGAAACCACACCGCTGCGGAACCCGGAGCACTATCAATACGATTTCAATCTTGCGGACGTCACGGAAGTGTGGCGGCGCGGCAGCGTGGTGGCTTCCTGGCTACTGGACCTCACTGCGATTTCTTTGCTGGAGCAGCCCACGCTTGAACGTTTCTCCGGGCGCGTCTCGGATTCCGGGGAAGGGCGTTGGACCATTCTCGCCGCCATCGAATCCACAGCTCCTGCTCCAGTGCTGAGCGCCTCGCTTTATCAGCGTTTCACGTCCCGCGGCGAAGATGATTTTGCGGGAAAGGTGTTATCGGCCATGCGTTTTCAATTTGGCGGGCACCTCGAGAAAAAAGCCGGCCAGTCGTAATTGTGGCAGCCACTCGGCGGCCAAGCACAGGGATTTCAATCAATGAACTACGACCATCCAGACATAAATTCAGCAGCCTCGACCTGCATCATGACCATTTGTGGCGCCACGGGCGACCTAACCAAGCGCAAGCTCATTCCTGCTCTCTGCAATTTGGCTCAAGAGAAGCTTCTTCCCGAGCAGTTCGCGATTGTCGCTTTTTCTGTCGATGATTTCACGACAGAAAGCTTTCGTAAACACCTTGCGCAGGAGATTCCCAAGTTGGTTTCATCGCCGCTTGACGCCAAGTGCCTGGATTTGATGTGTCAGCAGATCTACTACGTCAAAGGCGATTTTCAGGACCCGGAAGCGTATCAGCGCCTCGAACAGCAAATCACGGAGGCTGATAAGAAGCACAACGCTTTGGGCAACCGTCTTTTTTATTTGGCAGTAGCGCCGAGATTTTTCTCGCCGATCGCCAAAATGCTCGCCTCGTGCTGCTTGTCGAAAGAGGAAAATGGCCGGTGGGCGCGCGTGATCGTGGAAAAGCCTTTCGGGCACGACTTGGCCTCCGCAAAGCAGCTCAATCAGGAATTAAAACAAGTCCTCACCGAAAAGCAGATTTACCGCATCGATCACTATTTGGGCAAAGAGACCGTGCAGAACGTCATGGTCTTCCGCTTTTCCAACAACATCATTGAGCCGCTCTGGAACCGGAATTACGTGGACCATGTTCAAATTACAGCCGCAGAGACTGTTGGCGTCGAGCACCGCGGCGGATTCTACGAAACAGCCGGCGCGCTCCGCGACATGGTGCCCAATCACCTCTTCCAATTGCTCACCATGACCGCCATGGAGCCGCCGATTTCCTTCGATGCCGACGAAGTCCGCAACAAGCAGGCCGAAGTCTTGCACGCGATTCAGCCGCTGAGCCCCGAAGAAGTGCTTACCAACATGGTACGCGGGCAATATGGTGGCGGGAACACCGAGGGCCAGCGCGTCCCCGGGTACCGCAGCGAACCCGCCGTCGCTCCGGATTCCAACACCGAAACGTTCGTCGCCCTGAAGCTGCTCATTGATAACTGGCGTTGGGCGGGCGTCCCATTTTATCTTCGCACCGGCAAGCGGCTGGCGCGACGCGTAACCGAAATCGTCATCCAGTTTCGCCGCACGCCTTTCGTACTGTTTAGAAATACTAGCGTCCAAAATCTCGAGACGAACCGCCTGGTGATTCACATTCAGCCGGACGAAGGCATTTCCTTGAGCTTTGGCGCGAAAGTTCCTGGCTCGGTGATGAAACTCGGGCTTGTCAATATGGATTTTGACTACACGACTTATTTTGGCGCAGAACACAGCACCGGCTATGAAAGGCTGTTGCGCGACTGTATGGCGGGTGACGCTACGCTCTTTCAGCGCGCGGATATGGTGGAAGCGGGCTGGAGCGTGATTCAGCCCATCCTCGATTTGTGGCACGCGCTGCCGGCACGAGGCTTTCCCAATTACGCGGCGGGCTCCTGGGGACCGATCGAGGCGGAAGAACTGCTTGAAAAAGACGGCCGCGCGTGGCGGCACCTTGGGGAAGACGGGGCCGATAAGCCGAGCCGGATCACCGCACCGGAAAGAGCCGGAATCATCACCTAAGGAACACGAGTGGAGCGAGAAATCCGAATTTTGGCGGATGGTGCGGCCATTGCCAAACAGGCAGCCCAAGAGTTCGTTCAGGCCGCTGCGGCAGCGGTGCGCGAGAGGAATGCGTTCCGCGTCGCGCTGGCCGGCGGCTCGACTCCGAAGGCGCTTTACAGTTTATTGGTCAGCGATGCGGCGCTCCGCTCGCAGGTTCCGTGGGATAAAACACAGATGTTCTTTGGCGACGAACGCCATGTCGGTCCCGAACACGCGGACAGCAATTTCCGCATGGCCACCGAAACGATGCTTTCTAAAGTTCCGCTGAATGCGACTCAGGTTACGCGTATCAAAGGCGAATATCCGGACGCCGAGCAGGCGGCCCGCGAATACGAGGAAGCGATTGTCTCGCATTTCCAGCTAAAAGCGGGCGAGCTACCGCGATTCGACTTGATTCTCGCAGGAATGGGGAATGAAGGTCACACGCTTTCTCTTTTCCCGGGAACGAAAGCGCTCCATGCCGATGGTCGAATCGTGGTTAGCAATTGGGTCGGCAAACTGTTCACGGAGCGCATCACACTGACTGCCCCTGCTGCATGCGCTGCTGCGGAGATCCTGTTCACGGTGACTGGCGCCGACAAGGCCCTCGCACTCAAAGGCGTTCTGGAAGGGCCATATGAGCCGGAGCAGCTGCCCGCGCAATTGCTTCAGCCCACGAACGGGAAATTGCTCTGGCTGGTGGACACAGCCGCCGGGAGCATGCTATCAAAAGGAATTCGAGAATAGACAAGGAGCACGTCATGGCTACAACTGTAAGCCTGGGAAAAATTGAAACCTATCTCGGCGCGAAGACCGATTCTCTGCTGGGGTTCAAATCGCCAAAAATCGCCAAAGAACGGCTGCATCTTCCCGGGCCAGACTTTATCGAACGCATCTACGCGGCTTCCGACCGGAATCTGCGCGTGCTGGGGAATCTTCAGCGGATGTTTGGCAACGGACGGCTTAGTGGCACAGGTTATCTTTCGATTCTGCCCGTTGATCAGGGCATTGAGCATTCTGGTGGTGCAAGCTTCGCGAAGAATCCTGACTACTTTGATGGAGAGAACATCGTCAAGCTCGCTATCGAAGGTGGCTGCAACGCCGTGGCTTCGACTTTTGGCGTGCTCGGCTCCGTGGCGCGCAAGTACGCGCACAGGATTCCCTTCATCGTGAAGATCAATCACAACGAATTGCTGACTTTTCCCAATCGCTTTGATCAGGTGTTGTTTGGAACTGTTCAGCAGGCTTACGACATGGGGGCGGCCGCCGTTGGCGCGACCATTTATTTCGGTTCCGACCAAAGCACTCGGCAGATCGTCGAAATCAGCCAGGCTTTTGCTCACGCGCATGAACTCGGCATGGCCACCGTCCTGTGGTGCTACCTGCGCAACAGCGCCTTCAAAAAAGACAAGGACTATCACGTTTCTGCCGATCTCACCGGGCAGGCCAACCACCTGGGAGTGACCATCGAGGCCGACATCATCAAGCAGAAGCTGCCAGAAAATAATGGCGGCTATTTGGCGCTGAACTCGAATGGAGCGAGCTATGGGAAATACGACAAGCGCATCTACTCCGACCTGACCAGTGACCATCCCATTGACCTTTGCCGCTACCAGGTCGCGAATTGCTACATGGGCCGCGCGGGATTGATCAACAGCGGCGGCGCTTCCGGCGCGAATGACTTCGAAGAAGCCGTAGCCACAGCGGTCATCAACAAGCGCGCTGGTGGCACCGGACTCATCTCCGGCCGAAAAGCATTCCAGCGTCCGATGAAAGAAGGCATCCAGCTGCTGAACGCCATTCAGGACGTCTACCTAAGTCCTGAAGTTACAGTCGCTTAGCCTCATAATCGAGAATCGCAAATGCCGTGTTCAATTTTGTGCTTGACATATTCCTTTATGGGCATATATTGTTCTTCCATGCCAAGGGCCGCCACAACTTCGGACGCCTTCAACGCCGTAGCAGAACCGCGGCGCCGCGAGATTCTCAATTTTCTCGCGCTGCAAGAACGTCCTGTTGGCGACATCGTAGACAGCCTGAACCTGGAGCAGCCTTCGGTTTCCAAGCATCTGCGCGTGCTCCGCGAAGTGGGTTTGGTCAGCGTGCGCCGCGATGGCCGACGTATGCTCTATCGCACCAACGGGGAAGCCATCCGGCCTCTCTACGAGTGGACAAGTACCTTCGAACGCTTCTGGCGTCATCAGTTGAACCGCATCAAGGAGCGCGCAGAGGCTAAAGAGGAACGCTCAAAACAAAATCACAACTCACGTAAAGGAGAAGACCATGACCCTGACCCTTCCGGGAATTGAAAGCCTGTCGTTGACCGTAAGTGAAGAAATCCGCGTCCGCGCGTCGCTCGACGCAACGTTCACCGCGCTGCTGGAACAACTCGGCCCACACAGCGAAAGGTCCGACGGCACGCCCATGCCGATGAAACTCGAACCGTGGCCGGGCGGGCGCTGGTTCCGCGATCTTGGCGAAGGGAATGGCCACTTCTGGGGGACGGTGCAAGCCATCAAGAAGCCGACATTGCTGGAGATTGCCGGGCCCCTTTTCATGTCCTACCCGGTTTCCAACAACGTGCAATATCGCTTGAGCGAAGAGAATGGCCTCACGGTGATCAAGTTCCGCCATTCCGGTTTCGGCTTGATTGACGACGAGCACCGGGCGGGAGTGGTCAAAGGCTGGAACTACATTCTCGAAAGCACGCGAAAGCGGGCGGAGGCGGGCCGTTCGAAATCCGCCGCTATTCAATAAGGCTTTTGTTTCACAAAAAAAGGAGAATCCATCATGTCGATTGCACAATCGCTTCTCGCAGAGTTCGAAACACAGGCACCAATCACTCGCCGATTTCTGGAGCGTCTGCCGGAGGACAAACTGACTTGGAAGCCGCACGAAAAATCCATGTCCGCCGGCCAGCTTGCTTATCATCTCGCGTGGGTGCCTGGCGGAGCAGTTCGTGTCGTGCAAAACAATCCGGTGCCTGCGCCCGATTTCGCCAACTTTCCCCAGCCCGCTAACCGTCAAGAGGTACTGAACAAATTTGAGGAGAGCATCTCAACGGTTCGCAGCTTGCTCCCGAAATTTGACGATGCAGCAATGCGAGAAACCTGGCGTCTTGTGGCTGGCGGACACGAAGTCCTCGTGCAACCGCGGGGCGAGTTCCTCCGCGATGTCATGCTGAGTCACTGGTATCAGCACCGCGGCCAGTTCAGCGTCTACTTGCGCTTACTCAATGTCGCGGTCCCGGCCAGTTGGGGACCCAGCGCCGACGAAGCTCCCCTTTTCGCACAAAACGTAGCATCGGCGGCCTAACTCCGTTTTGTAGATGCGCAGCCTACCTGCGCCCATCTTGTTTTGTTTTCGGCTGGAGGCTGCAATCTATGTGCCCCGAATGTTTTGCAAGCGTCGCGCTACTCGTCACGGGAATCGTTTCCACAGGAAGCATAGCTGCGGTTTCAGTCACTTTGTTCCGCAAAAAGAAACAGCCCGCCAAAGTTTATGAGGTTCAGAACCAAAAGGATAAGGAGAATTCGAAATGAGCACCGCAACTCTGCAACGCGCAAAGATCGTTTCTCACGACGATTGGATCGCAGAGCGCAAGGCGCTGCTGGCGAAAGAGAAGGAGTTCACTCGGCTGCGCGATGAGCTCAGCGCGCGGCGTCGCGACCTTCCGTGGGAGCGCGTCACGAAGACGTACGTGTTCGATGGCCCCGGCGGAGCCGAGACCCTCGAGCAGCTCTTCGACGGGCGTTCGCAGCTCGTTGTCTACCACGCCATGTTCGACCCGAAGACCGCGACGGCCAAGACACCGTACACGAAGGATGCGCCGTGCTCGATGTGCTCGTTCTGGATGGACAACTTTGAGCGCGTCGTCGTTCACCTCGCGCATCGAGATGTGACGCTCATCGCCGCCTCGCGCGCTCCGGTGGAGAAGCTGGAGGCTTACAAGAAGCGCATGGGCTGGACGTTCAAGTGGGTCTCGGTGGGCGATGGCGATTTCAACCGCGACTGCGGCGTAACCCTCACGGCGGAGGAGATCGCCAACGGGCAGGGTGAGTACAACTACGCGCGCACGAGCATGCCGATTCCCGAATTGCCCGGTGTCAGCGTCTTCTACCGGGACCCAGCTGCCCAGCAGGTGTTTCACACCTACTCGACCTACGCACGGGGCATTGACATGCTCAACGTGGCCTACCACTACCTCGACATCGTCCCGAGGGGGCGTGACGAAGAGGCCAAGCGTGGGGGCCGCTGGGTCCGGCGGCGTGACGAGTACGCCGACACAAAAGCAACGTCGTGCCACTGAGAACTACCCAAGTTGAACGTCGGAGACAAGCAGCGAATCATGGCAAAGGTCATTCTTGGGCGCCATATCGCGACTCGAGTGCGTGGAGCCTGCTGAATGAATTAGTACGTTCTACCATGATGTCTTGGGCTGATCGCGCGATCTTAATGCCCACTTTCATCGACGAAATGCATCGATGAGCGATTCCGGAGCGCCCTGCCGGGGTGCGTGTTAGGAGCCCTCCTCTTCAAGGGCCTGTGGGGATGTCGGAACAAAAGCCTGTGAGGATGCGTAAATACCGAAAACAGGACGTCGGTTCCTCAAAGCGGCTATATTGTCATTGGTTCAGGAGAGGTGGATATGAAGGGCATTAGGAACCTAGCGGTGATGTGGACGGCGGGGGTATTTTGTCTCTCGATGATTTCGCTGGCAACCGGTGCGCCGTCCTGGGCGCAGGGCGAGAAGCGGACCGTGTTTGCGCCGGACGATTTTCATTGGCAGGGACACCTAAAGGCGGGACAAACCCTGGAAGTGATCAATCGAAATGGTGAGATTGACGCAACCGCCGCTTCCGGGGACGAGGCGCGGGCTACGGGCGCGAGCAGAGGCTACGGCGACGACCGCGAATTCTTTGTGGAGCTCGTCGAATACCCAGATGGCGTGACCATTTGCGCCGTGTACGCCAGGGACAAGGCGCCCGGACGCTGCCATCGCGGCGGAGTCTCCTCCGAGTCCTCGGGGTGGTGGCACGGGAGCCGCGCGAAGATTAACTTTGAAGTCCAAGTGCCGCGAGGCGTTCGTTTCAACGCGCTGACGACCAATGGGAACGTGCTGGGCCACAACCTGGCTAGCGTGGTCGAAGCGACGACGACGAACGGGAACGTGGATGTCGCGACCAGCGAGTGGGCCTCCGCAACAACCACAAACGGAGAAATCCATGTGTCCATCGGCAACGCGAAATGGAGCGGCGAGTTGAAGGTGAGGACTACAAACGGCAGCGTGGATGTGACACTACCGGCGGCGGCAGAATTCACGCTCGATGCTGCCACCACGAATGGCGGAATTCACACGGATTTTCCCGTCACCGTGCAGGGAAGTTTCAATTCGAAGCGACTCTCGGGGACTGTGGGCGCAGGCGGGCGGGAACTAAGAGTCGTGACAACCAACGGCGGAATCAAGCTGACGAGGAGCTGAAGAAAAAGAAGGAGTGGTGTCTTCCGCTTCACGATTTGCCAAAGTCGCGGCGGGAGGTGACGCCTTTGGATTCGGTGATTGTGATGATGGCACCTGCAGGAACGGCAGAGAGGCGGTCGAGCTGGCCGGTGGGCCAGCGAATCTCGATGGCGTCAGCCTTGTCGCGCAGGCCGAGGCCGAACGTGAGCACAAGCTCGCTGGCAGAAAGATAGCTTGAGCCGCTGCGCAGCATTTCGGTTTGCGTATCGCCGCCGGCGGTCAGCTTCACGGTAGCACCGATGCCATCGCGATTCGATTTCGTGCCGACCAGCTTAATGCGGAGACTGCGATTCGCCGCGGCGGCACCCTGGGCTTCATTGCGGAACAAGTACACCGGCCCGCCGTTCGTGGAGAGCAGCAAATCCAGCCGGCCGTCATTGTTGATGTCCGCGTAGGCCGCCCCGCGACCAACGCGGGGCGAGGCGAACACCGCTCCCATGGATTTCGTCACTTCCTCGAATCTCCCTTTGCCCATGTTGCGGAAAAGATGCGGTGGCATGGCGTATTTCACGTTGGCCTGCACGCGTTGGATGTCCGCGTCAATGTGGCCGTTAGCGATTAAGACGTCGGGCCAGCCGTCGAGGTCGTAATCAAAAAAGAAGCAGCCGAAGCCCAGCGTGAGCAGCGAGGCACGGCCGATTTCCGAGCGCGGCGCTTCGTCGACGAAAAGCCCTTTGCCTTCGTTGTGATACAGCGAAACCATCTGATTCGAGAAATTCGTGATGAGCACGCTGGCGTAGCCGGAATGATCATAGTCGGCGGCGTCGACGCCCATGCCAGCGCGCGCCACGCCGTCTTCACTGAAGGCCACACCTGCAACGACAGCCTTTTCGCTGAATGTGCCATTGCCGTTGTTGCGGTAGAGCTTGTTGGGCTGTGTGTCGTTGGAGAACAAGAGATCGGGCCAGCCGTCGTTGTCGTAATCGAGAACGGCGACGCCGAGCGTTTTCGAAGTGGCATCGCCGAGGCCGGACTTCTGCGTCACGTCGGTGAACGTCCGGTTGCCGTTGTTGTGCCATAGCCGCACGGCCGTGCCTTTGTACGATTCCGGCGTGCAATAGGCCTTGCTCTTTCCACCGAGAGTGCAGAAGAGGTCCGTCTCCGGCGACCACTGGACGTAGTTGCCGATCACCAGGTCAAGGTGGCCGTCTTTGTCGTAATCCACCCAGGCGGCGCTGGTACTGAATTCCCTCGGCCCTTGCAAACCGGCTGTTGTGGTGACATCGGTGAAGGTACCGTTGCCGTTGTTGTGAAACAAGCGGCTTTGCCCATAGGCGGTGACGAACAAGTCGTCGTATCCGTCATTGTCGTAATCGCCGACGGCCACGCCCATGCCGAAAAGTTCTACGTCCAGTCCGGCCTTGTGTGTCACGTCAGTGAACGTGCCGTCGTGATTGTTGTGATAGAGCTTGGGTGTCGAATGCTTCTGGCCGTGGCCGGGCCAGTCTATGCCGTTGACCAGAAAAATGTCGGGCCAGCCGTCGTTGTCGTAGTCAATGAATGCCACGCCTGGTCCCATAGTTTCAGGGAGATATTTCTTGCCGAACGCGCCATTGTTATGGACAAAGTGGATTCCAGCTTGCTGGGTGACGTCGCGGAATTGAATCGACGAAGTTTCAGGCGGAGCGCCCACGCCTGTTTGCCCGATCAAAAGAGTTGTGAGTCCAAAGACAAGAAGTGCGGCAAGCGGACGTTTCACCCTTCCCCCGTTTCAGTCGCGGCCCACGCCGAGCGCATCGGCGACGCGATTGATGTAGTTGAACCAGGACGCGATGAGAGTGATCTGCAGGATGCCTTTGTCGTCGAAACCCGCGGCGCGTAGCTTTTTGTGGTCCTCCGGACTGCATTTCGTGGCGTCCTTGGTGAGTTTCACAACGTAGTTCAGCATTGTGCGGTCCTGGTCGCTGATCGGCGCGGTGCGGTAATCCTTCTTCAACGCTTCGACCATTTCTTCTTTGAGTGTGACGCGACGCAGAAACTCTGCGTGGGACACGATTCAATAGTGGCAGCGGTTGGTCACCGACACCATGGTGGCGATCATTTCGTGCTGATGCCGCTTCAGAGGCAAATCCGGCGACATGAGCGCCCCAAAGGTGCCGAACGCGTGATAAAGCGCTTCAGGAATCAGCGTGTGGCTCGCCACGATACCCGCGGTTTCGCCGTCGTTCACGGGATGAACGGGCGTGGCGTATTCGATGGGATAAAGCCTTCGTTGGGACTCAATAGCGTCCTTGACGCATTTGTCGTCTTCTATGCGGACGGTCTGGATCCAGGTCATTTTCCCTCGCTGTTCGGTTTGAGCTATCTGCAAGAATTAGTTTCCACCACCAGCTTTTGTGTTCTCTGACGCGGAATCTTTGATGGCTGCTTTACGGGCGGGCGACTTTTTCTGTGGCGCGCCGGTCTGTGCCACGCTGTAGTGCTCGTGAATGGGCTGGCGTTCGTTGTTGTCATCAGGATGCGCCTGGCGGTATGGGCCGGTAATGGCCTGCGCAGATTCATCCGCCTTGAAGCGCAGGTAGCGCGCCTTGTGCTCTTCGGCTTTCGCGTCGTTGCCGAGGCCGTTGTAACAAAGCATCAGGTTGTAATGGGCCTGCAAATCTTCGGGATCGATGCTCAGAGTTTTTTCAAACTCGGCGACGGCATCGGCATAACGCTTCTCAAGGAACAACACGCGGCCAAGCTCGTTGTGAACGACGCGGTCACGCGGGAATTGTTCGAGGACCGTTTTCAAGTGCCCAATAGCGCCGTCGTAGTCTCCTTCTTCGCGGAGGACTTTTGCATAAAAGAAATTCGTTCGCGCCAGCTTTGCATCAATGGCGAGAGATTTCTCGAGCACCTTTCGGGCGCCTGTCGTGTCGCCCTCCTGCACAAGCACGCGGCCAATGTTCGTCCAGCCATCGGGATTCTGCGCATCGGCTTCTGTGATTTTTTCGAACGCGGCGGCAGCAGCTTTCAAGTCACCCTGAAGGAATAGCCCGATACCGTAATCGTTCCAGCGCGTCCAGTCTTCCTTAACGCTGATGGTTTTCGGTCCGGGCGCCGGAGCTTTGCGCGGCAGAACCCGCAATGTCTTTTTGTCTTCGGCAAGAACAGTAATGGGCAGATCTGGAATCGCCTTGATATTGCCGGAAACGGTCGAGGTGTCGCCGGTGAATGCGAAATGTCGATCGTCGTAATCCGGCGTCGTAGTCGAGTCACTGCTGCGAGGCTGCCTTGTTTCCGGCGCCTCGACGCCAGCGAAAGAGAAATGCGTGTTGTACCAACTGAATTTCCGGTAGTTCAGCTTGGCGTGCAGCGTGATTTTCTCGCCGCAATTTTCCGGTACGTGTAAACGATAGTGCGCAGTGTCGGCTGCGCCCGGCGGGATTAGGTGTACGTAAACGACGGAGCGCGTGCCCCAGGCATTGCGCTTGTTGATGACGTTGCCGTGCCCATCAATTTGCAGCGAGCGATAAAAATGCGCACCAGGCTCGACGGGACCTTTGCCGTTGTCTTCGACTTGGCCGCTCCAGAAAATGGTTTGCCCCTTTTCGTCGGTAGCTTGTAGTTCGAGCCACACGTCGAAAGCATCGACAGTGCCGCCGGGGAAGAAGTGGCCGACCTTGCGTGTTCGAACGACGACGTCTACACGAACATCATCGCTGCGGCGCACGGCTGCGTCTGTGCGGTCAATCGGAGCCGTGATCGCGCGCACTTCGCCTGAAGGACCCTTGGGCAGCGCGGCTTCGGATTCTTCGCCAACAGCGAAAGTCGTTGAAAGTTCCTGCTTTCCCAATTCGTTGCGAACTAGCGCGGCAGATTCTTTTCCGGCGGGCGAAATTGCAAAAATATCCACGCTGAGTTGCTTGTCCTGAAGGAATGTTTTTGCGAATTCGTATTGTGCGTCGTCCTGGTTGGCGGTGGGCACAGCGGTATTCGCGCCAGGGAAACGATGAGAATGCACCAAGCCGTTGATGTTGCCATCGTCCTTCGACGGAACGGACGGCATGTGGCAGTCAGCGCAATTCATCGGGCTCTTCGGATAATAAAACGCCCTGGCGCCCTGTCCGGAGACGCCGCTAGCCTGCCAGTTGTCGTATTCGTTGAAGCCGCGAATCCAGCGGTAGCGGTTCACCGGCACGTCCAAGTGAACCTTGTGGCAGGAAGAACAAAACTCCGCGGTATCCGCGCGCATGAAGGGCTTCAGAAAAGTGCGGCGATGCGGCTCAGGATTTAGGCGCACGACAAAATCGTGCAACTTGCGGACGAGCGGATTGTCGCTCGCAGCAAGTTCATGTAGCTTCGGGTACTCCAGAAAAAAATCGCCCTGGCCCATAGTGCTCTTCACTTCCACGATGCTGTGGCACATCAAGCAGCCCAAGCCCGCGCGCGCTTCGGGGCGATTCACGATCTGTTTGATGGGTGTATCGAACAAGCCGCTGTAAAGCAGCGCGGGATCGTGGCACCCAGCGCACCATTTCGATGAACGCACACCGGCGACGTCTTGCATGTACTCAACGCTCTTGCGATACCACTGATTGTTGAAGGAAGAGAAATGGTGCATCGAGCTGTTCCACTGCGCGTAAATGTCGGCGTGGCAACGCTGGCAGGCGTCGGATTTCATGAAGTATTGCGAAGGAATGTTGATGTCGCGCTTTGTCTGCGCGGAACTAGGGAAGAATTTTCCGCCGGCTCCATCGCCTTCGCGGTCCATCGACTCAGGTGGCATCAGCGGATTGACGATGCGATTCGCTCGCGAGTCGCGCCAGCCGATTTCACGAGTCCACCACAACCCCGTGGAGATCGCTAATACCACGAAGGCAAGCCCAGCAAGTCGCAGAGCCCGACTGCTAACGGTTTGCCCCAGCCACCCTTTCGCATGCAGCCAGTCTGCCGCCAGCAATACTACGCCGAAAATGGAAAGAACAATGTGGGCGTAAAGCCAATTCCAAAGGTGATGCGGCGTTCCGATCTTGATTAGCGTAATGCCGAGAAGCGTCCCGGCAGCGAGAAAAATCCAACCAACACGAGAGAGAACGGTTCCGTTCCAAACCAATGGAACGAGAAAAACGAGAAGCAAGAGAAAGACGAGAACTCCCACGGCCACGTGAAGCAGATCGACTACAGCGTAGCTGATGGTGGCGGAAGGGAATCCATACAAATACACAGCCGTGAGCGTGAGAAGAATCACAAAGCGGGTTAGCCAGCGCTTGGATGACTCAATCCGCATTGAAAGCCTCTTCGAACCGGCCAGCGGGAAAGAAAAAAGCGACCGGATGTCTGAGATCCATCCGGCCGCGATTCAGTTTGGGGTGCCCCGAAGCAAGCCAACGAATGGCCGAGCTGGAGGCGATGGTGCTAGTGGGCATAAGTTAATTTTCAAGCGAAAAATGCGCAATACTGTGAAAGCATTAGAGACCGCAAAATCATCCAAAACAATTGAATTAGCGGCAATACTATAAAACTATTAGGGGACGCTAGAGCTGTTCTATTCCCTTTCCTTCCAGGCACTTATAGTCCTTGCCCGTTTGGACGTCCTTATGTTCCTCGGTGCGGCCGGAGGGCCACTCGATGACGACGCGATCGATTTTGTCGCGCTTTCCCAAGCCAAAGGTTACAGGTAACTCGGACTGTGAAAGATAACTCGATCCTCCGCGTATCATGCGCGATTGGTAAAGATCTCCCGCGAAAACTTGCACCCTGGCCCCGATGGCATCGCGATTGGATTTCGTGCCTTGCAATTCGAAGCGGATACTACGATTGCCCGCCAACTGATCATTGCGAAACAAAACTGCGGGACCATTGTTGGTCGTCATCAAAATGTCCAAATCTCTGTCTCGATCGAAGTCTCCGAAAGCCAGCCCACGTCCCACGCGAGGCTTTTCAAACCCGCCGCCGACTTCCTGCGCCACATCGCGGAATTTTCCCTGCCCCTCCTTCAGAAAAAGGTGTGGCGGTTGCGCGTAGCCCACATTCCCGCGAATGTTTCGGACCGTCTCGTCAATATGTCCATTAGCAACGGCAAGGTCGAGAGCACCGTCCAAGTCGACATCGAGGAATACGCAACCGAAACCGAGAGTATTGCGCGATGGCGCGCCCACACCGGAAGGAATGGAAACGTCGTCAAAAACTCCGGGAGCACTGGCGCGGTATAGACCAATCATTTCGTTATCAAAATTTGTGATGGCGATTCCCGGTCTGCCGGAATTGTCGAAGTCTCCCACGTCGACACCCATGCCGGCTCGGGCTTTCCCTTCAGTGCTGAAAGCCAGCCCCGCTTCCACAGCCACGTCCTTGAATTTTCCATTGTGGAGATTGCGATAGAGTTTGTTCGGCTGCGTGTCATTGGCAACAAGCAGATCCGGCCAGCCGTCCTGATCGTAGTCCAACATGGCCACGCCCAGCGATTTCGAACTGCTGTCGAAGATACCGCTGGTCGCAGTGACATCCTCGAAAGTGCCGTTTCCACGATTGTGGAACAGCCAGCAGGTGTCGCCGCGATAGGCTTCCGGCGTGCAGTACGATTTGTGAGTTCCATCTAGGCTGCAAAACACGTCGTGCTCCGGAGACCAGCGAACGTAGTTGCAAACGAACAAATCGAGAAAGCCGTCCCGGTCGTAGTCAAACCACAATGCGGAAGTGCTTAACCCATGGCGGCTGAAGAGACCGCTCGCGCGTGTGACATCCACGAATGTTCCTTTGCCGGTATTGCGAAACAGGCGGCTCTGCCCAACGCAAGAAATGAAAATGTCGGGGAAGCCATCGTTGTTGTAATCGCCAACCGCCACGCCCATTCCGTACATCTCGATGTCAAGTCCCGCGCTCTTCGTGACCTCACTAAAAGTGCCGTTGCGATTGTTGCGGTACAGCTTCAAGGTTGAGCGCTGGCGTTTGTGGCCGGGCCAGTCCATGCCGTTGATGAGTAGAATGTCTTGCCAGCCGTCGGCATCGTAGTCCAAGAAGGCGCACCCCGAACCAAGCGTCTCGGGAAGCAGCTTGCCGTCGTAGGCGCCGGAATTGTGCTGAAACTGGATTCCTGCGGCTGCGGTGACGTCGGTAAGACGAAATCCCAGGTTCGAAACAGGGCCTGCAAATGTACTTTTTGGAGTTGTTACTGTTGTGAGCCCCGCGCTTAATGCGGAGAAAAGGAAGTCTCGCCGGTTCAAGGCAGATTCACCAGACCATTGCGAATGGCGTAGACGACCAGCTCAGCCGTTTTGTGAATGCCAAGCGTATCCATGATGTTGGCGCGGTGTACGGCGACGGTGTTCACGCTGAGATTCAGGTCCGTGGCGATTTCCTTGTTCGACTTGCCCGCAACGATGTGTTGGAGAATCTCGAGTTCGCGCGGCGTCAATCCTCCGCCACGTTCCCCTTTCAGCGCGTCCTTGCGTGAGACTTGCGGGTCTAGAACGGTCATACCCGCGGCGATGCTTTTCACCGCGCTGACTAGGTCCAGGTCCATCGCGTTTTTCAAAACGTAGCCGCGCGCGCCGGCCTGAAGAGCTTGGCTGACCAGCGTTTCTTCGGAGTGCATGCTCAGCATCAGAATCCCGGCTTCGGGGTAGGTTTCCAAAATTCTTCGCGTCGCTTCGATGCCGCTCAATTCCGGCATGGCGCAATCCATCACGATGACGCGAGGTTTCAGTTCCGTTGCCAGGCGCACTGCCTCATGTCCATCACTGGCTTCCCCGACGACGGAAATTCCCGGATCGTCCTCCAACATGCGACGGAAGCCGCGCCGAACCAGCGCGTGATCGTCTGCCAGCAGAACTGTAATTTTATGCGGCATGACTTTCCACTTTTGCCCGCGGAATCTGCAAACGAACCTGTGTGCCGCCCTCCTGGCGAGGAATAATAGCTAACGTTCCTCCGATCAACTCAGCTCGCTCGCGCATGGCCACTAAGCCGATTCCTCGCTGCATCTTGTTGGCAACAAATCCCGAACCGTGATCTTCCACTTCGAGTTCCAGCGAATCTCCGGAAAATTTCAGGCGAACCCAGGCATCCCGCGCACCTGAGTGGCGGCTAACATTATTCAGGGCTTCCTGCAGCACGCGGTAAATGTGCACCCCGGCACTGGGTTCGACGGGAAACGGCTTGCCGCTTTTCTCGTAATGCAGTTCGATGCCGGCCTGCCTTCCCACCGTGGGAATATACCAGTCCAGAGTGCTTTCAAGCCCGGCTTCTTCCAGCAGAACAGGATGCAGCGCCTGGGAAAGCGTCCGAATGTTGTTCAGCGTGGTTTGCGCGATTTCCTGGACTTCTTTCAAGTCGCCGTGGAGAGGCGTTCCCTCCCCTGCTTGATTGCCGGCGCGGCGAAGCATTGATCCAATAGCGGTGAGCACCTGGCCGAATTCATCATGCAATTCGCGCGAAATATGCCGCAGCGTGGATTCCTGGGTGGAAATCAGCTTTTGCGCAAGATCGCTGCGCTGTTCGGAAAGCTCCGCCAGGCGAGCAAAGAGCTGGCGGTTGCTGCGAATGAGGTACAAGCTGGTCAGCACGATGGCGATGAGCGTGGCGGCAAGAAAAAGGTAGAGCTGGCGCTGCACCCCGTCATAAATGTTGGCAATACTTGCTGCGGCTTGTTCTTCGCCTTCGTTATTCTCCACGAGCAACCGTGAGACGGCTGTGCTTAGTGCCTGCTGGCGCGCCTGAAGCGTCAGGCGAATTTGATCCCGCGCTTCCTGCTCTTTGCCGCTTTGCGCGAGTGCAAACATGCGGTTCACTGCGTCCCAGAACTGCGCGACGGATTGAGTGAGAAATTTGCGCTGGTCCGCCGTGCGGCTGGCCACGGCCAGACCCTCTTCGAGCTCGAGAGCAGTGTCCAAGTCCTGTCGCATCCGCTCGAATTGCGCGGTCCAGGCAGTTAGGGGATAACGCTCGGTCGTGTCCAGCATGTCGCGCATGGCCAGCGCGACAGAATTGAGATCGTTTTCTATCCGCAGCAATTGCAACGAATCTTTACGGTTGCGGTCCACCATTTCGCTCTGCAGCTTTCGGAGGCCGGCGAGTTGCACGGTGATGTAGGACGCATAGGCCAGCACCGCGGCCAGGGTGATGACCAGGCCGAAAAGAAGCCGATTTGTAGGTGAACGCTGAGAGAGCTCGGCCTTTTGCACGGCTAAGAATACCTCAGGCTGCTTGTGGTTTTCGCGACAGCGAACAAAGATAGGGACGGAGCATGATTCAGCCGCGCGTGCCGGGACGAAGTATGGCGATTACGGTCAGCATCAGCGCGCAACCAGAAAGCGGCACCAGCAGTCCTATGCGCAGGCTCCCCGCGTACCGAGAAACTACACCCACAAGCGGCGGCACTAGCGCGCTGCCCAGGGCCGCCAGCGCGAACATGACGCCCCCGACTTTTCGCGCGCGTGTGCCATACCATTTGGAAAGCCAGGCGATCAAAATCGGGAAAATGCTGGCCAGCCCAAGGCCTGCGAGAAAAGCGCCGCTAAACAATGTCGCCGCGGAATGTGCCCTAAGAAAAATGGCTTCTCCTGTGGCCGCAAGAAACAGTCCTCCGACTGCAACCTTCACTTCCTTCACGTGGAGCAGAATCGCCGCCGCTGCCCCACGACCGCCGAGCAGCCCGGCGAAGAAAAACATAGGAGCCAAGGCCCAGGTGTTGGTGTTCCACGCCGCTGCCCGCTGCGCGTGGGCGGGAGCCCAATAGGAGGTCCCTACCTCGGTTCCGACATACACAAAAAAAAGAATTCCGAGAAGGACTGCGACGCCGGTCCCGGCAACCTTGTCGTTAGCTACTTTTGGAACAGAGCTCTCTTCGTGTGGCGCTTTTCCGAAGGGCATTCGCAGAAGCACCATCACAAGCACAACCCCAAGCGCTCCTACGGCATAAAGAAGAAGACTGACGTGCGACGCCCGCATCGCCAGCATAGCGAGCGGTGAAGAAGAAATCGCGCCCGCGCCCCAAGCCAGATTCACGATACTCAAAGCCGAGGCGCGCCGCTCGCCATACGACTCACCTACCCATAGATTCGTGCCGGGCGTGGCAAAGCCATAACCCAGCCCATAGATGCCGCTCGCAGCAAGCGCCAGGCCAAACGTTGGAGCGTTCAGCAAGGCAAAACCGACTCCCAGTAGAGAAATCCCGAGCGTGATCGCCGGTTTGAATCCTTTTGCTGAAATCAAAGCACTCGATGTCAGAACCCCCACAAAAGAACACGAGAATTGCACGAGCGAAAAAAGGCCCGCGCGGCTGTCGCTCAGTCCCCATTTAGATATGAACATGGGAAGAATAGGGCCAATGAGAGAGATTACAATCCCGTTGATGACGAAACCTGCGCAAAGCAGATAGAAAATTACGCTCTGCGAAGAAGTCGAGGCCATCGCCAAAGTTTGCGTTTTCGAAGACATCATGGCATTTTGCCGGAGCCAGAGAATTCGCGCAACGGCGCGATTAAAATCGACAAACGTCAAAACAAATGCAAACGATTGAAGTCGGCCTGATTGGATATGGACTCGCGGGCCGCGCGTTTCACGCGCCTGTGATTCGTGCAGTGCCGGGAATGCATCTGGCCGCGATTCTTCAGCGCACAGGAAACGAGGCAGCAGAAAAATATCCCGATGTTCGCATTGTGCCCAGCATGGATGAGTTGCTGGCGATTCGCGAGATTCGCCTGGTAGTGATCGCCACGCCCAACGACACTCACTATCCCCTGGCGATGCAGTGTCTCGAAGCGGGGCGAGACGTAGTCGTGGACAAACCGTTCACGACCACTTTGGAAGAAGCGAAATCCCTGGTTGAGTTTGCAAAGCAGCGCGGCCGACTGATTACGGTGTACCAGAACCGGCGCTACGATGGCGATTTTCAGGCCATCCGAAGGCTAGTGGCTGAGGGCACGCTCGGGCGCATCGTGCGATTCGAAACGAACTACGACCGCTTCCGCCCGCAGCTAAAACCGGGTGCATGGCGTGAGACTACCCGCGCCGGTAGCGGCATTCTGTTCGATATCGCGCCACACCTCATTGACCACGCGCTTGTCCTGTTTGGACTGCCGGAAGCGGTGACCGCCGACGTCCGCATCGAGCGCGAAGGCGCTGTGGCCGACGATGCCTTCGACATCATGCTTCACTATCCACGCGGCATGCGCGCGGTTCTGCGCTCGAGCATTCTGGCCGTGGCGCAGCGGCCGCGCTTCGTTCTGCTTGGCAAGCAAGGCAGCTTCGTCAAGCTAACGGTCGATCCGCAGGAAAACAATTTGCGGCATGGGAACATTCCGGCGAGCGGCCCATGGGGCGCGGAGCCGGAAGAAAATTGGGGGGTGCTCACCGCCCCTGACGCAAACAAGTTCGTGCAGCGGCGCATTCCCTCAGCGAACTCCGATTTTCGCGACTACTACGCGAACGTTCGCGACACTCTGTTGGGGAAGACCGACGCGGCAGTTAGCCCCGAATGGGCGCTCAACGTGATGCGCCTGCTCGAGATGGCCCGGGAGAGCAGCAAAAAGCGCTGCACGATCCCCTGGCAAGCGGTCGGCGATTCCTAGGATGAGGCGGCACGATCCCCGCCATAGGGACGCATGAAAGGGGCTTTGCAAGTGATGCGAGCGAGGTGGGCCATTAGAATAGTCAGCGCTGACTAGGGCATTTAAGACTAGTTTTGGACCTTCAGGGTAATGTCAAATTTGGCGTTGCAAGTGTCCGACGGGTCGTCGGTTACGGTCTTCTCTATCGTACCGCTCTTGATCGCAAACTCCAGCGGCTTCTTGGGCATATTGGGCAAGCCGGTGACGCTGGCCTTGCCGTCGCTGTTCGTGCCCACTTCGAGCTCGGTCTTCCGCTTGCTAAGGAACCCGTACTTGATGAGGACGTGAATCTTGGCGTTGTAGATGGGCTTGTCAGAGCCATCCTTCACGGTGAAGTCCGCGCGGCAGGAGCCTAGGCCGCCATCCACGACGGGAATCTCTGGCGATTGGGCAGCGAGTAAGCCGCCGCAGAGAAAAACAAAAAGCGCCGAACTGAGAATACGAATGGACCGGATTGCGACCAACCGCATTTTGTTCCGCCTCCCTGGCAAGAACCATACGCTGGTGGACGAGGCGTTGCAATTCTTCTTAGAAGGAAACTTCGCCGTTGTGGCACTTTCGGCAATGCGACGGCGTTCGCGTATAATCGGCCTTGCCACGAAAGGAGCCGGCGCTGCTTATGACCATCGAACTGGTCCCGTCCATTCTCTCGGCAAACTTCGCGAGGCTCGCTGACGACGCGAAGGCTGCGCTCGAAGGCGGCGGCACGGTGTTGCACCTGGACGTCATGGATGGCCACTTCGTGCCGAATATCACGATTGGGCCGCCGGTTGTAGCGTCGCTCCGTAAAGCGCTTCCCGACGCGGTCTTCGACTGTCACCTGATGATCGAGAATCCTGACAATTTTATTCCGGCGTTTGCAGAAGCCGGCGCGAATTGGATCTCCGTGCACCAGGAAGCGTGCGTGCACCTGCATCGCACGCTGCA
>Ga0126383_10000364_pt1 | contig 24589 bp, 44 predicted proteins | sample PanSoiMetPlot_35_FD_96882 | JGI IMG/M metagenome (GOLD analysis project Ga0126383, IMG submission 96882) | Tropical forest soil microbial communities from Panama - MetaG Plot_35 | ecosystem: Environmental > Terrestrial > Soil > Tropical forest > Bulk soil | place: Panama | collected 2016-02-17
CCGCGGCTACGGCGATTAGGGCGACCGCCCACCATGGCATAGCTAGGCGATCCCGAGGATCTCGGCGAAGCTCCGGCCGTTCTCCCGCTCCGCCTTGTAGCGGCGGAGCCGAGCCTTGATCGCTTCTTCGCCCCACCCGTCAGCGGTTACCCATTCGACGAACGCTCGCGCCTTCTCCCGGTCCGTCATGAGCCCGGCCGCCCGGCGTTCCGTAGGTTGATCTGGCCTAGCTGGCGGAGCCCGGCGACTCCTTCCGGGATGATCCGCTTTATCCCGAGCTTGTCGGGCGCTCCGGCGCCGATGACGTACGGTGCGCGGAGCTTCGGCCCGACGAGGTCGGCCGGATTCGACATGGTCAGGACGATATGCCAGATCGGGACGGGTCCGGACTTCGCGCCGTTCCCCGGGTTCTTCGCCGGGGCGGTCGCCATCTGGCAGAAGACCGTTACGCCGATGGTCTCCGGGTACGGGTTGAGCTCGTCGATCGCGTAGGCGAGAGCTTCGGCGGCGAGGTCTACTCCGGGCATGGTCGGCGGTCCCTTCTTCCGCGGGTGTCTCGGCGGGCTCGCCACCTTCGAGCCCGCCGGGACCGTGCTCTTCGCGGTTAGCGGGAGCCGCGAGGTCCGCTTCCGGTTTGCGGCACCGCGCCCGGGTTTCCTGTTCGGTGGCCGGGCATCCCATCCCCCTATAGCGGCTCCCATATGGGAGTCTTAGGGCGTAGCGGGAGCGGCCGGCCGCTTTGGGGGCAATACGGCCGGCCGCCCCTGGATGGACTGGCGTCCGCCCGGGCCGGCCGCCCGTCCAAGTAGCGGATTCTCGCTCCGGACATACGCCGTCAGACCGACTTTAACTGGTGAAGTAGGCGCGGTCGAGCACCTCCCCCCGGTTCGGGACTAAGGTCCCGGCGGCGGATCCTGCCGTCCGGTAGCGTCCGGGAGCCATTCGGCGAGCCCGGCGTGAAGCCTTTGTAGCTCGCCCGAGTCGAGAACCTGAGCCGGGCGGCCGGTGGTTCCGGGGCGGTCGCCGACCGGGCGGAAGGCGTCCGGGTTCTCGCGGCGTAGCGCGGTGATGATCTCGGTTAGGGACCGGCGGGAGATCGGCGGATCGGCCCAGCGGGCGAACTCGCCTATCGTCAGCCCGGCCGGGCGGTTACCGGGCACCGGTTATCCACAGGTGTGCATGGCGCTGGGCATAAGCCGGACCCGCCTTCGACGAGACCGTCGTTCCATACGAGGACGATGCCGGAGAGCTTCGAGATCTCGACGCGGGCAAACGGGCGGTTGCCGTCAGCGTCTTTGCAGCCGTCGCCGTCGAGCCCGGAGTAGAAGCAGGCGACGACGGTCGAGCGGTCGGCGACGCGGAGCGAGTAGGTCCGGCAGTATGGGCAGGCCGGGCGGCGTACGGTCGAGCCGCAGTTCGGGCAGACGTAGAAGCCGTGGACGAGTTCGCGGTTGATCCCGCAGGCCGGGCAGCCGGGTTCGACGCGGAGCCTCGTCCAGTGGGTCAGCTTGTCGATAGCGGCTAGGGCGAGGATCGGGTTCGTCAGCGCGGTTAGGGAGCGTAGGAGTTTGCAGGCGTCGCACCGGCATTTGCCCTGACCAGGCGTCCGGCGGTGGGGTTCGAGGGTCTCGGAGAGCCCGATGATCGCCTTAAGCGCGGCGACCGTATTCCCGTTGGAGCCGCCGCGGACCCGTTCGGGTAGGCCGGCTTGTTCGCGGAGCCATCCTTCGATCTGGCGGATCTCGGCCCAGGCGTCGGTTACGGCATAGAACGCGGGCGCGTTCGCTGGGATTCTCGAGCCCGGGACGGTCGCGCCGGAGATGACGGACGCGGGTCCGGTTGTGTCCCGGGACGGGACTAGAAGCTCGGCTAGGCTCAGCGCTCGCGCTAGCTCGTTAACGGCACTGGCTACCCCGCCCTGCACTCGGGAAGCATAACGGCGGGTGGGGACGTTCGCCGGGCGGCTCGCGTTATCGAGCCCGGACGGTTACGGCTAGCGAACGATCATGTTGTCGTCTAGGACGGTGACGCCGCGGCCTTCGCGGGCTCGTAGATAGTTCGCGACGAGTCTCGCCCGTTCCCGCCGCCGGGCTCGGGCGAGCGTAAGCCCGGCGATAGCGGTCCCGACGTCCCGGCCGAACCGGTCGGCCGCTGGGGTTCCGGCGAGATAGCTCGCTACGGCGACGCCGGCGAAGAGCCACCAGTCCACGGCTAGGATTCTACGAGCCCGGACGGTTACGGGAGATAGAGCCCGCGTTCGACGGCGCGGTAGCGGCGGGCTTGGCATGGGAAGCCGCTACGGCAGGGCTTCCCGGCGCGGGCGTCGCAGCCGCCGCGGCCGGGTTTCGGGCATTTGACCGAGTAGATAAGCGTGTGTCGTTCGGCTTCGGTGAGGTCGGCGCTCGCCGGGCGGCCGTTCGGCGAGGTCTCGGCGATCTGGCCGGCCGGGACGAGCCCATCGGCCGGCGGTTTCCGGTTCATGCGACCCGACCTCCGCCGTAGGCGAGTTCGACGCGCCCGGCCGCGGTTAGGCGGATCGGCGTCCCGACGTCGGCCGGGTCCTTCGCGTCGGTGATGATGACTTGGGACGGGAGCTTCGCCTTATGAGCGGCGCGCCGGTACTGGCGCCCGGTTAGCGGCTGGCCGGTCCGGCGGCGACGGTCGTAGCATCCGTTCGGGCAGGGCTCGAAGCCGCATAGCGCGTGGTGGATCCCGTCCGGGCTCGGGTCGCAGTTACAGCGGCCGAGCTTGACGAGCCCGCGGTGACCGGAGCAGCGTTTACAGCCGGGCGTCTGGTAGCGGCCGATCCGCTCGTCTAGGTCGAGCGGGACGACGGGTCGGCGGGCTCGCGTCCCGGGCTGCTGCTCGGCCGGGCGGAGCTTCCGCAGGCCGGCGGCGATGATCGTCCGGAGGTTCTCGCGTTGGACGTCGAGCGGCGTCCGGTACGCGGCCGGGGTAATGACCGGCCTAGTAGTCCGTCTCATGTGTCTGTCCTTCCCTCGTGGTTCCGGGCGGGTCCGCGGTTCTCGGATGCCCGGCGATTGAACTCGGCGACCCAGCCGTCGAGCCGCGCCCGATCTAGGCTCGACGGCGTCGCGAAGTGGAAGACGTCGCCCATCGCCGGGCGGTCTATCGTCAGCCAGCCGGAGCCTTCGACCTTCGCGACCGCGCCGGTCTCGACGAGAACGTCGAGCGAGGTAGCGCCGATCCCGGCCCAGCGGCGGGCGCGGGAGTAGAACGGGTCGAAGAACGTCTCGAAGTAGTGGATCGACTCGTCCCAGGTCACCATGGTTAGCTCCTATGCGGGCTCGAACTTCGCCGAATGCGGTAGCCGGCATGGGTGCCGCGGCTGGCCGGTCTTCGTCCGGCCGAGCGTCATATACCCGCCGAGCCCGTTCGCTAGGAGAAGCTCTATCGCTTCGGCTCGTTCGCGGAACTCTCGGTCGGCTCCCCATGATCCCCACGCGGCGACGAAGCGTGGTCTCGGCCGGAGGTCGGCCGCGGCGCGGAGTAGCTCGTAGCTCGCCGGGCCGACGATGTTAACGCCGTCGTCGGCCGCGGCGAGTAGGAGGTTCGGGTCGGTCGCCCGGTAGGCGAAGAGGTTAAGGACGACGAGCGACCCGAAGTGGTCGCGTTCGGCGAAGTACCGGCATTGGCGGAGCGTCTGGTCGTCGATCGCTGCGGTCGCCGTCGAAGGGTTCAGCATGAGGTAGACGACGGTCGGCCCGTCGAAGACCCACTCGCGGCCTAGGGCGTACCGGTAGACGTCGTCGTAGATCGACCAGCCGTAGGTAGTCCCGACCGCGAGATCGACCCGGTAATCGACGCCGGCCGCGGCGAGAGGACGCTCGAAGGTACCCGGCGAGATCATGACACGGGCTCGGCGCGGTCGTCGAGCGGGTAGAGGTCCGCCTGATCGACGCGGATCCACGGTTCGATACCGCCCGTTACCCGGACGACGCCGCGGCGCCGGCCGTTAACGGCGTCGATCCAGCCGGCGAGCCGGACGGTCCCGTACCGCTGCGCGTACTGGGTAATCGCGAGAACGAACCGGCCCGCGACCTCGTCCGTGTTGATCCGGAGCCCGCCGTTCGAGTACCGGGTCGAACGGACCTGGAAGCCGGCGACGTCGTAGCCGCGGCGACGTTCGCCCGCCATCGTGACGTCGTCGAGCCGGGCGCCGAAGTAGCAGGCGACGGCGGTCTCGCCGAACATTCCGTCGAGGTCGGCGTCGAGGTTCGCCGGCTGTCCGCGGGCCGCCCGGTTCGCGGCGAGCGTCCGGGCGTAGCGGCGCCGGGCGACGAGTTCGGCCCAGGCGTAGGCGTCGGCCGCGCCCGGCGCCGGGTAGTGATGGAGGTTGATCTCGGTCATGGTTCACCATCCTGTTTCGGGTTACGACCGCGGTCCGCGGAGGATCCCGTAGTCGCTGATAAACGGTAGGCCGGCTTCGGTCGAGCGGATAGCCCAGCCGCCGTCCGGGAGCGACGGGTCGATCCGGACTTCGGCGAGCCCGCGGTCGCCGGGTATCCCGGCGTACGGGACCGGCGCGGCGTCCTTCTCGTAGGCCGCGACCGTTAGGTAATGGTAGGCGCGAGGGTGGACGCGAAGCTCGTAGCGGCGAGTCGCGTCGGCCGGGAGCTTCGCCGTTATCGCCTCTTCGTAGGTCGTCGCGTCCCAGCCGGCCCACCGCATCCAGACGTAGTCCGGGAGCCCATCGACGATGATCGACCCGGGCGTCTTCCCGCGGAACTCGGTCCCGGCCCAGATCCGGCCGGCCGAGACTTCGACCTCCGACCGGAGCCCGGCTTCGGCCGCGTGGACCGTCTCGGTTAGGAGCGACCCATCGGTCGCCGCTAGCAGGTGCGCGTACGGCCACCGCGACCGGTCCCGGCGGACCGTCGCTTCGGCGAAGCTAGCCATTAGGGCACAGCCCGCCATGACCGCCGCCGCGGGTCGCGCCGCAGTAGCCGCAGGCTCCGATCTTCGGCGCCCGGTAGCAGGCCGGGCGGTGACCTCCGCCCGGGACCGGCTTCCCGCAGAGCGAGCACGTCTCGACTTCGGTAGCTCGCGTCGCCCGTCCACCTCCGCCACCACCACCGGCCCAGCCTTCGGGTAGCTTCCCGGACGACCCGGTCGCGCCCGGCGGGAGAAGCCCGCCGCCGCCGCCGCCGCCCGCGACCCAGCCTTCCGGCTCGCCCGACGACCCGGTCGCGATAAACCGCCCGCCCTGCCCGCCGTAGCCGATCACGAGCCCGAGCGCCTCGAAGACCGCCGCCCGGACCTCATCGACCGACTTCCCGGCGAGGATCATCGGCTCGCCGATCTCCCGGATCTGATCGCGGATCGTCAGCGGGTCGAACGCTGGCATAACTCGGCGTCCCGGATCGCGGCGTCCCGGCGCTCCAGGAAGTACGGGTCGCCCCAGATAAGCCGGTTAAACCGGCGGAGTAGGCGGATCATGACTCGCCGCCGAACTGCTCGTCCCACCGTCCCGGGCCGTTGACGCGGATCCCGGCCGCGACGAGAAGCCGCCGGAAGCTCGACGTCGCCGAGAAGCGGGACACGCCGAGCCGGGACGCGATCTGTCCCCAAGACTCGGTCGGGTAGTCGCGGCGCGCTTCGGCGACGACCCGCCAGTCTTCGGGACGTCCCGCCGCTTCCGCCGTGTCGAGCCACGCGAGAGCGCGTCCCGCTAGCTCCTGATTCCGGGACGCGGCTTCCGCGGACCGCCGTTCGTTCGCGGCGCGGAGCGGCTCGATATTCACCGTCACTGTCCCTCCCCCAGATCTATTTCTTCGGTGATCGCCGGGAGCGGCGCGGTCGTCGAAGCCGGAAGCTCCGGGACCGGGCGTCGCGGGCTAATCGCGGGCGGCTCGGCGACGACCTTCCCTTCGATAGCCGCGACCGCGAAGTCCGGGCGGGCGTCGGCGAGCGCGCACGTTAGGCAGAACCCGTCCGACTTCGTCCGCCCGCCGAAGTAGTCGTCTTCGATCTGGCATGTCCACCGCCGCTTACACGCGGCGCAGCGGACCGGGACCGGGCCGAGCCCGGCGTAGCGGCCGGTAAGCCCGAGCGTCCGCTCGAACTCCGGAGCCCACGGCGCGGCGGTAAGGATCGCCGCGGCTCGGCTCGTGAGGTCGTGCGGGTCCTCTTCGACGACGAGAAGCGGACCTTCGGAGGTCTGCTCTTCGCGGTAGGTCGCCTGGCCGGCCCGTTCTGCGAGGAACACGACGGCCCGCTCGACCTCCGGCGGCCAGCGCAGCGGGTAGGGCTCGACATGCCCGGTCCAGGGCGTCGGTTCGACCGGCGCCTCGTGGAGCGCGGCGAGCCAGCTAGCCGTATCGGCGAAGTCGTCCCGCCTATGCCGTAGCCGCCGATGATCCGGGCGGGACCGGTCCGGGAACGGGTCCGTAGGGTCGAATCCGGGTTGATCCACCATCCGTTTAGTCTCCTTCCGAGTCGTGATCCCGCGGTGATCCGGGACCGTGATCGGCCGTGATCGGCCGTGATCCTACGCGATCACCGGTCACCGGCCATGCAGGGTGATCCGGAATCGCGAAGCTCGCGGTACCCGCCGAAGGGACCTCCGGGAGCGGGACCGTGTCTACGTCGCGAACTAGCTCGGCTTCGATCTCCGCGCTCCGGCCGTCCGGCGCGACTTTCACGGAGGTTATGGTCGCGGTCCCGAGCCGTCTCGGCGGCGACTCGTCGGTCTCGCGGAACGTCCACGGGACCGAGAGCCGGACGAGCGAGTCGAGCGCGTCCGGGGCGAAGATAGTCCCGTCGTCGCCGGGTTCGATCCGCCAGCTAATGATCGTCTTCACAGTTCCCCCAGCCGGGTTAGGACGGTACGGGCGACCGCGTCGAGTAGGGCGAGCAGGCTAGCGGTTACGGCGTTCAGCGCGAGCCCGGCCGCGGCGAGTTGCGCCGGGCTCATGACGCCCGCCTATCCTGGCCGTCGCGAGGGACGCGCCACGTTCCGCGGGTCTCGACATGCTCGACGAGCGGCGGGTCCTCTTTCGCGTCGGCGGCGAGCCAGCGGGAGATCGTCTCCCGGGCGACGCCCATCCGTTCCTTGTTGAGTTGCCGTTCGATAGCGGAGACGCGGATCCCGACGAAGCCGGCTTCGCCGACGATCTCGCGCATCCGGCGGCGGGCCGGGTGGATACGGAACTCCGGGTCTTCGACGCTAGCGATAATCCGCTCGAAGTCGCCGTCCGCGGGACGTCCCGTCGTAAGGGACGTCGCGCCCGGCGCTGGCATGCTCCGCCACTGATCCATGAGGACCGCGGCGCGGTCCCAGCGGGTCGCGTATGTCTCGCCGAGCGCGGCGGTCGCGGCCGGGTCGGGTTCGGGACGGAGCCAGCCGGTCTGTCCCGCGATCTCTTCGACGCGCTCCGGGACGAGCCGGTAGAACTTCCCCGCCGTCCCGGTGACATGACGGGACGTTATGAGCCCTGTCCCCGGGTTCTGTAGCGCGGTTAGGAGCCGCTGTGCGCGGACGTCGTCCGGGACAATGGTCTGCGCTTCGCCGAGCGTCGCCGTCCCGAGCCCGATCCGTAGGTCGCACTGCGCCTTAATGTCGGCCGGGACGGTGTTGACGTTCCCGCGGATCGACGCCCAGATCGGGTCTACCGCTTCGGAGCGGCCTAGCTGCGTGAGCCGCGTCCCGAGCCACGCGAGGTCGCGGTTCGTCGCGCCGAGTTCGGTCGCGGCTAGCTCGGCGTCCTTAAACCGCTTCGGCTGCCCGCCCATGAACACCTCCGCGAGTTCGTCGCAGAGCAGGATGAAGGCGACCTCGCCGGTATGCGGGATGATCTTCTCGCCGCCGGACAGGCTGACGTTCCGCGCCCGGACGACCCGGAGAAGCGCTTCGAGCATTAGGAACGCTTCGTCGCGGCTCGTCGCGATCCAGTCGATCACCGGCCGCGGGCACTCGCCGTTAAGCCAAGGCCGGATCCACGGGGCGAGTAGCCGCCCGCCCTTAAGGTCGATCCCGAAGATCACCACATCGACCATGCGGGACAGTTGCGCGATCAGGACGTTAAGAAGGTTCGTCTTACCGGAGCCGCGGAGCCCGACGATCAGCGTCGCGACCTCGCGGAGCAGCATCATTAGCTGCGCGCCGTCTTCGGCGAGCCCGATCCCGAACGGCTTATTGATCGTCAGCGGCGAGAGCTTCGCCGGGAAATCGACCGGCTCGGCGAGTACGTCGCGTTCGACGATATGCAGGACGGCGTCGGCGGCTTTCCGGCCGCGCTCGAACCGCGCCGACTGCGGGCTCGGGAGCCGGAGCGCGATAGCGACCCGCTCGGTAACGGCGTGAAGGTCGGCGAGCTTGACGGACCCGTCTTTCGGGAGCCGGAAGTAGATCGACTTCCCGGCGCGGTTCTCGATCACTTCGAGGGTGACGAGCCCGGAGACGCCGAGCCGGTCGAGCAGCCCGGACCACTTCGCTAGCTCGGCCCGGTCTTTCGCGGCCTTCTGCTGCGCTTCTTCTTCTTCGAGCCGGGCGACATGCCGGGAGAAGGAGATCGCCGCTACCGGCGTCAGCGCGAACGCGGCGAGCGCGAGAACGATCCCGGCCGGCCACGACCAAGGCGTTATCGCCCTATGTGTCCATACGAGCCAACCGGTCATGATCAGCCCGGCTCCGCCGGACGCCATCGCGAGCCCGGCCGCGGACGTCGTCTCTAGGACGGTGAAGAAGACGACCGTCGAGACGGCGAACCCGATAGTCGCGAGCGGCCATAGCGGGACCGACCGGTCGAGCCCGGCGACGAGATAACAGGCGAGTATGGCTAGGAACGCCGACTCGACCGCGTGTCGCCAGATGTGCCGCTCAACCTTCGTCGCCATGCTTCCCCCTGCCTCCGTTCTTAGTAGCCGGTTACCGTCCGCCGCGTATGTCCCACATTTCTTCGCCTACCCGCGGGTTCTCTTCGCGTTCCATCTCCTTCTCGTGCTCGGTCCGGTGCGTCGTATAGATCTCCTGCGCGGCGTCGGAGAGCCCGGCCGCGGACGCGCCGAGTTCGGCGACCGCGTCGCGGGTTCCCGGTTCGACCGGGAAGTCGGAGCCGAGCCGGTCCGCTAGCTGCGTGATCGACGCGCCGACCTCCTCGAAGAGCCGCTCGAACGCGGCCATACCGGCGTCGAACTCGGCCGGGTTATCCGGGTGCCACGAGCCGAGAACCTCGGCCGCGGTCTCATGGATCTGATCTATCGGCGAAGCTCCCGACGTCATGTGTCCTCCACTCGTTAGCGCCCGCGGAGCGGTTCCGCCGGGCCGTGGGTGTGCTGCTGGCCGGAGCGCCCGGCCGGGTGCGGTGACCGGGCCGCCCGTCCCGCCGGGTGAGCCCGGCGAGCTAGTCGCCGTGCCCGGGACGACGCGGATCGGCGACCCGGGGCGGGCTCGGGCCGAATGGCGGCGACGGCGCGTCCGGCCGGACGTGAACCGGTGCCATACGCCGCGAGGTCCGCGTCCGCCGACCGGGACCGCATGCTCGGGCCGGCCGCGACGGCGGGCGGACCATGCGAAGAGCGTCCCGAGCCCGAGCAGGTCGGCGAGTTGGGTCCGGCGGGACCGCCAGTCTTTCGCGCCGACGACCTTCGGGCGGGTCGGGCGATGACGGCGGGCGGTATGGGCTCTCGCCCACCGGCCGAGCGGTCCGCGCCACCGTGCCATGCGCCGGGTAGCTCGCGTCGCCCGCGACGCGCCGGGCCGTCCGGGACGCCACCGCCGGCCGGGATGGCGGCGGGCCGGAGCGCCGAGCGGTCCGCGGCGCGGCGTCCCGCGGCGGGTCCGCGTAAAGACCGACCCGGGTCCGCGGCGACGCGGCCGGGTCGCGGTTCCGGGACGGCCCGGGCGGCGACCGCCGGGGCGGCTCGTCGTCCCGGGACGGCGTCCGGTAAACGGCCGGCGGCGACGCGACGCGCTACCCGGTGAACCCGGCGGGTGCGAACGCCGTCGTATATTCCGGCGGCGAGAAGCGAGCAAACCGCCGGCGCCGGGAGACCGGCGGCGACGGGTCAGGCCACCGCCCGGGCGGCGAGAGCGGGGTAGCGAACCACCACCCGGGCGGCGACCACCAGCGGAACGACGGCGACCCTTAGAACCGCCGGTCCGCCGGGAACCCGGTCCCGAACCGCCGAAACGGGACCGGGATCGGCCGGGGCGGGCGCCGGGCCGGCCTGCCCGGTTCGCCCGGCCGCGGCCGGATCTCCCGCCGAGACCCGGGACGCCGAAGCGACGGCGGGACGACCCGCCGCCCCGGACCGCCCGTTCGCGCCGCTGGCGGGTACGCGAGCGCGGGGTACGGCGGGTCGAGCCGAAGTGCTTCCGAAGATGCGGGAGCCGCCAGAGGATCAGTACGAGAAGGAGTAGACCGCCGGCGGAGATAAGGACCGTCGTCCCGACCTTCGCCCCTAGTGCGTGGAAGAGCCCGAGCCCGCTAACGGCGAACAGGCAGACGACGATCAGCAGGATCCGGAGCGGCGACCGGCCCGGAGTCCGCGCCTTCGTCTCGGCCGGCTTCTCGGTCGTAATCGTCACGCTGCCTCCAAGTCGTTAACGGTCCCGTCCGGTCCGAGCCGAACTCGAGAATCGCGGTCGAAGTAGAAGACCGGGACGTCGGCGATCTCGCCGTCCGGGACGTGCGACGGGATCAGGTAGCCGTCGAACTCGGCGTCTAGGTCGGCGTGTGCCCAGTCGTGGCAGGAGCGGCAGAGATAGATCAAGTTGTCGAATCGGTCCGGCCCGCCGCGAGCCTTCGGCTTCCGGTGATGCGCGTCCTTCCCGGCCCGGCCGCAGCGCTGGCATTTACCTTGATCGCGGGTTTCGACCTGCTCCGGTACGACGACGCGGTACGGGACGAGCGTCCCGTCCCGGTCGAAGTACGGACCTAGGTCGAACGTCACGTCGCCGGCTTCTTCTTAAACGACGGAGCCTTCGGGCAGTCCGCCCAATGCGCGGTGAACCGGTACGCGCCCGGGCGGACGAGGTCGCCGGGCTCGAAGTGACGGTTATAGACGACGCCTTCTTCGAGCCATGCGAGCCGGTCGCCGTCCGGATTCGGGACCGACTGTAGAGGCATCTTCGACCCGCCCGGGCGGGTGATCGACCAGATCATCGGCCGGCCGCAGCCGCCGCAGAGCGCCCGGTCCCAGTGAATCCAGGAGAGCGCGTCGGACATGCCCGGGACGAGCGGGATAACCGCGTCGAGTATGGCGCGAAGCTCGCGAAGCTCTTCGGTTAGCGCAACGAGCATGACGGGCGGGAAGGCGAGTTCCGGCGTCCACCGGGTCTCGGCGCGGAGCGCCCGCCGTGCCTGCGTTACGCGCTCGTTCCCGCTCATAGCGACTGGAAGAACGTCGCGAGCGACGTCCCGGCCGACTTAAGCAGCCCTAGGAGACCTTGGACGGCGCCCGCCGCGCCGGTCGGGTTCGTGACGAGGTACCAGACGAGGAAGATAACCGTCGCCCACCCTAGGATTCTGCGCCATGGCATGAGGATTCACCCTTCGATAGCCGGGAGCGCGTCGCGCTCCGCGAGTAGCTCGGCGACGGTCTTCCCGCCGTTTAGGACCCGGTACGCCGCGAACGCCTCGGAGACGTCCGACATTTCGGCGGCGACGAGCGCGATAGTCGCGTCGAGCCAGTCGCGGCAGACCCGCCACGCGACGTCGGCGGCGTGCTCGCGGGACGTGAACTCGTTCAGCTTGGTAATCGTCGCGTGGAGCGAAGCGAACTCTCCGGCCCGGCGGGCGGCGACTAGCCGCTTATGCATCCCGTCTATGTTCACCGGGAGCTTGAAGTCCCGCGGGCCGAGCGGCGTATCGAGCCGGAACGAGAGCCCGACCGGCCCGCCGCCCGCCATGGTTAGCGCGACATGGTCGGCGCCCGCGTCGGCGAGTAGCTCGACGCACTCGGCCGCGGTCTGCCGAGCGCGGATCTTCGTCGTGTAGTTCTTCGGCCGGTCGCTCACGACATCCCGCCTTCGCGGCTCGCGTTAAGCAGGTCGGCAGCCCAGCGCTTATTACCGCCGGCCCATGCCGGGCCGGAGTCCGGGTCTCCGCCGAGCCAGCGGGCGGCGACCTCACGGACAGACGGCTCCCGGCCGGTAGCGCGAACTGCGGCGATCCCGGCGAACGCGGCTTCGGCCATATCTTCCGGACGGCGCGGGCCGGGCTTCCGGCGCGCCGGGCCGTACCGCTCGGCGAGGTTCCCTTCGGCGACGACCCGGAGCATCGCTTCCGGCGAGCCCGGGCGGACCGGGCCGAGTACCGCTTCCGCGTTCTCGACGTTCTTAATCTGCCGACCGTTAGGGACGAATCCGAACGACTCGTCGGTCCCGAGCGCCGGAGCGGTCCACCCGTTCCCGCCGCGGCGCTCCTTCGCGATGTTCTTAAGGATCCCGAGCCCGACCGCGAGCGCAGCCGCCGCGGCGAGCGGCGGAACCGCCCACGTTAGCCGCGTCTGCCAGCTAGCGTCCGGCGCGTGCGCGACGTTCCCGCCGATAGAAGCGGCGAGCCCGAGAAGAAGGATCGTCCACCCGCCGAGCCGGGTCCGGAACGACCAGAGCCGGGCGGCCGAGACGAAGAGCGCTAGCTCGCCCGCGGCGACGAACGTATCGACCATGAGCGGGAAGGCGTAGGCGCGCCAGCCCGCCATCCCATGATTCGACGCCCACTGGTAGAGCCCGAGATACGAGCCCGCGAACGCCGCGGCGTCGGCGACGACGACGACTCCGGCGAGAGTCCAGAGCGCGAGCCGGACGGCGCGGCGGAGAAACTCCGGGTCGGTGAAGACGTCGCGACCAGGCCGGTTAATCCGGGTCTGAGCTCGTCTGATCTGGCGGGCGATTCGCCCGGGGGCGGTTCTTACCGCTCCGATAATCTTCGTCATAGGTCCGGACCCTTCTTCCGGGCTACGGCGGGCGGTTCGCGGCTTCCGAAGTAGCGGACCGTCCGCCGGCGTGTCGGCGGTTGCTTCCTAAGCTAGCACCGGGTTACCGGCTTGTCGCCTACGATCCGCGAGCGGGCGGAATCGGAGTGTCGGTGCCGGGTGTTACTCTCGGCGTGTCGGTCGAAGTTTCGGCCGGTTCATCCCGAAGCGACGGAAGGGAACCGAGAGTGAAACGCTTGATGACGGCGGACGAGATCCTCGAAGACCCGGAGCGGTGGCTTAAGCTCCGCGACGGTCTGATCGGAGCGTCCGAGATCGGCCCGATACTCGGGCTCGAAGACGCCTACTCGACGCCGACGCAGGTCTTCTACCGGAAGAAGTACGGCGACCGGACCTCGAACCGGCTCCGGTTCCGCGTCGGCCACGCGCTAGAGCCGCTCATGGTCGAGCTAGTCGAAGAAGCGGTCCCGGACCTCGCGCTCGACGCGGGCGGGCTTTATGTCTCCGACGCCCGGCCGTACCTCGCGGCGACGTTCGACGCGCTCGCCTACCGGGACGCCGGGTCCGCCGGGCCGTGGCCACCGGGGAAGCCGATCCCGGTCCAGATGAAGACCGAGGATTGGTCCGACCGGGAACGGTGGGGCGAGCCGCCGTACGGGGCGATCCCGACGCTCTACCAAGCGCAGGTGATCCAGGAGATCGACGTCGCCGACGCCGACGAAGCGTACCTCGTCGTGATCTTCGGGCTCGGGCAGGAGTTCCGGATCTACCGGATCGAACGGAACGCCGACGTCGAACTCGATATCGCCGTCTTCCGCGACGTCGCCGGCGACTTCCACCGCCGGCTACTCGAAGACGACCCGCCGCCCGTGGACTGGCGGAAGGAGACGACGCGGGCTCTCCGCATGGTCTACGCCCGGGCGATCGACGAGACCGTCGTCATCCCGAACCGGCTCGCCGACCAGCGGGAAGCCGCGCTCCGCGCTTTCGACCGGGCCGAGCGGCGCGTCGGACTTACCGAGAACCGGATCCGCGAACGGCTCGGGACGGCGAAGCGGGCTATCGACCGGCGCGGCCGGGAGATCGCGAAACGGTCGATCTATCCGGAGAGCCGCGTCTCGGTCTCCGCGCTCCGGGCGCAGCGGCCGGAGATCGCCGCCGAATACGAGGTCGAGACCACACAGGACAAGCTACTCCGCGGCCGGGACATGCCGAAGAAGAGGGAAACGTAATGAGCGGACCATACGAGCCGGAGACGACGCAGGCGGAGACGACCGCCGAGGAAATGACCGAGATCATCAAGTCGGACTTTAAGCTCCGCGGCGACGGCGAAGAACTCGTCGCCTGGGTGATCGTCGCCATGGTCGGGATGCGATGCCCGGACCCGACGTGCGGGCAGGTTCATATGGTCCCGATGAGCCGGTCGAACCTCGGCTGTGATCTCGCGACCGCCCGCGTCCTGTCCGAAATGACGACCGCGCTAATAGACGGAGCCGCCCAAGCGGGCGGACATGTTTCCTACGACGACGAAGACGACCGGTAGAAGGGATCGGCCATGAATCCACGACAGAACGTCCGCGACCGGGTCGAACGGACGAACGGCTACACGCCGGAGTACGCGCCCGACGAAGGCGGAGCCGCGCTCGCGATCCGCGAAGACCAGCCCTACTGGACGGAGCGGCAGGTCGCGGCGCTATCGTCGCTCGGGATCCGCGACGCGACGCCCGGCGACCTACAGGTCTTTATGCATTACTGCTTGAAGACCGGGCTCGACCCGTTCGCCCGCCAGATCTACCTGATCAAGCGGCGGACCTACGACCGGGACCTCCGCGACTACGTTACGCGGCAGACGATCCAGGTCGGGATCGACGGGTTCCGGGTTATCCGCGACCGGATCGCGAAGGAGCGCGGCGTAATCGTCGAGTACGACGGAGACGGCGTCACCTTCTACGACGCCGAAGGCCGCGAGCATGATATGTGGCTGTCGGACGACCCGCCGGTCGCGGGTAAGTTCCGGCTCTTCGTCATCGTCCCGGCGAAGAAGGGCGAGAACGGGCAGCCCGACCAGCCCGAGCGGCGTCTCCCGTTTACCGCGAAGGCCCGTTTCAACGCCTATGCGGACCGGAAGCGGAACGACGACGGGACGCCCGGCGACCTACAGGGACAGTGGAAGACCCGCGGCGATCACATGCTCGGGAAGTGCCTCGAAGCGCTCGGGCTCCGGATGGCGTTCCCGCAGGATCTTTCTGGCGTCTACGTCGAAGAAGAACTCGCCCGCGACGCCGTCGCCGATGGGCCGCCCGAAGGCTACCGGCCCGACCCGCCGGCCGCCCGCGGGACGGTCCGCGAAGCGATCCCGGGGCGGGTCGAACGGCCGGGCGGACGCCGCCGGTCCCGGCCCGCCGAGCCCGAGAAGACGGACGCGCCGAAGCCGGCGTCTACGGAAGTCGCCGCGCTCTTCGATCAGATCGGCGTCGCGAAGACCGAAGACCGCGTCCGCGCCGTCGCCGCGATCATCGGCCCGGACTACAAGCCCGGGACGAAACTAACGCCCGGGCAGGAGACGGAGGTCGTCGCGAAGCTCCGCGAATGCATCGACGGCGCGACCGACGCGACCGACCCGCCCGTCCCGGAAGACGAGATCCGGACCGCGCTCGACTGTCTAACCGTAATCGTCGAAGCGGCGGAGAGTAGCGACTCGCCGCAGTCCGGCCCTAGCGAGCCCGCCGAGTAGGGCTTAGACTCCGATTTACCGACCCGCCCGAGGTCGCGTCCGCTAGGCGTAGAGACGACTCGGGCCGGGATCTCGCCCGCGAAGACGAACCCGGCCCGGAGTCTCTCGTCCCGAAAACGAGGGATGGTGAATCCGATTTCATGGTAGCTGATCCCGGCGCTCCCGCAACTATCGGCCGGCGAGTCGCCCGGGGTATTCGCCCGACAAGCCGGGCTAGGCTCCTATCCCTAGCGTCCGACCCAGGAAACTGGCGCCCGGCCGACGTCCGGCCCGCCTTCCGGGAAGACATCGCCGCGGCCGATCTTCCGGTCGCCGTCCGCTCGTGGGCGTACTGGCTCGCGTCGATCATGACGAAGTCGGGCGACATCGCGCTCGGCGGCGGGATCGAAGCCGTCGTAACCGCGTCACCCGCCAGCCGTGCGACGACGTATCGGTACCTCCGCGACCTCGAACGGCGCGGGCTCGTCGAGCGGGTCGCCGAGAAGCCACAGGAAGTCGCGCCGCGTGAGTGGCGATCTAGGACGACCCTCCGCATCGGGGCAGCGTTCCGCCCGGTCAAGCCGGAAGAATCGAACGACCAGGCGGAAAGCGGCTCTGACATGCGGGTGTCTCAACTGCGAGACATAAGGGGAAGAGCCTTTAGTCCTACTTCTGTCCGTAGTAAACCTTCCCGCCGTAACGCGGGCGCGAGCGGCTCCGAGCAGATCGACCCGGAAGACCGCCGCGCCGTAGACGACGGCTGGTCTCGGTGCGCCCGGTCGAGAACCGATCTTCCGGCGCTCCGCCCGGGCTACGCGGCGACGACGGACGACCCGGCCGAGCGCGCCCGGCTGATGCTCCCACCCCTTAGACCGGAAGGATCGTTCTAATGCCTGAGCCCGAGCCCGTTGGCGAGGTCATGATCGCCGGAGTCGGGATGCAGAACCGCCAGATCGCGGCTTGGCTCCGCGAGATCGCCGCCGATACGCGGCGGGTAAACCGGGCGCGGGCCGCCCGGGTCATGCGCTACCCGGACCTCGTCGCCGCGCTCCGCGAAGAAGCCGACGTCCGCGACCCGGGCGAATGGAACGGAGTTATCCCGCCCGAGTGGGTGAACGTCGGCGGGCGGGAGCGGCTCCACTCGCCGGACGGGTTCCCGAGCAAGAAGCAGCGCCACTCGTCGGCCGCGGTATGGAACGACTCGCCGGTCCGGGTCGCGCTCCGCGCTATCGCCGACGAAGCGAACCGCCGCGACCGGGAAGCGGGTCTCGAAGTAGATGACCCGACGTCGGCCGAGATCGTCGCCCGGCATCCGTTCCCGTTCCCGGGCATGCAACGCGGAGCGCGGTATCTCGACGGGACGCGCCCGCGGGTCGCGCAACTGACGCTCGGCGAGCCGGTTCCGCCGGAACGGCCCGACTATCAGCACGAGCCGGCGCGGCGAAGCGACCCGGACGACGACAGCGAGTCTCGCGATTCACAATCCGCGAGTCGCTCGACTAGGCGGTAATCATGAGTGAGCATGGAGTGAAGAACGGAGACGAGACCGGCCGCGGCGGGCCGTGGGTGGTGATCCTTACGAGTCACTTGCCGTACCACGTCTCGGCCGCATGGCTGATCGACGAGGGTCCGCGGTCCGAAGAGATCGCCCGTAACTTCGCGAAGTTCGTTACGTCGGAGATCGACCCGGCGGTCGCGATCCGGCTCGCGTCGGCGACGGACGAGCTTCTCCGCTGGCGCGCCCATGTCGCCGGGCCGGTCTTCGACCGGGTCCACGAAGCGGAGACGGTCGCCGCGCAGGACGGGACGACGGTCGCCGAACTGCGCGAGCTACTCGCCCGCCCGTACCCGGACGAGCCGTCGTGAAGCGGGAGAAGCTCGCCGTCCAGACGGACCGGCGGCTCCGCGAAGCCGGGATTAAGCCGGACGACCCGGCGCTCGTCGCGCTCCGCGCTTGGAACCGCGACGCCTTCGCGACCGCGGCCGGGAGCCCGCTCTCGGTCCGCGACCGCGCCAACGGTAAGCAGCGATAGAAGGGATCGCGGACGATGCCGAACGAAGACGAACGAACGCGAACGCCGGAGATCGTAGACGCCGGCCCGGCGCCGGAGACCGAACGTAACGAGTGCGCGCTCCCGGAGCGGCTCCCGCCGCGTGGGCCGAAGATAACCGGGCTCGACCTCTCGCTCTCGGCGACCGGGCTCGCCGGCGTCTGGGGTCAAACCGCGTGGGCCGAGGTTCTCCGGGCGAAGGCGATCCCGGAGTCGGAGTCGCTTACGTCGTGGCGCCGGTTCGAGCGGATCGACATGATCGGCGAGACGATTCTCGACTACGCCCGCGGCTCGACCCTCGTCGTCGTCGAGGGTCCGGTCTTCTACATTCCGCCGGGCGGCGAACGCGGCTACTTCGAGCGCGCCGAACTCTTCTTCGACGTGACGCGGAAGCTCCGCCGGGCGAGGATCCCGTTCGCGGTCGCTGCGCCGAAGTCGATCAAGCTGTACGCGACCGGGAAGGGCAACGCGAAGAAGGACGCGGTTCTAACCGCGATGGTCCGCCGCGTCGGCCCGCTCGTCCGCGATCTCGACGATAACAACGCGGCCGACGCGCTCGCCGCGGCGATGATGGGAGCCGATTGGCTCGGCTATCCGCTCGTCCCTATGCCGGAGGTTAACCGGCGGGCGCTCCCGGGCGTCGATTGGCGGATCGAAGGGAACCCGGGCGCGGTCGCCGAGGCGCTAGAAGCCGCGGCGGGACGGTGGGCCGGAGAATGACCGCGCCGCTCGACCCGCTCCCGCCGTTTAGCGAGATCTTCGCCCGGCGCCCGGACGGGCGCGGTCGCCCGGTGCCGCCCGTAATTCTCGAGCCCTGCCGCGAGTGTGGCGCGCCGCGCCGATCCCATGACGACGCGAACCGCGGCTACTGCCGAACGTGCTACCGGCGATGGGCCGATAACGGCTACCCGGTAGAAGGACCACCCGCACCGCGGTACCGCGGTCCGTCCGACCCGCTCGTCTTCGCCGAGTTCGCTCGGCGGTACCGGACGAGCGAGACGACCGCGCTAGCCCGCGACCTAGGCGTCTCGCGGCGGACGCTACAGCGGTGGAAGAAGAAGGTCGAAGTCGCCGCAACGGTGGGGGAAGAAGGGAAGTCCACCGATGAACCGAACCGCCGATACGCCTACTCGGGACGGGCTTAAACCCGGGCGGCCGTCATGAGCGCGAGCCGACTCCCGCGGCGCCACCCGGACGGGCCGTTCCCGACCGGGGCGGTACTCTCCGCGGACGCGGTCGCCGACCCGGTCGAGACCGTCGCCTCGTCGCTTCTCGCGACCTGCGGCTATCTCCGTCGCCTCGTCGCCGGGTGGGAAGCCCGAGCCGGGCTCCTAACCGACCGCGCCGACGCCGCCGAAGGTGTCCGGGCGGTCGAGCTACGCGCCGAAGCCGAGACCTGTATCGCGCACGCGGACGAACTCCGGACCGTCCTTAATACGGGCCGGAAGTAAGACTCCCGGCCCGCGACCCGCGGGCTCGGGATCGGGTACGACGAGAGGACAGATTCGATGCCCGAAGACGAGAGCCTAGACGCGCCGGTCTTCGCCCTAGCCGGGACTATCCCGGCCGGCGAAGACTTCGGCTTCTACGGCATCCTTAGCGAGATCCACGCCGGGGCGGCGAAGGGACAGCGGTTCGTCGCCGTAGCCGTCTTCGACGTCGCGAAGACGTCGATCAACCGGCGGAAGGGAAACGTCCGGACCGAGGTACTCGCGCTCGTCTCCGTCGAACCGGTCTTCGGGCCGGACGCGGAGCAGGCCATGGCCATGCATGACCGGATGCGCGGCGAACGGACCGGGAGCGTAACGCTCGGCGAAGCGTCCGGGCAGCCGCCCGGCCCGGCCGAGATCCCGGACGGCTCGGCCAAGTAAGAAGCTCCGGGACCGGTCCCCGGCGGGATACCGTTCGCATGGCAAGCCGGGCCGGTCCCGGTTCGTGTCTAGGAGAAGGGACAGACACATGAGCAGTACCGAGTACGGAGCCCGGGCGGGCGAACTCGCCGACCTCGGCGCGTCCGCCGAGCGGAAGTCGAGCTCGTCTAGCAATCCAACGGGCTGCCTGTGGGCGGGCGTTATTAGCCCGTTCCTGCTCGACGGCGACCGCCTGGCCAGCGCGGACGCATCGCTTCCGCATCTAATCGGCGTCCGGAACGATACGGGCTGGCTCGCCGAGCCGGTCCGGGATAACGCCGGCCGGGTGTGGCTGTGCGCGACGCCGGACGAGTGGGAAGCGTTCGTCGCGGCGGTTAAGCGCGGCGAGTTCGACCTCATGCCACATACGCGGCTACTCGTCGCGATGGAGGTCTCCGCGCCGGTCGAGGTCGTAGACGTCGAGATCGTAGACGACCGGATCCCGGGCGAGGTGACGCTCGACGCGGCGCTCGCCGACCCGGAGATCGTCGCCGTTCAGCGCGGCGTCGTCCCGGACCCGCCGTACGCCGACGACACCTCGTACGACTAGGGAGCGCAGACAGGCGAAGAGCCCGGCCGGTCACCGGGAAGGTAGGTCACTACCTGCGGGGCTGTTGCGTCAACCGGGCTGGCTGTGGGTGTTACTCAGCGTGCTACCGAATGCCCGCCGCGGCCAGGCTTGTCGCGATGCGTGTACCTGCGGAAACGCAAATCAGGCGTCGCATTTGCGCAGGACGTTGCCCGCCGTTGGTCAGGCCTGCTCGTTTACGGATCGTAGTCATATGCTCAGCGGCCGCCTAGCACCAGGCGCAGCAGCCGCGCGACGTCGTTCTCGTGCTGGATGCGGGTGAGCGCCGAGTTGACGTCCTGTTCTTCGGCGCGTTTGCGTTCCTGCTCGGCCCGGTCGGACTGGGCGCGTTCGAGCGATTCCCGGGTTTCCGGGGTGGTGGAGGAGAAGGGACCGGCCGGGCTCTTCGGGTTCTTAGGCGTCGCCTCCTAGATCGGAGATCTCCCGGCCGGTCGTCCGGAGGACGTCGGCGACCGCGTTAATCGCGTCGGCGTCCCACTCGCGACTAGACAGGATCGCGACGATCCGGTCGAGCGCGGACCGGTCGCGGTCCGAGAACTCGCCGGCGAGCTTCCGAAGCTCGTCCGCGACGGCCCAGTAGACCGACGCCCAATGAGCGTCTTGCTCGCGGCCGAGAATCGGCCGGGTCTTACCGGTCCCGGCTTCGCGGAACTTCCGCCCGTCGCGGGCGTAGCTCTCCGCCTTCGCGGCGAGCCACCCGGCCGGGTCCGTTACCGGCGGCTCGGGCGGCCGCTGGTCGGTCATGACGGCGCGCCCGTTAGCGCGGCGACGATCTCGTCGAAGTCCTCCCGCTCGGTCGCCGCGGCGATCTCGTCGGACCGGGCGCGCATAATCCCGGCTTCCATCGCCGTACCGACCGCTTCGAGAACGCGGAGCGCTTCGGCGATCCCGTCCTTCGTCCGGCCGAACCGGTCGAGCGCGACCTTAACGATCCGGTCGGCTAGCGCGTCGAGCGCGGCGTCGCAGACTTCGCAGAGCCCGCGCTCCTTCGTCGTCTTATCCATGTTCACCATCCCCAATCGGAGCCCTACCCGAAGATCCTCCGGGCGAGCCGCCCGGCCGTTCTCCCGTAGAGCCGTCTCCCGATCCGCCGCGGAACCCGCCCGCGCCGGACCGCTCGAAGGTCGTTCCAAATGCGGAGCCCGCGGTAGATCTGCGACTCCGCCGACCGCCGTCTCCTACTCATGGCGGCTACCTTCCCTTCCGGGCGATCTGCCCGGCCCGGCCGGCGGACCCTAGGGAGCCCGCCGGCCGGACCCGGCCTACCGCTCGTCGTCGTCGAGCGCCGCGGCGTCGAAGTAGATAGCCGAGTAGCCGACGCGCTTACGGGCGTCGGCCCGGTCGGGCGCGTATATGACGAACCGCCCGCGGTACCGGGTAAGGACGGTCGTCCCGTCATGCGAGAGCGTCGTCTCCGGCGCGGCGTCGGGCGTATCGAACTCAAGACCGCGGGCCGACGATCTCGGCCGCGGGCGGAGCGACCGGTCGAGCCGCTCGCGGATAAGCGCCGCTGCCGCGGCGTGATCCTCCGGGCCGAACTCGACCGGCTCGGCCGCGGGACCGGACGCGGTCCGGACCGCCGTTACGATCTGCTCCGCTATCGTCCGGAGCATCGCGTCGTCGGGCCGGACCGCCTGCCCGTCCCAATCGACGAGGATCCGCGGGATCCGGAGGTCTTCGATCCCGGCCGCGTAGACGAACCCGGCCGGGAGGTCGGGTTTCGGCGCGAGAACGTCGAGAACCGCTTCGACCTGCGCGCCCGGGTCACCTATCCCGCCCGCCGGCGGAACCGGACGACCCGCCCCGGAGTCGTAGGCTCGTCCGCGTTCGCCGGAGAGCTTCGACGCCTGCGACCGGACCCGGTCGAACTTGAACTCGACGGTCTCCCAGTCCCGGCCGCGGATCGCGGCGTAGAGCGAGTCGAGCCGGGAGCCGAGGACAAGGAATCCTCGCTCGCGGAACTCTTCGGGTGTCTGTCCTGACATGACGGTTCACCTTCCCTATCGGCCCGCCGGGTCGTTCCCGGCGGGAAGAAGCGGCGGACCTCCGCCGCGGTATAGCAGTAGGCGACGAGCGTCCCGGACGCGGCGTCGGTGACGACGACGTAGTCGCCGGGACCATGCTCCGGGTACGGTCCCATGAGGACCCGGCCGCGCCGGTTAGGGACGACGTCGAGCCGGATTAGCTCGCCGCGGTACCGGCCGTCAAGCGATACGACTCCGGTTATGGTGCCCTTCGGCCACCGCCGCCGCGGGAACCTGACGACCGGTCCGCTCATGGTTACTTCGCCGCCGCTTCGAGTCGTTCGAGCCGGGCGATCTCTTCGAGTCCTTCGATCCGGCGTAGCTGCGTCCCCGGTCCGGCGTACTGCGCTAGCTCGACTCCCCAGCCGTTAACGTCCTTCCACGTCAGCCGGTAGTCGATAAACCAGCAATGGTCGCCGGTCTCGGCCCATGTCCGGTGATAGCGGCGGACGAAGCCGCGGGCCGCCCGAGCGGCGTCGGGCGGGAAGATAAGCCAGATCGACCGGTCCGACTCCGGGAAGAGCCGGATCGTCCCGGGCGGGACGTCGGCCCGGATCGTCTCGATAGGCGTACAAGTCGGGCTCATGACTAGATCGCCTCCGCGTCTTCGCCGCCGAGCCGCTCGGAGACGAGCGTCCGGAGGTCCCGGGCGTCGTCGGAGTCGAGCGCGTAGACGAACTTCGAGAGCCCGCCGTCGCCGTCGAGCGGGAACGGGACGACCGTCCACCGGCCCGCGCCGCGCTTCGGCGGGCCGGCCGCGTAGCCGATCCATGAGTCGGCCGGGGCGACCGGACTCGGGTTCTCCCGCCAGTCGATAGGAATAGTCGTCATGCGCTGTAGAGCCTCCTGGGCGGCGAGCGACGTCGAGAAGATCCCGAACGGCTCGTCCCGCCCAACGGAGAACCCGGGCGCGGTAGCTAGATAGAGGTTCATGCTTCACCTTCCCTAGTAGGCCGGCGGACGACGATCTCGCAGTCCGGCGGGACGTTAAGCGGTATCCGGTCCCGGCCGATAAACGAGATCCGCCGGGAAGCGACCGGGAACTTCGGCCCGCGCTTCCGGTTCTGAACGACCCAGTCGCCGAACCGCTCTTCGATAGCGGCGGCGCCGGACGACTTCGCCGCGCCGCGGATCCGGCCTTGGGCCGGGAACTCGACGACGAAGTCGCCGACGCGAAGCTCGGAGACGAGGATCGTCTCCGGGTCGCCGTACTCCGGAACCCGGAGCGCCGCGAAGGCGTCCCCGGGCTCGGAGAGGTTAACTTCCGCCGCGCTCATGACGCGCCTTCTTCCCGGCCGTAGCACTCGTCGAAGAACGCGACGGCGGTCGCGAGCGCCCGGGACGCCGGCGGGACGGTCCGTCCCGCGCCCGCGACGACGTTCGTACAGACGATCCGCTCCGCCGGGAGCGTCCCGGCCGAGCCAATCTCGAACGTCTCGTCGAGCGCGGTGCGGAGCCGATCTTCTTCTTCGGGCGTCGGGCGCTTACTCATGGGGTTCACCTTCCCTGCTTCCGGACGGTCGCGAGGATCGCGGCGGTCCGCTCTTCGGTAGTCATGGTTAGGAGCGTCGCCGGATCGGTCCCGGTCATGTCGGCTTCGGTCTGCTCGCCGAACCGGTGATCGAAGAGCCATTCTTCGACGCGAGCCTTAATCGCTCCGCCCGTATGCGAGCCCTTCCCGCACGAGCATTCGACGTCCCAGCCGGCCCAAGAGCCGCGCATGGTCGCCGTATGGCGGAGCTTCTCGGTCGGAGTCCCGTAGCCGCCCGCGTAGACGAACCATGTCGCCCGGTGCGCGGCGCGGATCTCCGGCCGGATCATGTCTCCTAGGCTCCTACCCATACTCTAAGTATAGCGCGTTACGCTTAGAGGTACTAGGGCTTTAAACCCGGAGACTCGCCGCTTCGACCAGGAGGGATAGCGCGTAGACCGCCTGGAGCGGGAGGACGCCGTTACCCGCGATCCGAAGCTGAGCCGTCCGCGTCAGACCCGGGACCTCCGTCACCCACCCAAGCGGGAGACCCATCATCCACTCCGGAAGCTGCGGGTTAAGCCGAAGCTGTCCCTTCCGGTTCGGGACGACCGGCGGAGGACACGGCCGGGTCAGGTCTTCCCACCGGTAGACCGCGGCCGAGTAGTCGCGGACGAGCCCGTTCGTCTCGACCCGCCAGTTCCAATTCCGGGCGCCGAATCCGCGTTCCCCCTGGTCGGCAGGCTCTTCCGCCTGGCCGTTCGAGTCGAACCGAAGCTCCTTCTCGATACGGTCGCCTAGCGAAATCTGATGCCCGCCCGCGGCGCGCTTCGCCGGATCCTGCGTCCCGCCGCGGCTCCCGTCATAGCCGGCCGGACTCGGGAGAAGAAGCCCGGACTCGACGATCTCGTTAAGCGGCCGGGCGTTC
>Ga0126383_10000365_pt1 | contig 24587 bp, 15 predicted proteins | sample PanSoiMetPlot_35_FD_96882 | JGI IMG/M metagenome (GOLD analysis project Ga0126383, IMG submission 96882) | Tropical forest soil microbial communities from Panama - MetaG Plot_35 | ecosystem: Environmental > Terrestrial > Soil > Tropical forest > Bulk soil | place: Panama | collected 2016-02-17
ATTTCAAAGCGTTTGAGCCAACGGACGCGGCCGACAACCGCAATTTTGCGAAAACAAAACTGCCGATGCCTCTGCTCATAATTGAAGGTGAGAAAGGCATGAACGGTGTGCTCGCGCTCCAGGCGGAACTGATATCGGACCATGTCAAAGCCGTCAAATTTGCTTCGGGCCATTGGCTGATGGAAGAGAAACCCGAGGAGACCGCCGCCGCTCTTAAGGAGTTTTTTGGTTAATTGACACCAGAACAGATCACAGTAATGAACAAGCTGTGAAGTACTTTGCACTCTAGATGACTCAGCCCGACGCGCATTCATTAAGGAAGCAGCCAGGGGGACGACGACCTGAGCAATCGGAGATGAGGAAACGCAGCCGGGGGATTTTGGAATTTCATGAATAACATTCTATCCATGCATAAGCGGCCAGAGAACATCGCCGTGAAATCCAGTGCGACCGGGGCCGCGGCGCTCGGCGCGGTGGCGCTAGGCTCTTTGGCTGTTGGCGCTGTGGCTATCGGGGCTTTGGCCATCGGGGCTTTGGCCATCGGGCGATTGGCAATTCGTCAGGCGTTCGTGGGACGGTTGAAGCTCAAATCCGTAGAGATTGATGAACTGACTGTATCGCGATTGACAGTGCGCGAGTCAGTGAAACTTGAGTAACTGGCCGCGGCAAGAACTCGGGTCGGTTCAAAGGATGCGGGCGCGAGCTGTAGCGGCGTCGGTCAAGGGCTGTTAATTGCGCCGCTGCCAAAACGGCTGCCCTAAAAAATTGCGAGGAGCGCCACGGTCGCACTCCTCGCATATTGCTCCTTCAATCCTCTCTGTCGCGTGGGGTAAGAATCTCGTAGACGGTGTTCTTGCCGTGCTGTTGGGTAAAGAACCAACGCGCGCGATGTTGATCCTGTGGTTTCCCCACTAAGCCCTGAATGTTGATCGCGCCCTCCGAGATATGGAGGCCAGTCGGTTCGTTATCTCCTTCGTTCTGATAGCCAGGAGTGGCCGCGTCCAGCAAGGCCGCGTCAGACTCAGAGAGCGTATCGCGACCGAGCGCCAGGAAGCGGCGCGCATCCGGACCGTGGCCGCGTACGTCATAGGCCCAGATTGAATCAAGCCGATTCAATTGGAGGTGCAACGTGTCGCCCCGATCTTCAGCCGCCAGAACCGTCTTCGGATCAATGAATGTCAGGTTGTCAAAGCTCGATTGCTCTGCCGTTCCTAAAACCAGAATCGAGATCTCACCGTGGTGATTTTCTGAATTGAAGTCCACCCGGAAGATCGAGCCCCACGCGCCGCGCGCGGCCAACGCCGCCTGGCTGCCGGAGTTCGCATTTGTGTCGCCGGTGGGATCGAAGACAAAGCTCTTGAAATCCGAACCGGGAATGAATTGGGCATTCTCTGGCCGCTTGAATGGAGTTGCTCCCGCGTCTTTCGCGGCCTGGTTGGCATCGAACGCCGCCGGTTGCGGCGAGCTGGGATTGAGTACTCCGGTGTCATGGACCGTGACCCATCGAACCGGCCAGGAGCTTCCCGGCGTGTGCAGTTTCAACTGCGCGTCAGAGAACACATCGCCGTTTGGATGAGTGGCGTCAACCGGGACGAACTTAAGCGGCGCGCCGTCAATTGATACTTGCAGCGCCTCCAGCTTGCCGCCGGCCAATAGATTGGTCCGGTTGTACGGCACAAACCGGTAGACAAACGAATTTGGATTGCGCGCATTCTTTGGACTCGATGGATTTGTAGGATCGACCGGGACGCTGGTCCCACCGGTATCTTCGATCACCAGGAGATTCCCCTGATCATCAGGATGAATTCCTTCGTAGCCGGCTTTCCCGATGATGCCGTCAAGGGTCGCGACCTGGGCTGGGAAGCCGGCACTGACCTGGATAACGCCGCCGCCGGTGCCGCGCTCCTGGGTGAACAGCAGCGTTCGAGTGAACGGATCCCAGGTCGAACCATCGATCGAGCCAAAGTGGGTCTTGCCGTCGCTGCCCACCGGCGTAAGCAGGGTAATACGATGCGCCGGATCGTTGACATCGAGATTTATCCGCGTGATGTACGCAAAGTCAGCGGCGTTCTCGTGGCCCTGATAAAGAAAATGCCGGCCATAGTTGAACCCTGGAGTTGGACCACCCGGATTTTCATCAAAGACCACGTAGGTGTTCTCATCGGGTTCGGTCTTGGTCGCTTCGACAGTTTGGGGCGGAAAATCATTAAGGAACCCGAATTTGGTGATCACGCCCGAAGGGTTCTCGAGTGGATCGCTGCCCTCGGCAACCTTCCTCAAGGAATAGCCTGGCGCGATGATGTTTGCCGGATGACCAAGACGCGGGTTCGCATTCGGCACGTCCGGCTTGATCTTGTCATTCCGGCCGTCACCAAACACCAGGCCGGTCGCTAACGTTACGATGAATACGAGACAGACTGCTAAGTTCCTGTTCATGCGTTGTGAACTCCTTTCGCTGTTGCGCTGACAGTTTTTTGCACACACTTTCCCCTTGGGAGATCGAGTCCTTTTGACCAGACTGTGTGAGCTTTTGAAGGGCGTACCGACAATACGACTTCGGTGAGACGCGGCTGTTAAGTTGTCCTGAACAGCAGATTAAATTTTGAACTGAGAGGTGCAGCGCGTCGGGAATCTGCATACGACCAAATCGCGTTGGTTGCACGCGAGTGATAGTCTGGCTCAGGAATTGCCAACCGATTTGTCGCCCTGCGGGCTACTATCAAGTCCCTTTGCGTCTGAAAAACCGGAAGGACATGTAGACGTTCACTTGTTCAGAAAGAAGATGCCGGCACGAGAACCACTCTGGAAAGTTACTAATCAGGCCGCGAGACTGGCTGAACTGGTAAGCCATGAGGGCGATCTGAAGGAAGCGCCGCTGCGTCGCGACGTGCGCTCGCTCGGGCGCCTGCTCGGTGAGACGTTGAAAGAACAGGTGGGAGTCGAATTTTTCAATGCGGTCGAAGAGCTGAGGTTGTTACTAATCGATCATCGTGAGGCAAGCGCGCAGCGCGAAGCTGCCGGCGCAGGGGCCGATGACCCGCTAATGGACCGGGCGCAACAGATTGTCGACGGCCTCAATACTGGAGCGGCCCACCGGATGGCCAAGGCTTTTGCCATCTATTTCGAGCTGACCAACCTGGCCGAAACAAATCATCGCAAACGGCGGCGCCGCGCGGCGCAGGTTGCTCCCGAGCGACACTCTCAGCCGGGAACTTTTCTCGGTACCCTGCGGCGAATGCGAGCTGCGGGCGTCACCGAGCAAGAGGTTTTGCATTGGTTGCGGCAAGTTGAGGTCACAGTGGTATTCACCGCCCATCCCACCGAAGTCGCCAGGCGTACCGTGCTCATCAAACGGCAACGCATCGCTGAAGAATTGGAGCAGATCGATCGGCTACCCCTGTCATTGAAAGATGCCGAACAACGAGAGCGCGGAATTGCCGCGGAAATTGCCGCCCTCTGGCAGACCGACGAGGTGCGCCGCCGGCGCCCGACTGTTCGGGACGAGATCCAGATGGGTCTCGACTACTACCCCGGCGTCTTGATTGAAACTGTGCCAAGTGTTTATGAGGAACTGGCCGATGATTTTAGCGAAGCGTTTGGAGGCGAGGTGTGGCCGCACCAGCTACCGTGTCTGTTTCGCTTTGGCTCCTGGATTGGGGGCGATCGCGACGGCAATCCATACGTTACGCCCGAGTGTACCCGGGACGCTTTAAATCTGGCCCGGCAAACCATCCTCGATTACTACGTCAGGAAGATTGACGATTTGATTTGGAGGTTGAGTCCCTCAGCGCCTCAGGCCGGCATTTCCGACGCATTGCGACAATCGCTGGAGACACGCGCAGGAAATACTCCATCCGGCTTCAGTCCCGAGCGGCACTCATCACAGGAGGTCTATCGGCAATACCTCGATATAGTGCTGGCGCGGTTATCCAGCGCCCGCAGCGCGACGCTTAACAGCAATGCCCAACTGGAAAACGGCAAGAATATTTCGCCCGCGACTCACTCGCAAGATGCGCATGCCACTTACCTGAGCTCAGACGACTTTGCCGCGGATTTACAAATGGTGCGCGCCAGTCTGGCAGAAAATGGGGGCGAGCGTCTGGCCCGCTCGCTCGTCGATCCACTGCTGCGACAGGTACAGACCTTTGGCTTCCATCTGCATACCCTCGATATGCGCCAACACTCCCGCGTTCACCGGCTTGCTTGTGAGGAGATTTCTCGCATTGCGACGCCGGCAGAAACGGACCCGGAGAAAAAGCTGAGTCTGCCCTCTCCACCATCCGGCGAAACCGCCAGCTTGCTCGATTCACTTCGCATGGTGAACCGGCTGAAGCGGACCTTCCCGCCCCAGGCCATTCGGAGTTACGTCATTAGCGAGACTCGTTCTGCGAGCGATGTTCGTTCACTGATTTGGCTCGCTGGTTTGACCGGCGTGGGCGTGGCGGCGGCGATTGAGCGAGCTGATCCGGGGTTAATGCCGGTGCCGTTGTTTGAATCGATCGAGGACTTGCGAAACTGCGCTTCGACCTGTCGCACCCTTTGGACCAGTCCGGATTATGCTCCGTTGCTTGACTCATGGGGACGGCGGCAGGAGGTGATGCTGGGCTATTCCGATTCAAACAAAGATGGCGGCATGTTGACCAGCACCTGGGAAATTTTCAAGGCCCACCGGGGTTTGCAACTGCTGGCCCGGGAATGCGAGGTGAAGTTAACCCTCTTTCATGGTCGCGGCGGAACGGTAGGACGCGGGGGAGGCCCAACGCATCATGCAATAGTCTCGCAACCGGCAGTTGCCTTCAGCGGAGCGCTCAAACTCACCGAACAGGGCGAGGTGATGAACTGGAAATATTCAGATGCGGTGCTCGCCGAACGCAGTCTGGAATTGATGGTGGCGGCCAGCCTGGAAGTTCTGTGGCGCGCGAGCCAACCCGCGCACAAGTTGGAAAGTGAATGGGAAGCCACGATGGAAGCTCTTTCCCAGGATGCTTTTGGATTTTATCGAGAGATGATCGCCGACAATCCTGAGGTGCTCTCCTATTTTGAAGAGGCCACGCCGTTCCGCGAGCTGGAGCTTGCCAGAATCGGTTCGCGTCCGGCGCGTCGCGGTCAGCAGCAGGGACTTTCAGACCTGCGCGCCATTCCCTGGGGCTTCGGCTGGATGCAAAGTCGTCATGTGTTGCCGGCGTGGTTCGGAGTGGGCTTTGCGCTCGACCGTTACCTGGATCGCCATCCGGAGCAGGAGTGTGCATTGAAAACTATGGTGGATGAGTTCCCGCTCTTCGCGGATTTAATCCATAACGTTGAAATGGGGCTGGCGAAAGCCGACCTCTCAATTGCCCGATTGTATGCCGGCCTGGTCACCGATTCAGCGTTGCGTGAGCGAGTATTCCGGCTGATCGTCGAAGAGTTCACCAGGACCAGGCGCGTGGTCCTGCGTCTGACCGGACAAACCAGGCTGCTGGAGAAGAACCCGGTGCTGGAGCGCTCAATCCGTCTCCGCAATCCGTATGTGGATCCGCTCAGTCTGCTGCAGGTCGCCCTGCTCCGTCGCAAGCGTGCGCAGCAAGGCAAAGAAGATTCGGATCTGGATTATGCGTTGGCCGCAACCATCAACGGTATCGCCGCAGGTTTGCGGAACAGCGGTTGAGACACAGAGCGTCGCGCCAAAAAATGAGGTCAGTACCGGGAGCGATAGTTACCGGGTCTCAGTTCCTTATGCGATCGATTGACTAACGAAGACCCGGTCGCCAACACTCCCGGTACTGACTTCATCTCGCCGGACCGGCGCCATAACTCTCCAGGAACTCACCAATCCGGTTGAAAACAGTTTCGAGAATCGCCACGTCCGGCAGATAGACCATGCGAAAATATCCTTGCCGCGGATCGGCGCCGAAACCCGATCCATGCACGGTGAAGACGCCGCTCGCTTCCAGCAAATCCAGTACGAAGCGTTCATCTGTGCGCTCGCCCAGCTCCTCAACTTTGACCATCAGATAGAAAGCTGCCTGCGGCACGTCACACGACAGGCCTCGGATCTTTTGCACCTGCGCAACGGCGAAGTCACGCCTCTTTCTTAACTCGTTAATGAAATTCAGTTGGAACACGCGATCACCTTCGAGGGCAGGTCGCACCGAATATTGCGCCGGAGTGGGTGCACAAAGCCGCCCGCCGGCAAGACGATAGACCGCCTGAACGACGTCGCGCATTTTGTCGGCATGAGTAAACCGCAGCCAGCCCGTCCGCCAGCCGGGAACCAGAAACGTCTTTGACAGACTTTCAAGAGTGACCAGCGGAACTCCCATCTGCTGGGCAAACACGGATGCGGGCTTCGGTCCTTCCTCGAAACAGAGCTCTCGATACACCTCATCGACGATCACCAAAAGATTGTGGCGCTGGGCCAGCTCAAGCACTTGCGTGGTTAGTTCGTCCGCAGTTATTGAGCCGGTTGGATTGTTGGGATTAATCAGCACAATTGCCCGCGTCCGGGCCCCGACCAGTGAAGTAATTTCATCAATCGATGGTTGCCAGCCATTGGCCGGATCAAGCTGGTAATAGCGTGCGGTTGATCCGAGCTTGCTTAGGATCGCCGGGTAGATGGGATAACCCGGCGCGGGAACGAGCACCTCGTCTTCTTCATTGAGGAGCGCCGTCATAACGAGGTCTGCCGCTTCCGACGCTCCCGAGGTGATAAGCACCTGATCGGGTTCGGTGACCGCCCCTAAAGCGGTCGCATAACTCGCGACTGCTTCCCTGGCCTCAAGCAGGCCGGCCGAGTGTGTGTAGCCGGTAAAGCTGTTCCTGAGCGCAGCGGTGACCGGCGCAATGATGTGTTCAGGCGGCCGAAACCCGTAGACCTGCGGATCACCGATGTTCAAATAAATGACTTCGCGTCCGGCTTTGGTTAAGGCGTCTGCGGCCCCTGCCAGATGACGAATCGCATAGTGATAGTTTTCGATTCTGCGAGCGGATTGAATCATGGACATTGACGGCAAGTGTAACTCATGACAGTCGGCTGCGTCGGCATTTTCAATCCTTTATGAAGGTATAAAGATTGTGATCTCGCAGACGCACTCCGACAAAATTGTAGGATCGGGCGGGGCGGCGAAACATCGAGCCGTCAGGGCGGATGCCTCGACTGCTGATTCGTTAGTGCGCCCAGCACACGACGGCATAAGGCCTGGAGTGAATCCCGACTTGTCGGGGGGAACCCTGGGAATATGGTCGTTTAAGAACAATGAGCTCGCCCAGCGTTAGAGACTTGCCGCCGCGAACAGACATCAATTCAATCGGCTGTCACCCGCTTCGCAGCCTCCATTTTCTTTTCTGTCATTGGTCCTAAGACTCGCTCGCCGAGCTTTATGCTGTCGTGCGTTCCGCTCTGGGTCTCACGGTCGCGAAAAGATATTTTTGTCGCTGGCTTCAGCACATCCGACAAAAATGTCTTCACATTAATCGCCCATGGTATTTCCCCAACTGCGATGCCGCTCACTCTTTTTTCCAATATTGATTAGGGTTCGCGTGCTTTGTCGGTTGCCGGCAGGAATTTTCCGCCGCGTGGTACGAGGTTTGTAAGTTCCGCACAACGACGCTCCGGTAGCTTTTCAACTTTTTCAGTTTAGTTCGCGACACCTCAAGGTTCGGTTGTTGAAAAGACCGGGGGACCGGAAACGCTTTCGAAACCACGAAGCCATAACGGTGGCCGTCAACAACCAAGCTGTAATTTAAGAGAGAGGGGACCTGCAGAATGCAGACGATGAAAACTAGATTGACCCTGGCAGAGAAATTTGTGCGTTTACGTGGCCGTCTTCACGATCGTGAATGGCGGCGGTATGGCTGGTTGCTATTGACCGGGAAAGGGCTGGGCATTGCCTTGCTAATCGCGGGCGTTGTGCTCATTCCCGAATTGATCGGTCTGCGCGCATTTGCCGCGGACGGCGATGTGAAGCCCGCTGATATCGTCAACCCGCTCAACACGGTGTGGACGCTTTTGGCCGCCTTCCTCGTGTTCGCGATGCAGGTGGGCTTCACCATGCTGGAAGCCGGGTTCTGCCGCTCGCGCGAAACGGTTAACGTGCTGATGGAGTGCATCGTCGACACCTGTCTTTGCGGGCTGCTCTTCTTTGCCTTTGGGTTTGCCTTCATGTTCAGCCATGGCAATGGCTTCATCGGTTACCACTGGTTCCTGCTGCAAGGCGCGCCGGCTACTTACGAAACGACCGGCGTAGCTTTCCTGGCCTTCTGGCTGTTTCAGTTTGCTTTTGCCGATACCTGCTCGACCATCACCTCGGGCGCGATGATCGGGCGCACGGGTTTTGTCGGCGACCTGCTTTATAGCGTGGCAGTCTCAGGTTTCATCTACCCGATCATCGGCCACTGGGCGTGGGGGCCGGACGGTTTCCTGGCCACCATGGGCAGCGAAGGAAAATTTCTGCCGTCTCTGGGAACGGGCTTTCACGATTTCGCCGGCTCAACAGTCGTACACACCATCGGCGGATTTATCGCGCTCGCCGGCGCAATGGCTCTGGGGCCGCGCCTGGGTCGAAAATTCAAGCGTGACGGCGGCGGACCAATGCTGCCGCATGATTTGACGATCGCCGCTGCCGGCGGACTCATTCTCTGGTTCGGCTGGTATGGATTCAATCCCGGCAGCACGCTGTCAGCGATGGACTTTGAGGGCATCGGGCGGGTGGCGGCGAACACCACTCTGGCTGCCTGCGCCGCCGGTCTGACCGCGCTCGCCTACGCCTTTGTCTTGAGCAAGAAATGGGATGTCAGTTTTACCGTGAACGGCTTTCTGGCGGGCCTCGTGGCCATCACTTGTCCCTGTTATTGGGTCAGTCCGACCGGCGCCATTCTGTTGGGAGGCGTGGCCGGAATTCTGGTAGTCATCGGCGTTGAGGCGTTGGAATGGCTGCGCATAGACGATCCCATCGGCGCCGTTCCGGTCCACGGGTTCTGCGGAATTTGGGGGACGCTGTCGCTGGGTCTTTTCGCCTGCGGCCAGTACGGGGCGACGGGGCCATTGGCGGCTGACAATACCGCGCCACTGGCGGGACTCTTCTATGGCGGCGGATTAGCTCTGCTCAAGGCGCAAGCGCTCGGCAGTCTGATCATCACCTCGGCCACGTTCGCGGTTTCGCTGCTGGTCATGTACGCCCTCAAGAGCGTCAAGATGCTGCGGGTCAGCGAGGAAGGCGAGACGCACGGACTCGATTTGCATGAGCACGGTATTTCGGCTTACCCGGAATACATGATCTCACCCGGGGGCAGACCGACGGGAATGAAGATCGATGAGCCGGCGGGCGCGACTGCAGTGGCGGCTACGCAGCTCAGCATCAGTCAGACAAGCCTGTGATTTCAGATACCGGCGCAGCTTGAGACATGGACGGGCATTCCGTCCATGACTCACGCGCAGGGTGCGTCTTGTTTCATTCACACCTGGCTTTGGACGGGTGGACCAGGTCGCACACTTGATGGGTTTCAGGAGATCCACCTCGATGAAAAAGGTCGAAGCGATCATTAGGCCACACTTACTTGATGACGTTCGCAGCGCTCTCCAGGACCTTAGCGTCGAGGGAATGACCATTAGCGAAGTTCAGGGCTATGGTCGCCAGAAAGGACCCAACGAGATCTATCGGGGGATGGAATATCAGATCGATTTCGTCCAGCGAATCAAGATCGAAGTAATCATTCCGGAGGACTTGGAAGACTCAGTTCTCGAAGTCATCCAGCAGACCGCCCGCACCGGTAAATCTGGTGATGGAAAAATATTCGTCTCTCCCACCGGCGAAGTCATTCGCATCCGCACTGGAGAACGAGGGGAGGCGGCGCTCTAGAAGATTTTGGAGTGCGGCGACTTATCGCCGCTTTGAAGTCGAAGACCGGAAAGCGAAAGCGGCGACAACTCGCCGCACTCCAAATTGCGAAGCAGTCGGTTTTTTCCTGCGGATCAGGCGATTCGCGCGATAGCCGAGAACTAAAAACGATGGCCCACCAGTCCAGGCTTTGTAGGGCGCGGGACTGGTGAGCCACTGACATCGTCCGTTTCGAGACGATATGGAGCAAAGTACAACATGCTCAAAAGGAAATCAATCGGGGCGCTCGGCGCTCTGCTTGGGATTATGCTGAGTACTCACATCGTCAACGCTCAATCAACACTCTTCAATATTCCTTCGACTGATGTCGTTGCGAAAAAGAAGACTTATGTGGAGTTCGACTTCATCAGCCACTTCGAATCACACCAGGATGGCGGCTTTCAGGGCTACGTCCCACGGGTCGTCGTCGGGGTGGGAAAACATGTCGAGATCGGCACCAACGTCGCCTTTGTCGACACGCTCGCTCCGGATCAGCCGGTCGAAATACAGCCGAACGTCAAGTACCAGTTCTACAGCAATGAGAAGAACGGCGTCGCGGCGTCAGTGGGCGGCATTCTTTACACCCCGATTGCGCACCGGGCGGGTATCGACACCTTTGGCATGCTTTACAGCACCGTGAGCAAGAAGTTTCGCGGCAATTATGGGCCGCGACTGACCGGCGGCGGCTACGGACTGGTGGGCCGCGCCAGCGGGAACGGCAACGAGGGCGGGGCCATCGCAGGTTACGAACAACCGGTCAGCCGCAAGGTCAATTTCGTGATGGATTGGTTCAGCGGCAAGAACCGGTTTGGTTATGTCACTCCGGGCTTCGCTTTTACGGTTTCGAAGACGAGCGCGTTGTATGCCGGCTACAGCATCGGCAACTCCGGTCGGAAGAATAACGCGCTGTTTGTCTACTACGGCATCACGTTTTGATCTGCGACGACTGGAGCGCAGCGTCTCGCTGGCAATGAGCGCGCGGCGAGACCGTTGCGCTTCAGTCAACCGCGGCCGTGGCCGGCAATGCTGATTTTGTTTCATTCACACCGGGCTTTAGCCAGGTGGTGCGACCAACAAAGCTTCGGGAAGCCGTTTCAAACGGTTTCCCATTTCAGAGTGCGGCCCCCGTTCACCTGGCTGAAGCCCAGGTGTGAATGAGCAAAAACTCAGGGTAATGCTCCTCGAAGGGAGGGACGAAGGAAAATTTATCTAAATAGTTAAGGCGCTATTTTGCCATGATCGGTTGCGGGAATTCTCCTCCCCGGCAACCGCTCATGGCTTTGTGATGAGGAACCGGCGAACCTGCCTCTGACTTGTCTGTTGCTGTTTTCTGAAACCAAAAAAGGATGAATCTCTATGAGCGTGAAAGATGTGCTGAAGTTTGCGGCTGATGAAAAGACGACCTACGTCAATATTCGTTTTACAGATCTGGTGGGCGCCTGGCATCACCTGACTTTTCCTATCGACGAGCTTTCGGAAAAGTCTTTCGAAGAAGGCTTCGGTTTTGACGGTTCGAGTTTGCGCGGCTGGGCCTCGATCCACGAATCGGACATGTTGCTGATGCCCGATCCATATCGTTACTGGACCGATCCCTTCATGGAGGAAAAGACTCTCTGCCTGGTTGCCGACGTCGTCGATCCAATCACCAGGCAGGGCTATTGGCTCGATCCCCGCGGCGTGGGCCTGCGCGCCGAAAGTTACTTAAAGTCCACCGGTATCGCCGACACTGTCTATTTCGGCCCGGAAGCTGAATTCTTTGTCTTTAATGACGTGCGCTTTCAAAACGACGGACACTCGGCGGGCTTTTCGATAGACAATCCGGAAGCCATCTGGAATACCAACAGCCAGAACGGGAACTCGAATCTCGGATATCACATTCGCAACAAAGAAGGTTACGTTCCCCTCCCGCCGCTCGACACGCTCCAGGACTTTCGCACCGAGGTGGCCAACGAGTTGAAGAAGGCCGGCATTCAGGTGGAATGCCATCACCACGAAGTCGCCACGGCCGGACAGTGCGAAATCGATTTCCGCTACTCAACTTTGATTGGCACGGCCGACAACCTGCAAATCTTCAAATACACCGTCCGCAATGTCGCCCAGCGCCACCAAAAAGGCGCGACCTTCATGCCTAAGCCGCTCTACGGCGATAACGGCTCAGGCATGCACTGTCATCAATCATTGTGGAAAGACGGAACGCCTCTGTTTAGCGGTGACGGCTATGCGGGCTTGTCAGACTTGGCGCGGTTCTACATTGGCGGTCTGTTACAGCACGCTCCGGCCATTGTGGCTTTTGCCGCTCCGACGACGAACAGCTACAAGCGTCTGGTGCCGGGCTTTGAAGCGCCGGTAAATCTCGCTTATTCGGCGCGCAACCGGTCCGCGGCGATTCGCATTCCGATGTTTTCCACTAATCCTAAACTGAAACGGCTTGAGTTCCGGCCGCCCGATCCGTCGTGCAATCCCTATCTGGCTTTCTCGGCGATGCTCCTCGCCGGACTGGACGGCATTCAAAACCGGATCGAGCCCGGTGAGCCGCTGGACAAGGACATTTACGATCTGTCGCCGGAACAGCTGAAAGAGGTCCCCAGTCTGCCTGGCTCTTTGGACGAGTCACTCCAGGCTTTGGAGGCGGACCATGAGTTTCTGCTGAAAGGAGACGTCTTCACGGCCGAGTTAATCGAGCGCTGGATCAGTTACAAGCGCGAGCGCGAGATTCAACCGCTCAGACTACGGCCGCACCCGCTGGAGTTTGGGATGTATTTTGACATCTGATTTTAGTCCGCGGAGCGGACGACAGTGATTTTAGTCCGCGGAGCGGACGACAGTGATTTTAGTCCGCGGAGCGGACGACAGCGTAAAGCCTGGGGCGCAAGCCCCAGGATCACGAGCGATTTCAATCCGCAGCCTGCGGAGCGGGCGGCAGTCTGTTCCCGGGGCTCGCGCCCCGGGCTTTAGGCTGCCGTCCGCTCCGCGGACTCAGGCGGTACTGACCACCTGTTAATCGAATTTATGGACCGGTAAGAAAAATCAATTATGGAATCAGTCAACAAAGCAGTAAATTGGGATGCTTGGTTAACAGAACCGGAACGTTTGAATGAATTCCTGCCGGACATCAAAAGTCGCTCGTCGCCTCTGCGGGTTTCGCAGAATGACCTCCATTCGTGTGGTTATTCCGTCGATTATCAAGCGCCCCAAGTGACGGCCTGTTGACAACTTCCGGCATTTTGAATCAGGCCATCAACCAGCGTTGATGGCTTTTTTTTATCGTGACATTTGATCAAACCAGATGGGTGTGGCGGAACGGCGAGATCATCCCGTGGTCGGAAGCCAATACCCATGTCTCGGCGCACGCCCTGCATTATGGCAGCGGCGTCTTTGAAGGAATGCGCTGCTATGAGACGCCTGATGGCCCGGCGGTCTTTTGCCTCGACGCTCACCTGGAAAGACTCTACAACTCGGCGAGTGTCTATGGAATTGAAATCCCTTACACGCGCGCCGAACTAGCGGACGCTATCTGCGATTGTATCCAACGCAATGAATTCAACAGTTGCTATGTGCGGCCGCTGTGCTACTACGGCAGCAGTACTCTCGGATTGCATCCGGCCAAGTGCCCCGTCGAGGTGGTGGTGCTGACCTGGCCCTGGGCAGCATACCTGGGCGCCGCAAGCCTCGAGCGCGGGGTGCGCGTAACCATCTCACCCTGGCTCAAATTTCATTCGCAGATGATGCCGACCACCGCTAAGGCGTGTGGCCAGTATGTCAATTCGATCCTGGCAGTGCGCGACGCGGTCAGTCGCGGCTTCGATGAAGCGTTGCTGCTGGATACGGAGGGTCACCTGGCCGAAGGATCGGGGGAGAATCTCTTTATCGTTCGCAATCGGAAATTGCTGACCAATGACGAACGTCACTCTATTCTTCTCGGCATTACTCGCCAGGTGGTGATGCAGATCGCGAACGAGCTCGGGTACCCGGTTGAAACCGGAGCCCTGCGGCCGGACGATCTGCTGGGCGCCGACGAAGCGTTTTTCACCGGAACCGCGGCTGAGGTAACCCCCATTTGTGAAGTCGACGGCGTCCCCATCAAAAGCGGACGGCGGGGACCGGTGACCAGACGCATCCAGGAGAATTTCTTCGCCGCGACTGGGGGGCGTGATCCGAGATACCGGCACTGGCTGCACCCGGTGAGGCAGCCGGTGATGAGCGCTTAGAGGACAGAGTCAGTACCGGGAGCGGTAGCGACCGGGTACAGCCAATCCTGATCGGTGACTAGATCTGGACCCGGTCGCTACCGCTCCCGGTACTGACCTCATTGACTGACAACTACGACTCTATGACTAATCAAATCGAAATCTATGACACCACCCTGCGCGACGGGACCCAGGGCGAGGGCGTCAATTTTTCCGTGGATGACAAATGCCGGCTGGTCGAGGAACTCGACGGGCTTGGGATTGACATCATCGAAGGCGGATGGCCGGGTTCAAATCCTCGCGACGTGGCTTTTTTCGAGCGGGCCCGCCATTTGAAACTTGATCAGGCAGCCATCGCCGCCTTCGGCTCGACCCGCCGTCGAGGTCTATCGTGCCGCGACGATCCGGGGATTCAATCCCTGCTGGCCGCCGAAACTTCAGTCATCACTATCTTCGGAAAGTCCTGGGTCTTGCATGTAACGGACGCCCTGCGGGTGGACCTGGATGAGAATTTAGAAATCATCGAAGACTCAGTCCGCTATCTGGCCGAACGTGTGCCCTTTCTGATTTACGACGCCGAGCACTTCTTTGACGGCTACCGCGCAAATCCGTCATACGCTTTGGCTACGTTGCGCGCCGCGGCTGCCGGCAAACCTCATCGCATCGTGCTCTGTGATACCAATGGCGGCAGTCTCCCTAATGAGGTGATTCGCATTACTCGGGAAGTGATTAAAGAGATCAACGTGCCCCTCGGCATTCACTGTCACAACGATGGCGAGCTGGCGGTGGCGAATACGCTCGCGGCCGTGGCGGCGGGCGCCAGGCACGTGCAGGGGACCATCAACGGTTATGGCGAGCGCTGTGGCAATGCCAACCTCTGCTCAATTATTCCGAACCTCGAGCTCAAGCTGGGCTACGAAACCATCGGCCGCGAGCGTCTGCCGAAGCTGCGCGCGACTGCGCGCTTTACCAGCGAGATCGCCAACCTCTCGCTCGACTCGCGCGCCGCTTTTATTGGCGACAGCGCGTTTGCCCACAAAGGCGGAGTGCACGTGTCCGCCGTCGAACGAAACCCGGCCACGTATGAGCATATCGATCCGGAGTCAGTCGGCAACCAGCGGCGCGTGCTGGTCTCTGATCTTTCAGGCCGCGCGAATCTGCTGGCGAAGGCCCGCGAACTGGGAATTGACCTGGATGAAGAATCAAGGGTCCTGGCGGAATTGAAGCGGCTCGAGCACGAGGGCTATGAGTTCGAAGCCGCCGAAGCGAGTTTCGAATTGCTGGTGCACCGGCTGCGCAATTCGCCTGAACCCTATTTTGAACTACTGGGATTTCGGGTGATCGACGAACATCGCGGCGCTTTGATGCCCATGAGCGAAGCGACCGTCAAAATCAAGGTCGGTGACGCGCCGGAACATACGGCGGCCAGCGGCAACGGGCCGGTCCATGCATTGGACCAGGCGCTGCATCGCGCCCTCGAGAAGTTCTATCCCTCGCTCAGTGAAGTGTACCTGGTGGACTATAAGGTGCGCGTCATCAGCAGTTCCCTCTCCGGTTCGGCCAGCGTGGTGCGAGTGCTGATTACCTCAAGAGACAGCAAGACATCGTGGGGCACGATCGGTGTTTCCGCCAACATCGTCGAAGCCAGTTGGCGAGCATTGGTTGATTCGGTCGAATACAAGCTGATGAAGGATGGGACCCAAGCAAAGATCAAGCTTGGGATGCAGCAGGCAAAGCTCCGTGAGCGCGATGGAGCCGTTTGCGTGTGACCGACAAAAAGAGTCTCTGCCACCATCGTGCATTGCCGGGCCCCGCTGCCCCGCCTAACAAAAATAGTCGCGCGGCTCAAGACTCCCGACCGCACCTTTCAGGTTTCCATTTGTAAATGTCGGTCCTGCTTTCAACGCCGGAGGTGACCAACCACGGTCCTCAACGGCTAACCATTCCACTGCATACTGCGTTATCGTGACAGGCGAGACATGGTGCAGAGCGCCGCTTAGGGCTTAAAGTCCGCAACCTTTCCTAACATCACGAAGGCGATATGGAAGCAACAACTATGAGGGCACTCCTGATTTGCATTCTTCTGCTGACGCCTGTCACTGCCGTTTCTGCGCAGCAAATCGGTCTGATCGCAAACACTGACGGCCGCAAGACTACGGACCTCGACGGCCAATGGAATACCATCATCGACCCGTATGAATCCGGGTACTATGACTACCGCTACCAACCCAGCGCCAACGGCTATTTCAAAGACGACAAGCCCAAGTCTAAGAGCGATCTGATTGAGTACGACTTTGACTCTTCCCGATCGCTGAGCGTGCCCGGCGATTGGAACACGCAGAGAGACCAGCTGCTCTTTTACGAAGGCAGCATCTGGTACAAGCGATCGTTTGACTATCATCTGAGCCCGAACACCCGCCTGTTTGTTTATTTTGGCGCCGCCAACTATCTGGCCGACGTTTATCTCAACGGCCAAAAGCTGGGACGCCACGAAGGCGGTTTCACCCCATTCAACTTCGAGATAACCAGGCTGGTCCGCGAAACGAACAACTCTCTAATCGTCAAGGTCGACAACAAGCGGCGGCGCGACGCGGTGCCTACTCTGATCACTGACTGGTGGAACTACGGCGGGTTAACCCGGCAGGTGAAACTCGTCGAGACCCCGGGCACATTCGTGCAGGATTACTTTATCCAGTTGCAGAAAGGTTCTCGGGATCGCATCGCCGGGTGGGTCAAACTCGATGGGGATCAGCCTGAGCAAAATATTTCCATCAGCATCCCCGAAGCTCGCATCCGGACATCTGTGAAGAGCGACGCGAAGGGCTACGCGGAAATCAGTCTCGACGCCCGGCTGACTTTATGGTCCCCCGAAAATCCGAAGCTCTACGAGGTGACGATCCAGACTGACGCTGATCGGGTGCAGGACCAGATTGGCTTTCGCACCATCGAAACCAGAGGAAGCGAGATCCTGCTCAACGGGAAGCCGGTGTTTCTGCGCGGCGTCTGCATTCACGAAGAAGCGCCGTTTCGCAGCGGCCGGGCTTACAGCCGCGAAGACGCGTCAACACTGCTCGGCTGGGCCAAAGAATTGGGCGCCAACTTTGTGCGACTCGCCCATTATCCGCACAACGAGGCGATGATTAAGGAGGCTGATCGTCTCGGCATCATGGTCTGGTCCGAGATTCCGGTCTATTGGACCATCCTTTGGGAAAACCCGGCGACGCTCGAGAACGCCCAGAACCAGTTGGCGGAGATGATCACCCGAGACAAAAATCGCGCTGCCATAATCATCTGGTCGATGGCCAATGAGACACCCGTGGGCGACACGCGCCTGGCATTTCTCAGAAAACTGATCGAGCGCGCCAGAGGTTTGGATTCCACGCGACTGATCTCGGCGGCGATGGAACGTCATTACCTGGAGGGCACCACCACCCAGATGATCGACGACCCGCTGGGAGAATATGTCGATGTATTTGGCTGTAATGAATACGTGGGTTGGTACGACGGCCTGCCCGAAAAGATCGACCGCGTGGGTTGGAAAATGAAATATCAAAAGCCCCTGATCATGACCGAGTTTGGCGCCGAAGCGCCTTACGGAAAACACGGCGATTCATTGACCCGCTGGACCGAGGAATATCAGGAGAACGTTTATCGGCATCAGGTGAACATGCTGAAGAAGATTCCTTTCTTGCGCGGAACGTGCCCCTGGATTCTGATGGATTTCCGCTCGCCGCGCCGGCCTTTGCCGGGGATTCAGGATTTCTATAACCGCAAAGGATTGATTTCGGATCATGGTGAGAAGAAAAAGGCCTTCTTTGTCATGCAGAAGTTCTACCAGCAGATGAAAGCAACGTCAGCGAACTAAGGGATCAGGCGGATCCAAAACTGGTCCGGTTGATTCGACAGCTCAACCTCAACAAAATTGCGCCCAAGATCGATCTGGACAATAATTCGCCGCGCATGCAAATCCGTCCTGTCATTGCCGCTGCGATCCTGGTAGCGCAGTGCTGTGCAGGGTTCCCTGCTCAACAGCTCAAGCCGCCAACCGGGCAGGGAGTTTCAAGCGCCGCGGTCTTCAAAGAGGTGGCCGCTCAAGCAGGACTCAATTTTCGACACTACAACGGAATGACGGGAAAGTTTTACCTGCCGGAAATCATGGGCAGCGGAGCGGCTCTCTTCGACTATGACAACGATGGGGACCTGGACGTCTTCCTGGTACAGGGCAATGTCCTTGAACCTGGCGCCAAGCCGGGTGATACGCAATTCCCCTGGCGAGAATCAGCGTCACCGCGCGGACGGCTCTTCCGCAACGACCTGGTCATCGCCAAAGACGGCACGCGCACTCTCAAGTTCACCGACGTGACTGAAAAGAGCGGCATCGTCGCTAACGGTTATGGCATGGGTGTAGCCGTGGGCGACGTCAACAATGATGGCCGTCCCGATCTGTATCTAACCAACCTCGGTCATAACCAGCTGTGGCTGAATCAGGGAGACGGAACATTTGTCGACGTGACGCAGAAATCAGGGACCGATGATGAACGGTGGAGCACCAGCGCTTCCTTTTTTGATTATGACCGGGATGGCTGGCTGGACCTCATGGTAGTGAACTATGCCGATTTCTCGTTGAGCAAGAGTCCGGCCTGCTTTGCCGCGACTACCGCGAGAGACTATTGCACGCCGAGAGTTTTTCGCGCGCCCGGCAACCGGCTGTTTCACAACAAAGGCAATGGCGAGTTTGAAGATGTCACAGTCGCCGCCGGCCTCGATAAAGAGTTTGGCCACGGCCTCGGCGTGGTGACGGCGGACTTTAATGAAGACGGATGGCCGGACATCTACGTGGCGAACGATGGCGATCCCAACCAACTCTGGATCAACCAGAAGAACGGCACCTTCAAGAACGAAGCGCTTTTGGCCGGCGCCGCGCTCAATCGCGATGGCAAGGCCGAGGCCGGCATGGGCGTGGACGGCGGAGATTTCGACGGGAACGGAACGGAAGACATCTTTGTTACGCACCTGATGGACGAGACCAATACGCTTTTTACGAACCAGGGAAAGGCCGTGTTTGAGGACCGCACCCGCGAAGCGGGTCTGGGAAAACCGGGGACCCGTTTCACCGGCTTCGGCACACTGTTCTTCGACTATGACAACGACGGCTGGCTCGATCTTTTGGTCGTCAATGGCGCCGTCCAACTCTTACCCGAGCTGATGCGGCGCGGGGATCCGTATCCCCTGGGTCAACCGAATCAGCTTTTTCAGAATACCGGTCAGGGCGCTTTCGTCGATGTCTCTCAAAAAGCCGGCGAATCATTTCAACTTCTGGAGGTCAGCCGCGGTGCAGCCTTCGGCGATATCGACAACGACGGAGACATCGACGTGCTCGTCACCAACAACAACGGGCCGGCCAGATTGCTGCTGAATCAACTTAACAATGGGAATCACTGGCTGGGCTTGCGGCTGATCGGTCGCGACACCCCGCGCGACATGCTCGGCGCCCGAGTTGAGGTGGTCACTTCCAAACAGAAAAGCATCTGGCGACGAGTGAGGACCGACGGCAGCTATCTTTCGGCCCATGATCCCAGAGTGATTATCGGACTGGGCAACGCGGCCAGGGCCGAACTTGTGCGCGTGCTTTGGCCCGACGGGTCGGTGGAGGAATGGATGAATCCTCAGGTCGATCAATATGTGACTTTGAAGGAAGGAACGGGTCGACCGAAGAAATGATTGTCTCCAGTCCGCGCAGCGGACGACAGCATAAAGCGTGGGGTGAATCCTGACTTGTCTGAAGGAACCCCAGGGAACACGATCGTCAAGAACAACGAGCCCGCGGAGCGGGCAATAAACCTGTCCTGGCAAAACGCACAATTAAGATCCATCTGTCGCCCGCTCCGCGGGCTCCAATCTCTTTGTGTGCTTGATCCTGGGGCTCACGCCCCAGGCTTTACGCTATCGTCCGCTTCGCGGACTCAAATCTGTCGTCTGCTTACAGTTCTCCTGCTGACTACTCTTTCGCTGGTTTCGAACGCACAACCCAAGGTCACTGGCGCGTTGCCTCAAGAGTCCGCTAACGTCCTATCGGATCGTGATTGGCGAGTGACGTTGTGGCTTGCCACCCACCAGTGCGGTAAGGCTCGCCTTACCGGCGGAAGCTCCTTAAATGGTTTTACAGGCTGCGCCTGCGGCCGAGGCATAGCCTCGGAGATGCCTTTGATCACTTCTCGGAAAGGCAAGCCTATCCGCACTGCCGAGCGGCAGAGCCGCACCGCTTCCCGCCTTGAGGCTGTTCAAGTCACCGGACAAACCAATGACGTTCTGCCTCCACCCAAGGCAAATCTTCTTCCGTTGCATTGGCCCGACCTTACGACGCTGGAACCTGAGGTGCGCGAACAACTGAAATCGCTGCAGACCGCGCTGGCAAACGCCGCCAGGAAGGCCAACCTCACCGACGGGGCGCTCAGCGAAGCTTATGGCGCACTGGGCCAGAATTATCAGGCGTATTCGCTGAATGCGGCAGCACGTGAGTGTTATCTCAACGCCGGCCGCCTGGCATCGCAGGATTTCCGCTGGGTTTATCTGCTGGCTCGAGTCGACCAGCAGGATGATCGCCTCAACCAGGCCATTCAAGGTTACAGCCTCGCGCGCCGGTTGCAGCCTCAATACGCAGCCGTGCCGGTGAATCTGGGTAACATCTATCTGCAGCTTAACCGGCTGGAAGAGGCAAACGAGAATTTTAAAGCCGCCCTGCTGATAGGCCGTGACAATGGGGCGGCGCTCTATGGTCTGGGACAAGTCGCGCTATCGCAACGACGCTATGCGGAAGCAGTCAAATATTTCGAATCCGCCCTGGCCTTAGTGCCCGGCGCCAACCGTATTCATTATTCGCTGGCCATGGCCTATCGCGGTCTCGGAGATACCGAGAGAGCGATGGCCCATCTGCGCCAGCAGGGGGTGGTGGGTGTGCGGGTGATTGATCCTCTGGTCGACGGTTTGGAAGAATTGATCAAGGGAGAACGCATCCATCTTGTTCGTGGCAAGCTGGCCCTGGAGTCGCGCAGGTATACCGAGGCCATCGAAGAATTTCGCCAGGCAATCGCGGCCAACCGCGACAGTCTTTCGGCGCATATCAATTTGGGCACGGCGCTAAACGAGACCGGCGATTCGAAAGGCGCCGCCGAGCAATTTGCAGAAGCCCTGCGTATCGACCCGCAAAACACCAATGCCCGCTACAATCTGGCCATCCTGTTGGCTAAAGAAAACCAGCACGCGCCGGCCATCTCGCATCTTGAGTACCTGCTCAGAATTGAACCGAAAGATATCGACGCGAGGTTCTTTTTGGCTCAGGAACTGTTACGAGCGAACCGAATGGAAGAAGCCCTGTTGGAATTTTCTCGCGTGGCTGAGGCGGATCCGCACAACGAGGACGCGTTGCTGGAAGAGGTGATCATTCTAGAGGGGCAGCGGCAATTTAAACCGGCCCTGGAAAAATTGAAGCAAGCGCACGCGCAAGATCCGCAAAAAGAGCGAACGGCAGAACTGCTCGCCTATCTGCTCGCGGCCTCGCCGCAACTTGATTTGCGCGATGGCGCTGGCTCACTTGAAATCGCCCAACACCTCTATGAAGTACATGGTTCATCTGAGCACGGGGCGCTGGTGGCGATGGCCCTGGCAGAACTCGGCCGGTGTGCCGAAGCGGCCGAGTGGCAACGGCGGATGATCAGCGCGGCACAGCAGGAACATAAGACAGATCTGGTGATTCAGCTGGGCGCTGATTTGAAGCTCTACGAAGCCGGCAAACCCTGCCGGCCGAAAGCGGAAGCCGTGCCGGCAATGGAGTCCCTACCTCCCGCGGTAACGGCCGGGTCAGTATTCGACCCGACCAGCTCGTACTTTGAGCGCCCACTCACCCGCTAACGCAAGTGGTACTGACTCCGGATCCAGAAGGTATAATCCTCATCCATTCACGGAGGAAAAAAATGGCGTCTGGTACTCAACCGAGAAGTGCACTACTCGAATGCATCAGGGGCGCGGTGTTGTTCGCGCTGGCGAGCATCGCCTTCGCCCATCCCGTCCTGGCTCAACGCAAAGTCGAGCTGCTGGTCGACCCATCGAAAGCCGGCGACCGCATCGATCGCAACCTCTTTGGGCAATTCGCCGAGCATTTGGGGCACGGGGTTTATGAGGGCATCTGGGTTGGTCCGGATTCCAGGATCGCTAACACGCGCGGCGTCCGTACTGACGTTGTTACCGCGCTAAAGGCGCTGCGAGTGCCGAATGTTCGCTGGCCTGGCGGCTGCTTCGCGGACGAATACCATTGGCGCAAAGGCGTCGGGCCAGACCGGGCCGTCACACTCAATCCCAACTGGGGCGGCGTGACCGAACCAAACACATTTGGCACGCACGAGTTTATGGATTTTCTGGATCAAATCGGGGCCGAAGCATATCTCTCGGTCAACGTCGGTTCAGGCACGCCACAGGAGGCGGCGGAGTGGCTGGAATATTTGACAGCTTCTCAGGCAACTACCCTGGCGAAAGAACGCGCGGCCAACGGTCATCCGGCTCCCTATAAGATCGCCTACCTCGGGATTGGCAATGAGAGTTGGGACTGCGGCGGCAATATGACGCCTGACTACTATCTCAGTCAGCTCAAGATCTATACGCGCTTTGTCAGAAACTATAATCCGGCGCAAAGCGGTGATCAGCAGATGCTCCGGATCGCGGTCGGACCCGGCGGCGACGAGCCGCGATTTGTGGAATGGGCTGAGACCGTGATGAAGGGCTGGCAGGATCGCAAATGGAGCTGGGACATGCAGGGACTCTCGATGCACAACTATACGGTGGTGCATTGGGACAAGAAGTTATCGTCGGTGGGATTCGCTGAGCCGGAATATGCGCAGATCCTCAAGTCGACGCTGGAAATGGAACCTTTGATCAGTAAGTACTCCGCGATCATGGACAAGTATGATCCCGATAAGAAGATCGCGCTGGCAGTAGATGAATGGGGTACGTGGTATGCCCCCCTACCGGGCAGCAATCCGGGCTTTCTGGTTCAGCAGAACAGCATGCGTGATGCGATTGTGGCCGCGCTTAACCTGAACATTTTCGCGCGCCACGCTGCGCGGGTGCGCATGGCGAACATCGCCCAGATGATCAATGTCCTGCAGGCGATGATCATGACAGACGGGGAGAAGATGGTGCTCACGCCCAGTTACTACGTTTACAAACTGTACCTGCCGTTTCAGGATGCGACGTTTGTGCCGGTTACTTTCAACGCCGGCGCTTACACGAACGGCGAGATAACTCTGCCCGCGCTTGATGCAATTGCCGCGCGGGACAAGTCCGGCAAGCTTCACTTAGAGGTTACGAATGTCGATCCTAATCAGCCGGTCGAAGTCACCTTAAACGGCGTGACGGCTAGATCGGCAACGGCTGAGACATTGACGGCGCCAAAGGTCGACAGCGTTAACACCTTCGATGCGCCGCATCTGGTGATGCCCAAACCACTGCCAGTAAAAGTCGAGCGGGGAAAGCTGATTCTGAAACTGGAACCCAAGTCCGTGTCCGTGATCTCAGTTGAGCAATAGTCCGAGCGTCAAATTTGGGGCGGGTCCCAATATATTCTTCTCTGAGTCTCTGCGGATCTCGGCGCCTCTGTGGTGAACTCTTTTCCTGAGCCAATCTTCACCACAGAGACACCGAGAAGGACGCAAATTGGGACACTAGTCAAATTTTTAACGGTGCGGTGACTGGTCACGGCTTTCTGCTGCGCTAACAAAGCGCCGGCTAGCCGGCGCACCTCATATAAAGTCACTACCCCGCCTCCATTAAGCTTGAACCGGATGGCAAGTTGTTAGAGAATCTCGCTGCCTGCTGCTTTCTACACTTCTTCAAAAGGTAACCAGATGAAGCGAATATGCATTCTGCTATTGATCGCGTTGAGCGCGCAGACCTTTTGCCCGCTAGTGCAACAAAGTCTCGTCATAGCCCAAAGTCCCAATCAGCTTGAAGACAGCGATGCCTTCCTGCAAACGGCCACTCGACCTGCAAGTGGGAAGCGCGATTACACTCGCGACGTCGAATCATTGCTCGCTCGGATGACGCTGGAAGAGAAGGTTGGGCAGATGACCCAACTCGAGATCGGAATGGTCACTACCGGCCAGGGCGATGACATCCGGGTTGATCAGGCGAAGTTGGAAAAGGCGGTCGTCAAATATGGTGCGGGTTCGATCCTGAATGTCAAAGATCACGCTTTGACTCCCGAGAAGTGGCGCGAGATTATTCGCGGCATTCAGGAGGCAAGTCAGAAGAGCCGGCTGAAGATTCCGGTTATCTATGGCATTGACACCATTCATGGAGCCAACTACATCCAGGGCGCGACGCTGTTTCCCCAGGAAATCGGAATGGCCGCGACGTGGAACCCGGTGTTAATGAAACGGGCCGCCGAGTATGCCGCCGCCGAGACGCGCGTGGCCGGCGTTCCCTGGACGTTTTCTCCCGTCCTCGATCTCGGACGCTCCCCGCTTTGGCCGCGGTTTTATGAAACGTTCGGCGA
>Ga0126383_10000366_pt1 | contig 24579 bp, 41 predicted proteins | sample PanSoiMetPlot_35_FD_96882 | JGI IMG/M metagenome (GOLD analysis project Ga0126383, IMG submission 96882) | Tropical forest soil microbial communities from Panama - MetaG Plot_35 | ecosystem: Environmental > Terrestrial > Soil > Tropical forest > Bulk soil | place: Panama | collected 2016-02-17
CAGACCTGGAGCGTATCCGGCGACATCAATGCCGCGAGCGCGGTCAGGGCATTCGAGCAAGTCGCAGGCAAGGCGTTCCGAGAGCTGACCGAAGGACGAGCCGTCTATGGCAAGCCCGGCACCTGCCAAGGCCCCTATGACATCACTCTCATGAAGATCGAGCGCGTAGCGGTCGCTGTGGCAGTCGAACCCGTCGAGCTGGAAAGGCAGGGTTAGTGACGGCCAGCGCGGGGGTCGGATAACGGAAGGTGCTCTGCGGCCTGCCTTTCCTTTTTGTTCGTCATCCGTTCAAGGGCATCGACCCGCGCATCTCCAATTAGGATGGAATGGTAGAAGATGGACACGGTTAGCGCGGGGATCGTCAAGGTGCTCTGGGGTCTACCATTCCCCTCCAATCCCCCAAAGCATCGACCCGCGCACACCCCTTGAATTTCCGCTTGCATAAATTATCTCAGTGTGGCAGAAAAAATTCTGCATCAACCAATCGGAGCCTAACCATGAAAACCGGACTACACTCACTTGAGGCACTTCTCACCGAGGTGAAGCGTCGGGCCAATGCCAAGACTGACCTGATCCTCCCGACCACTGCAATGGAAGCGGTGGTTGACAACGGCGAAGTGAAACTCGCCGTCAAAGGCCGCGAGCTTGCGCCTATCAACCAGCACGCTCACCGCCAGATGCAGGGATACGCCAAAATCCCTGCTGACTACTACGACCGTATGCTCGCGGAGCAACCTGAGCTGCTCTGCCGCAACCTCAACACTTGGTTACATGCGAACAGAGAAAACCGCCTCGTGCGGCAACTCTTTGGAACGACCAGGGCTTTTCTCAGTGACCGGTATCGGCCACTAGAGAATGAAGACTTGGCCATGGCGGTGATCAAGCCGCTGCTCGACGCTGATGCCGAGGTGATGTCGGCCGAAGTGACCGACCGAAAACTTTTCATCAAAGCGGTTGATAAACGCGTGACGCGCGAGCTGGCGAAGACTGGCAATCGCTTTGGGGATGGGAAGCACCAGATCGTTCGGGTCGCCTCGCCTGCCATCACGATCTCCAACTCGGAAGTCGGTGATGGTGCCGTCTCTGTGCTGGGAGGCGTCTACGATAGCTTCTGCAGCAACCTCGCCACGTTCAAGGAGCGCTCAACCCGGCGCTATCATACAGGAGCACGCCACCAGCTCGCGGATGAGGACACCTACTCGCTTCTGAGCGACGAGACTCGTCGCGTTACCGACGAAGCGATCTGGCGTCAGGTCTCTGACATCGTGCGGGCAGCGTTCGACCGCGCGAGGTTCGACTCCCTGGTGGACAGGATCGAGGCAACGGTCGAGGACAAGGTCGAAGACGTGGTCAAGACGGTCACGTTGGCCTCTAAGAAGTGGGGCTTCACCGAAGTCGAGGGCAAACTCGTCCTTGGCGAGATGATCCAGGCCGGTGATCTCAACCGCTTCGGGCTGCACAATGCGATCACCGCCGCATCGGCTAAGGTCGATGACTACGAGCGCGCCACTCAAATGGAGCGGATCGGCGGCGAAGTGATCGAGCTGCAAGAGGCGGAGTGGCGAGAACTAGCAACTGTTTAGGCTTGGCTCGGCACGTCGCGGCTTGACATGGCTAGGTAGGAGCTTGGCAGGCCGGGAAGATAGACCCTACGACGGCCACAGCTGTTGACCCCCGTCGTCGTGGTGGTCTGCCCCGCCGGAGACTCAGCCCTTCGGCGGGGCGCTTTCTCTGGAGCAAGTCAATGGTCAAGCGTGAATGCAGCGGCTGCACATTGTGTTGCAGACTGCTCCCCGTGCGCGAGCTGGGGAAGGGCAGCAATGAGCGCTGCAGGCACCAGCAAACCGGCAAAGGCTGCGCGGTTCATCACAAGCTGGCCAGAGTCTCACCGAGCTGCGCGCTGTGGTCTTGCCGCTGGCTGGTCAATGATGACACGGCCGAGCTGAGCCGTCCTGATCGCAGCCACTACGTGATCGACATCATGCCGGATTACATAACTCTCACTGAGGACGGCAAACCGCCAGCGAATGTCGAGATCGTCCAGGTGTGGATCGATCCTAAATATCCCGATGCTTACAAGGACCCGGCGCTGCTCGACTATCTGGCGCGGCGTGGTGAGGAAGGAATCGCCGCGATCATCCGTTACGGCACCATGGACGGCTTTGTGATGTTCCCTCCAGCGATGACTGGCGATGGGAAATTTTGGGAAAAGCGTGGAACGATGCGACCCGAGCGCTCGATGGAAGAGCGCATCGCTGGGTTGGCCACGGCAACGCGGAAAGTGAAAGTCGGCGGGGAGGTGTAAATCCAATGGAGCCCGTTCAATGTTCGGGCGTCTGTTGTTTGCGTTCACGGGATTACTGTCCTTTAGCTTCTTGCTGGTCTTCGTCCTCGTTTTGTTGAGAGCGATCTAATGAGTGAAATGAGCGATTCTATTGATCCGCGCGACCGCGAGCTGATCTTCGGCACCATGCAGCGCTGGCTCGAAGGCGAACCGGTCTGGTCATTCGAGGAAATCCTGGATCGCTGGGGCGCGGAATTTATGATGTACCGGATCATCCCTCCAGCGATTTTGACCAATGATACAAATCGCAGCATCAGCATACATCTGCTGCGCGACAAGGTGATCAACAAATTCGGTTTCGGCCTGCCAAGCCGGGAGCTGCTCGACGTGCTCGAACAGCATCAACCGATTGTCGAGATCGGAGCGGGCACCGGCTATTTCACCAAGCTGATGAAGAATCGCGGCATCGATGTCATTGGCACCGACATCGGCATCGGCCAACGCTTTGCCGCGGGCTCGCTCGATCCGCAGCAGTTAAGAATGCAGGCCAAGACCGCGGTGCGGCGCTATCGGGATCGCACCGTGTTCTGCTCATGGCCGAGCCTGTGGGAGACGTGGTTTCGGCAAGCGCTGCGCGCGATGCAGATCGGCCAGAAGCTGATCGTGATCGAAGAGGACGCCTGCGCCGAAGACTCGACGTGGGAGTATCGCGACCAATCATTCGATAAGCTCGGCGACTGGATCGCATTGCCAGCGTGGCCAATGATGAATGACAGAGCACGCGCCTGGGTGAAGAAGCGCCACGCCGTGATGCGCCCGCCGACTCGCGAGCAGGAGCACCGACGCCACAGCGAAAGCATGAATCGATTCACCAAGGAGGCTGAGCGATTCGCCAAGGAGGCTGAGAATGTTCAAGACAGTCCCGATCTGTGACGAATGCTGGAACAAGCATTGGCCGCGACGACGGCCATTCCGCCTTAAACATCCAACGAAAGAGGTTTGCGATCTCTGTGACCGAGAGACTCGCTCAGGCATTTACGGACGCCGCGACACAAGCATTCCGAAACTCAAGATGGGCGAAGACCATGACATGCCGCCAAGCGCCTGCCTTGCCTGCGGAGATCAGATGGATTCGGCGAACTGCGTCGATGAAAACATAGATGATGCACCATCACCGGGCGACATCACCGTCTGCCTTCACTGCGGGCATGTGATGGCATTCGACGACGAGCTGAAATTGCGAGAGCTGAACGCCCAGGAGGCTTATGAGATTGCCGGAGACAAACGGATATTGGCGATCCAGGCTACTCGCGCCAAGGTGATGAAGGAGCACAAGACATGACGACTATCGACAAAGGAACATGCAAACTCAGTCGCGATGGCAACGTCGTCACCATCAGTGTGATTTGTGAGTCACCTCTGGACGCAAGGATGATGTTCGACACCGTCATGCGTTCGCTGCGCGAGGACAAACGGATCGAACTGCTGTTCTCCGGTTTGAGCAACGAGCTTTATCAAGGGAGGCCACTGCAATGACCGAGGAGATGGTCAAGATGATCGAGGAGAGCCAGGAGATAGTCAAGCTGTGCTGTCCGCATCTTGCTGGTCACTTACCCGAGGTGCAAAGCGCGGCGCTCGCTGATCTGACCGCCATCTGGCTTTCTGGCTACTACAAGGCCGATGAGGCACTTCGGGAGGAGCTGTTCGCCAACTTCCTCAAGTGCGTACGCGACCTGATCCCGGTCAACATCGAGATAAGGAAAAAGCAGGAGGAAAACCGATGAGCTACGACCATTGGAAAACCACTGATCGCTCGCTGGAGCGGCTGGAGCAATTGCCGCCATGCGAGACCAAGCCGAAGTATGACGACGACGATGTCTGTCAATACTGCGGCGCAAACCCGATACAAGGCTGCCAGTTCAACAAGGAGAGAGAGCGATGAGTCTGACAGATAAACTACGCAGCGTCAGCCGCGGGCAGAACCCCGAGGACTTCGCGCCGCCAGCGGTTCGCGATCAAGCCAAGCTGCAGGCCCTAGAGAAGGAGATCGCCGCGACTGAGCGAGCTGTCGTCAGCAACAGTAACGACATGAGCAAGGTGTCGAGTCTGCTCAAGAACTCCGTCACCATCGCCCACGAGGATACCTGTGCCGCACTCGACCGCGTGATGGCGGACGCTGGCAGGATGATGGACCGGCTGAACCTTGCGGTGGCTGACCACAAGGAACGGCTGCGCCAGGATGGCCAGCGCATCGCCTATCAGCTGGAAGCGGCGCTGCAGGCGCTCACACACGCTGTGAGCTGGGTAGAGCAGCACTCGCCCCGGCTCAATGATCCCCAGGTGGATTCGGCTACCCAGCCGGTCACCGACTCAAAGCTGCTGCTCGACCAACCGAAGGCCGAAGAACCAAAGGCCGAGCCCGCGAAGAACGGCCCCAAGAAAGCCCAGGACAAAACCAAAGAAACGTCTCTGCCGTCAGGTTCCTGATATCGACTACCGCCCCCTCAGCGGCGGGATAAAAATCCGTTCTCAATCGGGGTAGTTCAGCGCTGCAATCCCCCGAAGGTTAGGACGGCGCGCAAGCGAGTTGGGGACTCTTCCCAGGAGGATGACCATGACGATCATCACACTGACCGACGATCAGGAAGTCATCGAGAGCATTGCGACGTTCGAGCTGCGGTGGGAGCTGCTCAACCCGGAAGGAGTGCGGCCTCGCCGCTGGCAGCTGATGCAGAAATTCTATCTCACCACCTACCGGCTGATCAACAGCACCGGAAAGATGGAAGCGTTCACGCGCAGCGAAGAGTGGCGTCCGGTCCCGATCTCAATGCCGCCGGATCAGATTATTCAATACAGCAAGGCACATGCGGGTTTCGTACCGCACGAGCTGCACATCGAGGGAGAGGCCAAATGACTTCATTCATCATCCGACGAGAGGATGAGACTCAATTGCGCGCCGCTGCCGCGGAGGTGCGCAAGCACCCGATCCCATGGGAGACACTCAAGCGCGGAGTCGTACCAGGAGATAAATCTGAGCTGACATTAGCTGACCGTGATGGGGTCCCGGAGATTCAGCGCACCAAAGCAGAAGTGATGCTGCTTTTCGGCTGGCGCGTCTGCATCACATGCGAGGAGCAACCAGCTGGCATCCTGTTGCACGTCTCGATGAGTTCCCCAGCCGATGGCAAGGTGCCGAGACCTGAATCCATGTTCATGCTGGCTGATGCGCTCGGCTACAAGAAGAAGGACATCGGCCGGTTCTGGATCGAGGAGTACGAGCCCGGACAACGCGCGGTCAATATGCTGATCGTACTGGAGGAGCGGCAGACTGAGGGCCACGCATGACACCGGCGGTCGCATTCATACTCGGTTGCTTGGTCGGCACAGCCATCCTCGCTATCCTCATTGCTATCATTCGTGAGATAAGCCGTGCTGAGCATTAACTGGCAAGCATTTATCTGGTTTATGATCGGCTTGTCCATTGGTGTGCTCGGCGCATTCGTCGGCTCAATCATCGCAATAATACTCACGCTCTCAGGTGGATAAAATGATCACCATGGCCGACATCCTCGTGAAGATGAAGAAAGACCTGGATTGGCGCGGTCCGGGCGGCCATCCGCAAGGACACGTCGTACTCACTCGCGAGGAGGCCGCCTATCTCCATGATCATGTCATCGAGCTGATGCAGGAACGCGACAAGCTCGTGCGCGATGTCGATGACCTATGCAAAGGACTGGCGGAGATCGCTGAGGACAAGCCAGACTAAAGAACCATCAGATCAGACGGCCCCACATTTCCCTGCTTCTTCTGCTCGATCTGTTTGACCAACGATGTCGAGATCATCAAGTCGCCAGCCATGCGCGGCTTTTCCCCACGAGCTGCGTACTCTCGCCTGATCATATCCTCGCTGATCTGCTTGGCACGCGGCGCATACTTCTCTTGCTGATCGCGGTAGTCAGCCTCAAGCTTGAGCTTCATGTTGTCGGCCAGCTCACGAAGCAGCGGTGCAACACGGGCCTGCTCCTCCACCGATACCGGCTCACGATACGGAACCGCGACCATGATGTTGCCGATGTTGATCGCTTCCGTTTTGAACGGCTGCGCGATGCTGACGGCGAGCACCCTGACCTGGATCGTCGTCGGTTCATAGACGTGGCTGATATCTGGTGCGGTGCCCATCCTGATCCGTTCGCACGCGATCTGCACCGCCCATGTCGGCACACCATGCAGCTCCTGGACATATTTGTTTACGTCAACAGCGATGTCTTTCTTGTTCTTATATTTTTTCTTAGCAACATCGTAGCTCGTCAACATTTCTGAGATGGCTGCACCAATCTCTTGGCGATCATGATCCCTGAGCGCCTTCATCAACTCGTTGTATCGAGCCTTGAGCCGACCAAGCGCTACCTCGCTCGGCATATTGATCAAGGCGATCTTATAATCCGTGCTGCCATCACACACAGCACCAGACAAGCATCGCTCAATGATGTCGCGAGCTTCGTGGCTGTGGGCTGGCGTCCGCGAAGAAATCCGGTGTGCTATATTCGTACTTTCGGCCATTACTCTCTCTAAGCTCACTAGCCAGATTCATCACACCCATTCGATCAGAACCGGTTCGATTGCTTCCGGGATCATCCATCCAACATCCGCCATTGAGCCACGTCGCCGGATGTTTGGTGTACTGCTGATCCTCATCTTGCCGTTCTATCGCATAGCGTCGAGCACCCTCCAGTATCTCATCCTCCGATGAAAATTTCAATGCCTTGTCCCAAGCTGTCCTTGCCTTGAACTTGGCTATCCGACGAGGATAGATCGACCAGAAGTGCTCGAAGCTCATCATGTTCTCCTATATTCGTCTGTCATCCTTGCTTTGCTGGTAGGGTCCTGCATCGGCCGACGCACGCCGGTCAGTGCAACAAGACCATGTTTACGGGCTGTGCTCGTGAGGCTGCCCCAGGCGTTGTGATGGTGTGGGTGGCCAATTGTCTCGACGATGATCTCTCGCCAATCTTCCGGCAGTCCAACCCAACCGCGCGGCAAGCCAGCGATGATCATCAGTGCTTTACCAAACCAATCCCCGGCATTGACCTTGACGAGACCAAGCCCTTCTTCCTTGAGCGATTTGCCGTCAGGTTGCGGTCTAGGGGGTGGCGGCCTGTTTCCGAAGAGATCGCCGTACGGCCGATCTCCGAGCTGATCCTTCATTCCCATGCTCTTCTCCTTCGTCATAATAGTACGCGATTGACGGCACGATCTTTCGCTGCCAGTCCCAGATAAACCATGCGTGATTCGAGCTTGGTGAATTGATCATAGGCTCGAACCAAACAATCCTTCTCGTCAAGACAAGCTTCTTCGCAAACTGTTTACAACCACCAAATAAATAGCGCCGCGTCTTGGCATGGTCGAAGTCGGTGGCGAGCAGCATCGCCACAAACCCCTTCTTCGGCTCCGTCACTAACAATGCCCGGTAAATAAACTCAGCCGCCAGCTTGAACGGTGGATTGGTGATCACCGCGTCCCGTGTCTGCATCTCGGCTAGAAAGTCGATGCCGTAGCCGATGTCAGAACACAGAACATCGTAACCAGCCTTCATCAACTCTTCCGCAATCGCCTGCTTGCCGGGCTTACCAGCTGCAGGCTCCCATATCGAGCTGATCCGCGTCGGGATGTGCGGGATCAATGCCTGCGTCACCCATACTGGTGTGTAGTAGGCATCATCACGCTTGCGCGCATAGCCGCTGTCACGCTGTGACATCACACAGCCTGAGAAAGCTTAATAAGCTGATTACCAACCCGGATGCAGTCCTGGCCCTTACCAACAAGATACGCGCCAGCCTCACTGATCTGCTCTTTTGAGAGCGTTTCCGGCTCTAGTGCTACAAAGTCACCGAGTGATGGGATGAACACACGAGCACGATCAATGTCTCTGATTAGTGGCTGCAAATGCTTCGGCCACATCTCAATCTGCTGCTCTGTGCAGCCATGAAAGATAGTGCCACCATCCTCATCACTGGTATTTTTCAGCAATGCCCTGACTTCAACCCCTAAACCCAATGCCAGTAAATGACGACGGACCTGCTGGTCATCCTCGATCTGGTCGAGATAACGCTTGAACGTCATCATCTTTCTAGTGATCGTTGGCTGCGAATTAGGCCGGTCGCAACAAATCCGCGCTTCATTGATCAAGGATCGAACTCGCTGGGTTGCTGACTTCAACGGTTTCCGTTTGCTCATGAGTCAACTCCTTGTGCCATTGTTCGAGATTTGAACGCGCCTGCTGACATTCATCCACCAGTTCAGCTATGCGATATGGATCACGCTTGGCAAGAACCGCCAAACCACAATGAGGCAACGACGCAAGATGACGAACAGCTTGAGTCCAATCGAGATACTCGTTCCGAAACGGCTCTGGTTCAACACGCTTGTTCTTGATTGTCCCCAACTCTGCGAGTTCTTTCACCGTCGCTGGCGGTGACGCCTCGACCTTCTCCTCAAACTGCTCCTCTGGGACATTCGCCACGCGGAGCATCTGCGTCATCTGCTTTGGCTTGATGCCAGCTTTCTTCGCAGCGGCTTTCCGAGAACTCATGCCCCCGAGGGCACCAGTTTTTGGGCGACCACCTTTCTCCGGCTTGATCTGCTTGAGCAGCTCCCCACCGCGCTGGATCGCCCGATCCCGAATCCGCTGCGCCTTATCCTCAAGCTCGTGGTCGTTCGCTTGCTTCGCGTAACTTTTGAGCGCAAGCGCCTTGTCAGCCCAGTCCTTGCATTCGTCAATCTTGACACACCGACTTATCGCCACGCGGGCCTCCTGATAATTGATCGGCAACAACGATCTCGATGTCGTTTTTGATGCCCTACTCAGATTCTTACTTTCTTTCTTCACTTTGATTCTTCCTTTGGTGACTCACTTTCTATACCGAGAAAATTAGACTCAGTTTGTCCTTCGTAAATCGCTCAGCTCTGCTGAGCCCACGAGCCACCAAAGGCCCGGATAAATCCCGGCCTTCGGCCCGGTCGTCGCGATCTCGACCGTGTGACTATCGCCACGTCTGCGCCTTTTATGGCGGCCCGTCGCGAGTGGGCCGCTTGCGTCTACGGGACGCGCAGATTCGCCAGCCCCTTGCCCTTGACGCCTCCCATCTCTAGGGCATCGCCATCCAATGCAGTCGGATCGGTGTGCGCTGAACTGCACGGTACTCTGGCTTCGTGGTGGGCTCCTAATCCACCACGTTCTTTTTTTCCCACGCCTTGATTTCTTCGGCTGTGAAAGAGCGCCCCCCACTCGCTGGCCCAAAGGTGCCAGGAAGCGATGGACGACCAGCTTTTGATGCGGCTACATGAAGTAGGGTTTTCGTAAGCCTGCGAGCACGCTTAAGCCGAAGCCGCATTAACTTTTTGGACATAGCGCTACCTTCCCGCAGCACGCTTCCGCGGCAAATCTGTTCCTGGGGATGGTGAGCTGAGGGGGCTTGCAAATCGCAGCAGATATGGTACTTGCGATTCATCTGGCCCTCCCACAGCTCTCACCAGCAGCCAGGGTCGGACTTGCGCCCGTCATGAGTTTACGCTCTGACGGGCGCGCTCATTTCAGGGACGATTCGGGGGACAAAGCAAGGGGGGGACGGCCAGTAATCCCAGCTTTTCACAGGGGAAGCGCTGAATCTCGGATTCACGCTTGCAAAAAATAAGTGTTCCTATGTGGGAAAAACGACTATGAAAAAAGTTCCCCCGTGCTTATACACGGGGGTGCCCCGGATGGTGGCCCATCCAGTGTGGCGGAGTGAGCCTGCTCGATCAGGCACCGGCGAGCGGAGTCCCGTCGCGTAAGCGTCCCGCTCGTTCTTTGGCCCCCCGGTTCTCCTTTGCCCGGAAGACCGGGGGGTTTCATTTCTGCAAGCAGCGGCAACAGCTCATTAGGAGCACCGCGGCGCAGCGCGAGTCAACTAGGGAAAACCCGAATCGGAATACGAATCAGCAACCAGCTCCAGTTCTCGATTCGTTTCGCGCCATAACGGGTGACCGCAGGGTCATCAGGGGAATTGAATTCCCCGCCGCGAATTCCCGGAATTCCCCGCCACGAATTCCCCGATTCCCCGCCACGAATTGAATTACCGGCAATTACCGGCAATTAGCGGCTGACAGACATGAAAAAACCCCCAGCCGGGTGAGGGCTGGGGGGTGGTCTTATCGCTTGGCGGGATGGAAGCCTGCGGCCTTCATCCGCTTGGCCCGCTCGGCGGCTACCTGCTCCTTGCTGGGCTCTCCGCCTTTGGCTCGGAACGGTCCTTTCCCATTCATCGAGTCGTTGAAGGCTTCGGCCAGCCGATTGTTGGCTGCCTGCAGCTCGGTCTTGAGAGCTGCTTCGAGCTTGTCACCGAAGACCTCGGCATCGGGGATGTCGGTGGTCTCGGTCACTTTCGGCTTGGCCCGCCTCTTCTTGGCGGGCTCCGGCTGGGCCTCCGGCTCCGGCTGAGGCGTGGCCGCCTCGACCAGGGCATTGGCGGCTTCGGCTTTCACCTTCGTGATCGCCTTGTCCATCCGGTTGGCCTTGCGGCGGAGATCGACGAACCTCTTGAGCCACCGCTTGGCCGCCTTGTCGTGCTTCTCGAACGTGCGCTCGGCGCGCTCGATCACCACGAGAAGCTTTTCGCGCCGGGCTTCCATCCGGCTGAGCCTTTCCGCGGGGCTCTTGACCGCTGTGCCAGGAGCGTTCACCCTAGCACCTCTCTTCCTGAACCAACTGACGTTGATCCGGGCCGCGGGCGCATCACCGCCCGCGGTTCTGTCTGTTCTGGTTCACCTGTCAAACAGCCCGGCAGCCGAGACAACCTCGACTGATAGGGCATTATAGCAAATCGACTTTTGGATTTTCGGGTTTGGAGCGAATCGAATCGCAGAAACCCGCATGGAATGGGCACTAGATGTGCCTTTTCTGAAAACTTGACTCAGGCGTACCAGGGCTTTCCAGCCCGCCGCGGTGAGAACACACCGTGAAAACAGCCCCGTTTGCTGGGCAAACTATTTTTCAAAACGTGCTTTTCCGCTTGCGTAAATTATTTTTGTGTGCCAAGCGGGGATGGGGGCAAAGAAGGAGAGAGCTACCAATGGCACGTAAACCCAAGGAAGAGAAGATCGTCACCGAAATCCAGGAGATCGGCACCAACCATGTTGGCTACAACGTCCTGGGCACATCACCACTGATCGTCCACCGCTACCCGTTCAAGGCTTGGCAGGAGCTGGTGCTGCCCTCCCGCAAAGAGAACCGGGCGGCGCTCGAACAGACGCTCAAGCACATGCCCGTCGAGGAGTATCGCGAGTGCTTCTACCGCAATCGCGACGACAAGCGTCCCACCCTGTTCCACCTTCCCAACGGCATGTTTGCTGGCGCGCTCGCGCAGGCCGGTGTCGATGTCCCTGGTGCTGCCAGGGCCACTCTGCAGCGGCTCACTCGCGTGGTCGATATCAACATCGATCTCTACGGCATCCCGGAGCTGTTCTGCGCGATGGTCAGAAACTCCGGCATGAACAGAGCGCCCGATGTGCGCACTCGCCCGATCTTCCCGCAGTGGGCATGCCGCATCACTGTGAGATACTGCGTGCCACAGCTCACAGAACGCAACATCACCCATCTGATGGGCGCAGCTGGCATGATCGTTGGCGTCGGCGACTGGCGCGGCGAGCGCGGCGGACCATACGGCGCTTTCAAGGTCGTCGAGGACGGCAATGCCGAATTCGAGCAGATCGTCAAGAAGCAGGGACGTAAGCCGCAGACCGAAGTCTACAACCATCCGATCTTCCACGACGAGGACACCACGCAGCTCATGACTTGGTTCGAGCAGGAGCTGGCTCGTCGTGAGCAAGATCAGCACCCAACCCAGCGTCGGCACCGCGGTCGCAACGGCAAAGCTGAGAAGCCACCGAAGACCGGCCGCCGCATCGTCGTTAGGGGCAGCGAGAGCGACGAGAAATACGTCGGAGAAGAGGCGTAACAGTCACGTCGCGCTTGACAGGAATGGAGTAGATAAACATGGCCAAAAGAGCAATACCCATCAGAAAGTCGGCGCGGTTGCGGCAGGAGATACTCTCCTGCCGTGACCGTAACGGCCACATCACACGACAAGCTGTCGTGGACAAGGCTCGACGAGAACGAAACTCTCTACTGCACAGAGAATTGTTCACGCTGAACAACGCCGCGGCTGCAGAACGCTGGCGACTGGAACGAGCTGGTGAGCTGATCAGGAGATATGTCACGCTCACCGTGGTCCATCGCAATATTCGAATCAAAAGCGTTGGTTACGTTCGTGATCCGGCGCTGCCAGCGCACGTTCCTGGCATGAAATCTTTGGATGAATACAACAGGCAGGACAGTGTAAAAGTCGTGCTTGCTGAGATCGCACGATGCGAATCGGCGATTGAAAGAGCGCGTGCTGTCACTGGTTATCTGGATTCTCGTTTTCCAGGTTTATCTGATCAGTTGGAGCGGGCACTCGAAGCATTGGTCGCGGCCCGGAGCACGCTCCAATCGGGGCCGATGGCTGCGTGATGTTGAAGAACGATATCAAGGTGCAAGAGAATCGTCTTCGTCGAATTGCGGAGCGGCGCGGCTATCGTTTGATCAAGACACGACGCCGTGATCCGCTCGCAATCGACTACGGTATTTATCTGCTCATCGATCTGCAGAGAAATCGCAGTCCATGCGGGAGCCGTAGACTCGATGACATCGAGTGGTTCCTGAGCATGGTGCAAGGGTAGGCATGGCACGGTGTGACACGGCGTGGCATGACCAGCTAGGGCAAGGCATGGCAGGCGTGGCACGGCATGTTCGGTCGAGGAACGGCTAGGCGGGGCATGGTGGGGCAGGCTTGGCTGGGTCGGGTTGACCAGGGTTCGCAAAGGCATGGCGTGGCAGGGCAGGCGTGGTCGAGGCCAGCCCCGGTGGGGTCGGTAGGGCGCGGCGCGGCTGGTCCAGGCAGGCACGGCTGGGCTTGGCGGGTTCTGACTGGGCGCGGCGCGGCAGGCTAGGCTCGGCAAGGCTCGGCAGGCATGGCTAGTCGGATACGGCGAGACATGGCCCGGTAAGGCAGGTCCCGGCAGGCACGTCGAGGCGGGACGGGTACTGGCTAAGGCGAGTTAAGGTCTGGCAGGCGAGGCATGGCGGTACGTGATTCGATTAGGCGAGGCACGGTCTGGCAGGCGCGTCAGAACGTGGAGTGGCCCGACGTGGCTGGGTCGGGTGAGGCAGGCACGGTGTGTCATTAGTCGGCCCGGCTGGTTCCGGTATTCGTTGGTCCAGGCTCGGCTCGGCAGAGTAGGGCGCGGGCTGGCAGGCTGGGCGGGGCGGGACAAGGCCCGGCTCGGTGGTGGTGCGCGCTGGTTAGGCAGGGCAGGCGAGGCTGGGTCAGACCGGGCGCGTTAGGGCGAGAACCGGCGAGGCATGGCAGGCGCGGCGTGGCACGTTATGGCTTGGTGTAGTTCAGGCGTAGCGAGGCGAGGCAGGCAGGGCTCGGCGCTTTATGTTGCGGCACAGCGAGGCTTGGCAAGGCGTGGCAGGCGTGGCTGGGTTTTGGCAGAAGGCAGGCTAGGCGCGGCACGGCGGGGCAGAGTGTGGCGAGGCCCGATGCGGACGAGGCAGGCACGGCTGGTCGATTGTTGGGCGGGACTGGGTTTAGGCGTGGAGAGGCATGGCAGGCGTGGCCTGGGTTGAGAGGCGGGACGGACTCTGGCTGGTCGCGATAAGGCAAGGCCCGGCAGGCAAGGTATGTCTCGTCTCGTTGCGGGTAGGGCGCGATCAGGGTGGCAAGGCAAGGCAGGCGAGGTTGGTCTGTCATGATCGGGCTTGGCACAACGAGGCGAGGCAGGCGCGGTGTGGTCTGGTCGGTCAAAGCCTCGGCTGGTCATGACCGGGTCAGGCGCGGCTGGGCAGGCTGGGCGTGGCCGGGCAAGCTTTGTCCGGGTGACATGAGGCAAGGCGGTGCAGGCTGGGTCTGGCGCGGCCAGTCGATGCTGGGTCGGTCAGGGCTCGGTTGGGCACGGCAGGCATGGCGAGCTATGGCCGGGTGGGACGAGGCGGAGCGGGGTTTAGGCACGGCAGGCGAGGCGAGGCTTGGCCAGCGTGGCCGGGCGCGGGTTTGTCTGGTTGAGGCAAGGCAGGCGTGGTCAGTGAGTGTGAGACGTGACGGGTCGGTGGCGCGGCACGGCAGGCGAGGCAGGTTCTGGAGGGCCGGGCCAGGACAGGCGCGAGAGGCAAGGAATGGCTGGCACGGTTGGGTCGGGCTTGTATGTCCAGGTTTGGCTCGTTGCGGCACGGTGAGGCAGGCGTGGTGGGGTGGAATGTGTCAGCAATAGGCAAGGCACGATGCGATGAGGCAGGCACGGCATGGCTAGCATTAGGCAGGGCATGGCGAGGCTGGGCAGGCGTGGACGGGTGCGCTCGGGCGAGCCAGGGCGCGTCACGCTCAAGGCAAGGCAACGGCAGGAGTGGCTAGGCAGGGTCGAGGCTTGACAAGCTAGTGCTCGTCACGGCGCGGCTGGTTGGGGCAGGCGAGGCACGCTGGACTATGGAAAGGAGAGGCATGGCAGGCGAGGCACGGCGTCGGTTGCGATGTGGATTGTCAAGGCAAGGCGGGGCAGGCTGGGTGTGTCTGGTCAGTGCCAGCTTTGGCTCGATCAGGCTTGGCAGGTAGGGTTTGGTCGGCATGTCGGCGAACAGGCGAGTTCTGGCGGGATCAGGTTGGGCTTGGCAGGCAAGGCGAGGCGGTTCGACGAGGCTTGGCCAGATTTGGCGAGGCGTGGCAGGCAAGACGAGGCTAGTCGCTGCCGGTTGAGGCAAGGCGGTGCAGGCTGGGCACGACGGAGCTAGTCGTGGCTCGGTGAGATCAGGCACGGTGAGGCGAGGCAGGCATGGCGGGGCTGGGTCTGACAGGACGAGGTTCGCAAGGCAAGGCAGGCATGGCGGGGTCAAAAGAGGGCGGGGAGTGTTGGGACAAGGTCCGTCACGTCCGGGCTCGGCGACGGCAGGCGAGGTGTGGCCGGGCACGGCCGGGTGAGGCTAGGTCTGGCAGGCGTGGCGCGGCGGGGGTTGGCTTGTCCAGGTCAGCCTGGGCGCGTTGCGGCAAAGCGGGCGCGGTCTGTTGGGGTTGGCCCGACTAGGCCGGTCAAGGCACGGCAGGCAAGGCAGGGTCGAGGTCATGATGAGGCGGGGCGGGGCAGGCGCGGCTCGGCAAGGCGCGCTCAGGCATGGTTGGGCGAGACTGGCAGGCAGGGCTGGGAGTGGCTAGTCCTGGCGCAACGTGGTGTGTTTGCGATGGGGCGTGGCAGGCACGGCGTGGCTAGTCTCGATGAGGGCATGATGAGGCTCGGCATGGCGGGCAAGGCAGGGTTAGCCATGAATGGGCGAGCCCTGTTGAGACAAGGCAAGGCAGGCAAGGCTAGACCGGGCAAATCGCGTTGGGGCGCGGCATGGTGAGGCAGGCAGGGTTGAGGTCGGGCTCGTCCAGGCGTAAGCGGCACGGCGCGATTGGCAGGCATGGTGTGGTCTGACGAGGCACGTCCTGATCAGGCTAGGTAAATCTGGCAGGCGTGGCTCGGCCCGGCCGGGCGAGGCTAGAGGTGGCAAGGCAGGCCAGTCGCGGTCTGGCATGACGGGGCACGGCACGGCTTGGCTAGGCGAGGCAGGCGTGGCTAGGTTGGGCCGAGCGGGATCGGTCATGGCTTGGCAGGGCAGGCGCGGCTAGTCCTGTTCAGGCCCGGTGCGTTTAGGCGCAGCTCGGACCGGCTCGGCTTGGCAGGCAGAAGAGAGCGGAGCAGATAAAGCTCCGCTCTTTTTCCTTTCAAAGAAATTCTTTCAGAACTGCCCATATTCCAAGCATCCACGGCGCTGCGATCAAGGCGAGCACGATGCCGATCCCAAGCCCGATCAGGATGCGAAGAAAGAGATCAAAGCTCGGGCTGGGCACGACCAAATAAAGGTGTGTTGAGGTGAGCGATGCGCGGATTGTATAGACCGCAAACAAAACTCCAGCCAGCAAAAGCATCGGCCTGATCGGTATCCTCGACTTTGACACCGAGCATCTTGGCCACCCGCATCACCTCGGCCTTGCCATGCTTGGCCTTCCATCGAGCTTGTCCTGTTAAATGTTTCCGGGCCTGGAAAACAGTGTAGCTCCCCATGTCTTTAATGCCAGCTCGGTAAGCCGCAAGCTCGAACACACCAACCGCTCCTCGCAGCAACAAGATTGTCTCTTCGCTCGATCCAGCCTTGCCCATGCCAGCAAGGTTCATTGGCGCTTCATAGCGCACGATGTCTGGGCGCTCGTCCTGAAAAAATTCATTCAGCAAGTCCCAGAATTGTGAAAGGCGAGCTGGCCTTTCGCCCGCCTTCCACAAGCTCCAGCTCGCGACGTGCGGCTTGCCTCCAGGCACGCCCCAACAAATGCCGGTCGTGCTGGCGATGTCGAAGCATGCAATAAGTGGGGAGGATGACTCCGGCAGACCCTCTACCATCAACATCATCCTCCACCTTAGCCTCATCCCAGGTCACGCCGGTTAGACCCGGCGGGCGAGGCTAACTCTATTGGATCGTCTGCCGTTCCTCGCCGCCGCCATTGCTGGCTTGCTGCGGAACGTCGGTGGTGGTCTCTGCTGGTGCTCCAGCTGGGGCCTGATCACCCAATTCCATCTCGCCCTGCTTGGACTTGCGCCTGTGCTTCTGCCCACCTTCTTCGGCCGAGAACAGTCCCTCCGGGGCGATCTTGTTGAAGTCGCTGACTTCCTCAAGATAATATCGCAGGTCTTCCCAGGCCACTCGGCCCTTCATCGGATCGGTCAGGGCCATCTTATAAATCCGCGCCATGATGGTTACCATGGGCACGTTGACCCCCTGATCGCTCGCCCGCTTGGCTGCGGCACTCAAGAGCTGGTTGGCTTGGCCGTTCCTGCTCTTGGTGGCGAGCAGCTCTTTCATGTAGCTGCGCACGGCAGCCGGTGGGGCCAGCTGACGGATATGCTCACCCTCCGGTACCTTCCTCGGCTTCTTGCTTGATTTCCTGGTGGAACTCGCCTTCTTCGCCGCTTTGGCCATGATTCGCTCCTGTAGGTGGATGGAGCGAGCTAGATACCACATCTTGGGGCCGGTAGCGAACAATAGGGAAATTTTCCACCGCTTTGCTCTTGCGAATCTCCAAAATTTGCGCTAGCGAAAATGGCACTGGTGAGTCTCACCCATGATCGCATACCAGAGCTTTCAGCCGCCTACCGATGAGTGGGCGAAGATGGTTTGCAAGGTCGGCCAGGGAGCGGAGTGTTGTCGGTATCTCACAGCGACCCCTGGGGGCTGGTCATGCGCCAAGCATACGCCTCTCGCTCGCTTGCTTGATCGCAAGGTAGCGGCTGACAAGATGAGCGCACGAGGAGACAACTGTCTAGGTCGGGGATCACGATGACGGCGACGACACTGGTTAAATCGTTTGCAAGGCTCGATGTCAAAGAATGGGACGGCCGACGCATCTCGATGCCGGGAATTTACAGCGATATTCCTTTAGAAGATTATCACGGCGATATCTGCATTGAGCCATCGATCTCATCAACCGGACTGCGCAAACTCTACAGCCCATTTCCAAATGTGAAGGCATCTCCAGCGCATTACTGGATGACTAGCCGATACAATCCAGAGCGCATCGAGGAGGACGAGACAGACGCAATTATCCTCGGGCGAGCTGCACATCATCTATTGTTTGGTGAAAAGAAATTTGATGAAGTGTTCGTCAGAAGACCAGCAACAGTCAATGGTGAAATCTGCAATCGCGTCACTCGCTCGGGCAAGGCGTGGCATTTGAAACAAGAGAGACTCGGGCTCACCGTTATCAAGCCTGACCAGCTGGCAGCAATCAACGGCATCTATCGTGAGCTGAAAAAGGAGCCACTAATCTGGGACCCGGAACGGAAACGCGAGGGACTTCTCAACGGCCTGATCGAGCATTCGATGTTTTGCAAACACCGCTGCGGCGTATGGCTCAAAATCAGACCAGATGCGATCCCTAACGACTCGATGGACTATGTTGATTTCAAAACAACCAGCTCGATCATGTGGCCAGACTTGCAGAATTCGATCAAGAAACTTGGTTATTTCATGCAAGCCGGGCTAACGGCGATGGTTGTCCATGCAGTCTTAGGTGAATGGATAAATTCGTACACCTTGGTATTTGCGGAAACGGCAGAGCCGCATTGCGTCGAGATCGTCACGCTCAAGGAAAATGACATCAAACGCGGGATCGACGCCTGCGAGATCGCGATATCGAAATTCATGAAATGCTGGGACGCCAAGCACTGGCCTGGACCGCGCGGCGATTGCCGTGATGCTAGGTACATCGAGATGACCCAATGGGATCAGAAGCAGATCGACGAGACACTGCAGCTAGATCGGAAGGGATGAGTTTGGTGAGGACGAAAAGGCATGGCAGGCGCGACGTGGTCCGATGGGGTCTGGCCCGACCTGTTAAGTTTCGGCTAGGCACGTTTTGGCCGGTTTATTCGTCCTCACCATATTTTTGAAGGGAGAGAAGCATGACCGACATGACTATTGAACCCCCACTGTCCCAACAGCTCACCCGCATCGATGAGCCGATGGAGCGCAAGCGCGTCGGCGACATGGTTGTAACGAAGTGGGCTGGCCTCACCTTCAACGAGTATCGAGAGGCAATCGAATTCAGCAAGTTGATGGCGCAGGCCCGCAATAGCGTACCCGCCTATCTCAAGCAGAATCCGGGCGACTGTCTCGCAATAGTGACGCAAGCACTGCGCTGGCATCTCGAACCGTATTGGGTCGCGCAACATTCATACGTGGCTAGAGCGGAGAGTCTGATCGCCTATGACTCAGCAGTTCACACCGCGATCCTGCTCAGCTCGGGAATACTCACTGGTAGACCACTCTACTCGTTCAACGGCGAAGGCGAAGAGCGGACTTGCACGGTGCAATGTCAGATCGGGCAACAGGTTCTCGACTACATCACACCTCCGCTGCGGCAATGTCGTCCGCCAAAGAACGAACAAGGCGTGGTCAAGGGATCACCACTGTGGACGAAAGACCCGGACCAGCAGCTTGGCTACTACGCCATCAGGAACTGGGGCCGCCGCCATACCCCGGAGCTGCTCGGTGGCGTCTATGACCGCGATGAATTCAACGAGACAACCCAGGACGTTGTCGAGGCCCCGACGAGCCCCAACCTGATCGACCGGTTACCGGCCAGGATGGAGACCACGAAGGGGTTCCAGGAGAACGTGGTTGACGAGACGCTCAAGGGCAAGCCAGCGCTAGCCCCAGAGAAGGCCGCCGGTGAGGGGAAGGCGGAGGGTGAGGCCGATGTAGCGGCCAAGTCCGAAGCGCCAGCTACGCCCAACGCCAAGGGCAACGGTGAGCCATCCAAACCGGCACCCAAGACCCCAGCGACGGCTGACGAGTACATGACCTATGCCGCCCGATGGATCGAGCGGCTCGACGACGAAGAGGAGCTGAAAGCCCGCTGGGACGGCGAAAAGGAGCTGCGAGTTGGCCTGGGATTGCCGCTCGCCGTCCGCAAGCGCCTGGAGGGCATGCTGCATGCCCAGATCGCTACGGTGCAGCAAGGGAGGAAGCGGAAATGATCGACAACGTTCACCAGATGCCCAAGAGGGCTGCGCTGACAGTTGAGGATGCCAAGCTCGTACAGCGTTACGAAGAACACCTGAAAGCCCTGCGCAGGCACCGCAAATTTTTAGAGAACAAGAAAGTTCACGCTACGCATATCCAGCTGCTATCCAGACTATCTGATAAGGAAGTGCCGGTGGAAAGACCAGGAGGCTATGGTGCTGATGGTCTTCATTACCGTTATGCGGAGAACGAAGGCTGGGAAGTCTACCATGCAATTGCTCATGGCAAGCTGAACATTGAGGTGTATGCCCAAAACGGTATGGTGCCAACTCTCGGCCATCGCGTCATGGATGGTATCCGCGCCGCCGTAGCCGATGAGATCGAGGCCACAGAAAAGAAGATCGTCGATCTCGGCTTCGCGATCCCGAAATGACCCCCGAAGTCCCACTTCGGCTCGACTATCTCGACGACATGCTGGTGCGTCGGATCAGCACCATGGTGTTCCTGGCCAAGGAGTTTCCCAAGTCGCCCGGCTACTACCGGGACGCTGGCCTCGCCCTGCTGATGCTGCGGGAAGGCAAGTCTGGCGTGCTCTGGGCCAGGATCATCCGCACCTACTGCAAGCTCGGCCCCAGGCGGGCCTATCAGCTGATGGAGCTGGCGGCGGGCAAGAGCTTGGAAGCGCTCCGGCGAAGGACTTCCGCCGCCGTCAAGAACCACCGCAAAAACAAGTGGTTAACCACAAAAGCACCCCGCCGAAAGCGGCCCAAAAGGGGGGTCTAAGCATGACCTTGTGCATTACATGCCCATGAAGCCCCAGCAGACCACAGTGATGATCGTGCAGCAGACCGCGCGCCTCTGGCGGATCATGCTGCGCTACGAGGACGGCGAGGTGTGGGTGAGTACGAAGGTATACGCCAGCGAGGACGAGGCAGGAAAAGCAGCCCTCGAATGGGCACTTGAAAATGCAGTACCGGATCAACCGGATCACATCCAGTGAGGGAGTAAACAAATGGCCCGCGTTCCAAAATATTGTTATCGAGTTCTCACTACCAAACGTCTCGGCACTCAACAGACTTTAGAAAGTCACAACTTCGAGACACTGCCTGGAGCAATCGCTTTCAGAGAGATCGCGCTAGGCAAGGAGCGGACCGTACGTGTCGAGGTGGTGATGGTATTGGACGAATCGACTCCATCGCATCGAACCGAAGGCATCATCGAGAGGAGCAACCATGAAACTGCGTCCCGCCCTCAATATCGCCAAAGGCCCAGCTGGCGTCTGGCTGATCGACCTCGCAACTGACAAAGACCGCTTCGTCATCTCCATCGCGAGCTGTGACGGCAAACGTTACAGTCATCTCGTGATGCAATCGCTCGCCGCCCACATCTCCGAAAGCCTACCGGCAATCATCGAGGTTCCAGATGAATGACGCTGACGATATCAAACTCACGCTGGCGCTGATCCTGTCCAATCAGGCGCTCATTCTCGCAGCGCTCGGCCAAGCGAGCAACTTGAAACAATTCAATCTTGCTGGCGATGTCGCGCTAGATCATGCCCGGAAGATCGAACAGGAGATCAGGCGCAAGCACGATATCGAGCGGCGAGTGCAATGACAATCGAACGGATAGCCAAGTGTTTGGCAACGGGCTGCTTTACCGCTGCCGCGCTGAGCGCAATTATGGCCATGTGGTCATGGAGCACTGGCCACCAGCTCCTAGTCATCATCCACCTCAGCCTGACGGCTATCAACATCGTCGTTGGCGACATGAATCTCAAAATCGCTCAGGGCCTGCGGAGATGAAGCGCAAGCACATTCCGCTGATCGAGATCGCCGCCTCAGCCCTGGCCGACAAGCTGACATCGGTAGAACGTGCCGAGCTTGTCCGCGCCGAGGCACCAGCAGCGGCAGTGCTGCGAATGTTCACACCTGATCATATTGCGCTCCATTGCTGGGGCGGATCAGACAAATGGTGGAACCTCGACATGCGCCGACGAGGACCGGAGCTGAAAGCCAAGGACCGGGCCGACACTTCGCGCGCGGCGAAGTCTGTACGCATCGAGGGTGATTGGAAAAAGTTCGTTCATTATCTACACACCGGCAAGAAGCCACCCAAGCGCAAATCACGCTGGCCATCGCGGCCATTTCCGAAGAGGCTGAAAACATGACACTCGACCGATACGTATGGGATGAAACCGGGCATCGGCACTCACACTGTCATGGTGTCCCAGCAACGGTTTGGTTTGATAACGTACAACTGGCGATAACCCTGCTCAGCAAACCGGCATGGCGAGCGAAGAACGGCATCGTCAGAGTCTTCGACATCAACAACGAATGCGATGATCCTGACTGCATGCGGCTCAATAGACGAGTGAAGCCAGAACGACGATGCCTAGCTCAGTATTTTCTCACCAGAGACATTGCGCCAGTCAGGCCAGCCAACGAGACCGAAATCAACATCAGACAATGCGAAGGACACCCGTTCAAGCAAGGCAGCTATCTCTGTCGTCAATGCGCTGTCATCGGCGTCACCAAGCGTCTGATCCAGGAGGCTAAAGATTATGGGACAATTCACAAACGCGGAGAAGGCCAAGGAAGCACAACGGGAAACTCAGAAACGCAAGGAAGTCTACGCCCGGCAGGGGATGGTGACCGGCATCCACAAAATGCGGATCGCCATGATGCAGGAGATCGCCGACGAATACGCTGAGCTGGCAGCAAAGGAGCGACTGGTATGACCGACAAAGTTCTCAGGTTCTCAGGCTTCCGGCCAATCAAATCAGAAGTGTCAGAGTTCTACACGGGCAATCTGCTCTACGTGTTCCGGCAGCTCGACCAAATCCAACAGCGCCCCCATGCCAAAACCGTCCAGGACCTTTGGCCTGACGAGCAGACAGAGAAGAGCCCTGACGGTGATAGCGGCAACGGGCCAGCCGCTTAAGAGCATCGAACACGGCGTGTATCGCAGCCTGCGCATCAAGGGATTAATCACCCACGCCAGAAACGGATACGCGCTGACCGAGATGGGAGAGGACATGGTCAAAGTATTGAGTGGATGGCGCGCCGCCAAACGAACGTCCCTGAAGGAGAGGAAGCGATAGACGTTCATTGACGACGCGCCGCGAGCAATCTGGGTCGGTGAATGCTGCTTTCCCCGCACCATCATGCTCGTATCTGCTATGTCCCTCCCAGCCACCCCACGTCAGGCTTGCCAAACTGCTCCGCCGTCCAGCCCGACATGCTGCGGAAGAAGGTGGCGATCTCCGCCTTGTGCTGCAGCCAGCCGTCGCGGAAGGTGTGAGCGCTCGACCAGCTCTTGTGGCGCTCGAAGTGGCCGCCTTCCGGTGTCATCGGGATGCCGCAGCCGATAACTCTCTTGTAGCCTTCACGCCGCGCGACCTCACATGCAAACAAACCGGAGGAGCCGCGCCACTCCATCGAGGCGGTGTCGTGGGTGACGCAGGCGTGCTTGCGGTGTGCCCATATCTGCAGCGGCTCCGGTAGTCCAGCCTTGCGGCGCGCGCCCAGCCAATTGTCCTGGCCGTTGAGCTTGTCGGGATGCAGCGTGCACGCAACCCCCAGCTCGGGGAACGACTTGATCTGATCGTTGACATAAAAAAATCGAGCCCGCCGCCCGGCGATGATCTTCCTGGCTTCCTCCAAATCCTGTTGCCAACACTCGGCGCCGCCGATCACGATGGCGACTTCCTCGCCGCCATCCTTGCGTGCTTCGACGGTGGCGGATTCGATCTTGTTGTACCTGTCGCCGATGACCTTGCCGTGGCCCTCGATGTTGCGCAGCACCGGATCGTCAGATTTGCCCGGCTCGTATGACCGCACATCATTGAAACCAGAGAAATACAAAACATCGCGCATGAGCTGCGCGTTCCAGATCATCTGGTGTCCGTGCGCAAAGATGATCGCGTGCATGGCTCCGCGCTTGGTCGGCCCGACGTTCTGCCATTTCAGGGTGAAATTGTAGTAGTCGCTCTCGCTGCACTTCGCGATCTGCTCCAGGCTCGGCACCGTGACCCGCAGCACGCCGCCGGGGACCAACACACGGTGCGCCTCCTTGAAGAAGTCGATGGCCTGCTTGTGGGTGACGTGCTCGACAACGTGCTCGGCGAAAACGTAATTCACACTGCTGTCGTCCCATGGTAGGCGCTTGGTGATGTCCACGTCGGCATCGTGGTTGTCCCAACCCGAAAGTTTGTTGTTGCCGCACCCCAAATTTTTTCGTACTAAGGGTAAGGCGCGGCATGTTTCGGCACGGTAAGGTCTGTCTTGATTAGGCACGATCCGGCTGGGCTGGGCAGGTTTGGTCAGGTCCCCGGCGCTTACAGTCGCCGCTACAGTTTGAAGCACGTCAGTTCGTGCCGGGGCCTGGGCCAACGCCATCTCGGTGAATTTGCGGTAGACGCCTTGCTGCGCAGAATCATGTTGATGCGTGATCCAATCCGCGTTTATTTTCTCGATGTTCTGCACGCTGATCTGATTCTTGTCAGCTCGTAACGCTTTCCACGGCATGATCCGGAATTGCTTTGCGTTCAGGTCCTGCTTCAAGATCGCCATGTTGATGTAGCGCTCTGGCGTTGGAGCGACCCGGCGGTTAGGCCAATCGTAACGCTTGATGAAATCACTGCGCGCGATGTAGTCGGTGTTGAAGAACA
>Ga0126383_10000369_pt1 | contig 24477 bp, 22 predicted proteins | sample PanSoiMetPlot_35_FD_96882 | JGI IMG/M metagenome (GOLD analysis project Ga0126383, IMG submission 96882) | Tropical forest soil microbial communities from Panama - MetaG Plot_35 | ecosystem: Environmental > Terrestrial > Soil > Tropical forest > Bulk soil | place: Panama | collected 2016-02-17
CTGATCTCGGACTTTTGACGCAGGAAGAGGAGCCACAGTCCCTCGGCATTCGAGCCGCTCGAGCCCGCGCCGAGCGTGAGGTGCTTCAATTGGCGCTCGCGCAAACGGGCTCCAATTTGTCGAAAGCTGCAAAGCTGCTCGAGATCAGTCGGCCCACGCTTTACGATCTGATGCAGCAGCACCGGCTCGGCCTTGACGCATGACGGGCACTCGCGGGATGGAAAAGTGATGCCCGGTCGTCATGGCCGTTTTCAATGGCGCTGTACCGTTTTCGCTGTGGGCGTCGCCGTACTCGCTAGTCCGGCGGTTTACGCCAAGGATGCCGCCACCTCTGCCAAAGAGGCCGAACAATACGTCGCAAAGGGGAACCTAAAGGCTGCCGAAATCGAGTTGCGCAACGCCGTTCGGGAGTCGCCGCAAGATCCGGTACTGCACGCCCGGCTGGCCGATGTGTATCTGCAACTCGGCGATGCCGCGGCGGCGGAGCGCGAGGCGCGATCCGCACGCGAGCGCAATGGAGACGAGGCGGACTACCTCCCGGTGCTGATGGACGCATTGCTGCGCCAGGAGAAATTCGCGAATTTGCTGGACTTGGTTAAGCCCGGCGAGCGTCCTCCGACGCTGGAGAGCAAGGTCAGAACGGCGCTCGGCACCGCAGAAGCAGGGCTGCGCAACCGCGACAAGGCGGAAGAGCTGCTGCGCGAGGCGGTCGAGCTCGATTCGGGCGCAATCAGGCCCAAGATACAGCTGGCTCGCCTCTTGCTCGGCACCAAACCCGAGGAGGCCGACAAGTTCATCGATCAAGCGATCGCAGCCGATCCCCTGTCGGCCGAAGCTCTCCAGGTGAAGGGAGAGATGCTGCGCAGCCGCGGCGATCAGGCGGGTGCCCTTCGGCTGTTCAACGAGGCGCTGAAGATCGATCCGAAAAACGTTCTCGCCCGCCTGAGCCGGGCCGGCGTCAACATCATGCTCGGAAAATACAGTGCCGCAGACGAGGATCTCGATCCAATCCTCAAATCCGCTTCCAACAATTTTATGGCGAACTATCTGCGGGGCTTGGAACTCGCAAAGAAGCAAGATTACGCCGGGGCCGATCGCATTTTCGATCGCATCAGCTCCGGGTTCTCGGTCTTCTGGGCAGGGTATTATCTGCAGGGCGCCACGAAATACGCCCTCGGACAATATGCGCAGGCGCAAGCCATATTGGCGAAGTATCTCGACCGCGTCCCGGATGATTTGAAGGCGGGCCGGCTGATCGCTGCCGCCGCGCTACAACAGCATTCCCCGTCTCAAGCGATCGAGTATTTGAAGCCCATAGTCGACAGGGTTGCTGCGGACACGGCGACTTTGACCGTTTTGGGCAATGCCTACATGGCGGACGGCAAGCCGGATCTCGCTTTGCAACAATTCGAAAAAGCCGCCGCTCTCGATCCCGACAACCCGGCAATCAAGGCGCGGGTCGGCATTTCGGAAATCGACATCGGCCAAGGACAACAGGGATTAGCGACGCTCGAGCACGTATTTGCGACCGAGGGCGGGGCGCCCGTTGCCGGTCCGACCCTCGTATTGAGCGAGCTGCGTGCGAAACACACCGACAAAGCTGCCGAGGTGGCGAGCTCTTTGCTGAAGAGAGACGCAAAGAAACCCCTTTATCACACCCTGCTCGGAGCCGTCCGCGTCGCGCAGCGGGACTATCCCGCAGCAGAGAATTCGTTCCGTTCGGCGCTCGCCATCAATCCGGAGTTCCCCCCCGCCGCCCGCGGTCTGGCACAGCTATATGTGGCTACCGGCCGCATCGGCGATGCAAAGAAGGTGTATGCCGACCTGCTCGCAAGGAAAGCCGACGATGTTGGCGCCCTTCTGGGGCTAGCGGATATTTACATTTCCGAGAAGAAATGGCCGGAAGCCATTGATGCGGTCAATCGCGCCCGCTCGGCAGCCAAGAACGATCCTGCACCCGGGCTCAAACTGGTTGGCCTTTATGAATCGCGCAAGGATTGGACAAGCGCCAGGAGCGTGGCTGCGGAACTGGCCACGCAATTTCCCGGGGACGTCAACGTCCTCGAAGCACAAGGTCGAGCCCAGTTTGCAGCCGGCGATGTGAACGGCGCGGCTTCCAGCTACAAGCGGGCTCACGAGCTGGCGCCGAACTCGAAGCCGATCTTGTCACGTTATCTTTCCGTGCTCAATACGAACAAATATTTTGCCGAGGCACGCGGCGTATTGCGGGACGCCATTGCTCGCGATCCGAGCAATGCTTCGTTGAAGGCCGATCTCATCCGGGTCGAAAGCGAAATGAACGGAGTGGATGCGGCTGTGGCGAAGGCTCAGGCTTTAGCCGAGGACGATCCGGACAATGACATTTACTATCGGATATCGACCGAGCTCTATGAAAAGTCGGGACGCATAAGCGACGCGATAGCGATGCTTGTTAAGGCCGTCGCGGCAAGGCCGGCAGACGATGCTCTGATCATGTCCCTGGCCGAGCTCTACCTCCGCACCGCGGATTTGGGCAAGGCCGAAGACGTTCTCTTGAACCGCCTAAAGGGCGATCCGAAGGATGCCGCCGTTAAGGCGGCGCTGGCGTCCTTTTACCTGAGTACCGGGCGGCTGGCAGATGCTAAGAGAGCCTACGGTGAGCTGAATTCACAGAGATCAAGCGATTTCGCACCGCTTCTGGGCCTAGCCGAAGTCTCAGCGAAGGAGAAGAACTGGGCGCAGGCGATGGACTTCGTCAGGCGGGCGCGCGCAGCAGGACCAAATCATCCGGCTCCCGGAGTTGCGTTGGTCAATCTGTACGGCTCACAGCAGGATTGGAAGGATGCGACGGCGGCGGCTGCCGAACTCGCCGAGCAATTTCCCACCAGTCCCGAGGCTCTCGATGCCAAAGGGCGCGTGCAGCTCGCATCGGGAGACAAGGAAGGTGCGGTCGCGACGTACAAGCGTCTGCATGAGATCGCCCCTAATTCAACGCCGGTCTTGGCGCGCTACCTGGCGTTGCTCAACTCGGCAAAGGACTTTTCCGAGACACGGTCCGTCCTTGAGGCGGCCCTCGTCCGCGACCCCAAGAATGGCGAGCTAAAGAGCGACCTGATCCGCGTCGAGGCGGAAATCAGGGGTTTGGAGGCGGGCCTAGCAAAGGCGCATTCGCTCGCCCAGGAGGATCCAGATAGCTCTGTTTACGACATGGTTTCAGCGGAACTATTGGAGAAGGGCCGGACGCAACCGCGACGCTGTCGTGTTGCTCGAGAACGCTGTTGCCGCGCGGCCGTCCGAGGACAACCTCGTCGCGGCGCTGTCCCGGCTCTATGCTCGCACGGGCGAACCCGGCAAGGCCGAGACGGTCTTGAATACGCGGTTGAAGACCGAACCAAAAGATTTTCTGATCCGCTCGACACTGGCCTCGCTCTATTTGGCGCAAAATAAATATGATGACGCAATAACCGAGTATACAAGCATCACCGCCGACCGGCCGGGCGATGCCCCAGCGTTGAATAATCTAGCTTGGCTTTATCAGCAGAAGGGCGATCTGGCGAAAGCGCGCGGATTGGCCGAGCGGGCGATGGTTGCCTCTCCGCGCGTGCCGCAGATCGACGATACACTCGGCTGGATCCTGCTGGCTCAAGGCGAGGCGGACAAGGCGCTTACTTATCTGAGCGCCGCCAGCCTGTCGGCTCCCACCAATCCCAATATCCAATATCACTTGGCGGTCGCCCTTCATCGGGTCGGCCGGCAAGCTGATGCTCAGGCGACTCTTGAGAATCTGCTCCGCTCTGGCGTGTCGTTCTCGGACAAGACTGAAGCGGAAAAGCTGTTGCAGGAACTGAAGCGGGGCTGACCTAGCTTCGCTTTGCTAGCGGGCGGCATCGATCTCCTGCAGCAGCCTCCGCAGCTCTCGTGCGAGCCCCGGGGCAGGAGGTTTGCCGCCAGAGGGAACGGCGTCGCCGGGGAAGGTGGTTTCCTCCGCATATTCCGGCCCCGCGCTCAACCGACGTAGTACGGCAGTCAGCTCCTCGACCGCGGCCTGCAGCTCCGGAATTGCCGCTGTAATCGCGTCCCTGTCGTCGTCGACGGGCCGTTGCTGTGCAGCGGTCGAACGCATTGTCGTCCCAATGGCCTCGACCGAGCTTCGCATGGCCGTTTCGAGAGCTTGGTTACTCGCCGACAAGCGACTTACCGCATCGAGCAAGGCGCGATGGCCTCGCTCAAAAGTCGAGGCTAGCTGCTCGGCAAACTGAACGGGGTATTCAGAGATCCTGTCATCCGCTGCTACTCGGTCGCGAGCTGCCTCGAGCAGCGCCACAATGCGGCGTAGAAGTCCGAGTTCAATTTGCTCGGCGGGTGGCTGAGCAATGGTCTCCAGCAATGGCTCCGCCGTGACATCAATCGCAATGCGGCCAAGCAGCGCGAGGAGCAGCAGACCCGCTACGATCAGAATGGCGGCAACCGTTGGGATTACGCCCGTCTGAAATGGCAGCGCGCCGCGGTCTTGCGCGATCCCTAGCCCGACTATGCCGATTAAGACGATCAGCACACTGAAAAAATGGCTGCGGGCCAAGGAAATGTAGTGACGTCGCGTAATCTCGCTCCTCACCTCATCTACAGCAAGAGTGACCGGATAGGTGGCGTCGTCGGTTGCGGTTTCGGCACCCGTCTGCCCCGCTCCCGCCACAAGCTGTCGCCTAAACCAGTTCGGGCCAAGCATTGCGATCCAATCTTGACGAGCGCGCGCCGGCGCAAGCACGGCGCGCGCGAGATGGTTGCGGATCCGAAGCATGCCGGCTACTAACCCTGTCGTCGTCAACGACATCGCTACGAGGCCATATACGCCAAGGGCGGCTACTGCGAGTGCCGGCAAATGTGGTAGCAGCGCCGTTCCGATTTCGGAGCGCGAAGCGTTTACCACCTCAGGGATCGCCAAGGCTGCCGTTACGACGATTGCGGCGATGGCGCTCGACAAAACTATAGTCCATGGTGGCATCGACGGTCCTTCCCCCGCTGGCCATCGGGCTCTTCCGCTTTCCCCATCGCCGCAGGCGTTTCGTAAGATTTTTTGCTCGAGCTCATTGCCGGTTGGGAGACAAGCGTCCGCGGCCCCGGCCGGACGGCAGCAGCGCCGTGCTCGCTGAGTGACGGCGAAGTGTATCAAACCGGTAGTAAAAATACCGTATCGGCCGTGCTAGATGCGAGCGAAGTTAATATCCGCATCACTCACCGCGGGCCCGAGCCTTCGCCCAGCTGTCGCGCAGCCCCACGGTGCGGTTGAAAACGAGATGGCCCGGCGTGCTGTCGAGGTCGGCGCAGAAATAGCCTTGGCGCTCGAACTGAACCACCTCCCCCGGCGCCGCAGCGGCAAGTGCCGGCTCTACCTGGCTCGCCGTCAAAATTTCGAGTGAATTCGGATTGAGATCGGCAGCAAGATCGCCATCGATACCAGGGTCCGGACGGATGAACAGGGGATTGTAAAGCCGGATTTCGGCCGGGACCGCGTGCGCCGCCGAGACCCAGTGCAAAGTTGCTCTGACCTTACGCCCGTCGGGGGCATTCCCGCCGCGCGTCGCGGGGTCATAGGTGCATATCAGCTCCACCGCCTCGCCGGCAGCATTTTTTACCACTTCGCGGCAAGTGACGAAGTAGCCGTATCGCAGCCTGACCTCCTGCCCCGGGGACAGCCGGAAGAAACCCTTGGACGGGTGTTCCATAAAATCGTCGCGCTCGACATAGAGCTCGCGCCCGAACGGAACGCGGCGGGTCCCCGAAGAGGTGTCCTCGGGATTGTTGACCGCATCCAGCTCCTCGGCGACTCCGACGGGATAATTCTCAAGTACGAGCTTCAACGGGCGCAACACCGCCATCCGGCGCGCGGCGGTCTTGTTCAGGCGCTCGCGGATCGCGTGTTCGAACATTGCGACATCGACGATGCTGTTGGCCCGAGCGACCCCGACCGAGCGGGCAAAATCGCGAATGGCTGAAGCCGGGACACCGCGGCGCCTCAGCGCCGCCAACGTCGGCATCCGCGGATCGTCCCAGCCGCTGACTCGCCCTTGCCGCACCAGCTCCGTCAGGAAACGCTTCGAGAGCACCGTAAAATTCAGATTGAGCCTGGCAAATTCGTATTGTCGCGGCCGCGACGGCACAGGCAGATGCTCGATCAGCCAGTCGTAGAGCGGGCGATGATCCTCGAATTCGAGCGTACACAGCGAATGTGTCACGCCCTCGATCGCATCCGACTGGCCATGCGCAAAGTCATAAGTCGGATAAATGCACCATTTGGTTCTGGTGCGCGGATGCTCCGCATGCAAGATGCGATAGAGTACCGGGTCGCGCAAATTTATGTTCCCGGCGGCCATGTCAATCTTGGCCCGCAGAACCCGCGCGCCATTGGGAAACTCGCCATCCCGCATACGGCGAAACAGATCGAGGTTTTCGGAAATCGCTCTCTCTCGATATGGGCTGTTGCGCCCTGGCTCGGTCAGACTGCCGCGCATCGCCCGCATCTCTTCGGCAGGCGTATCGTCCACATATGCGTTTCCGGTGCGGATCAGGTGCTCCGCCCAGTCATAAAGTTGCTCGAAATAGTCGGACGCGTAGTAAAGGTGCGGCCCCCAGTCGAAGCCGAGCCAGTGTACGTCGCGTTTGATCGAATCTATGTACTCCTGCTCTTCCTTGATCGGATTGGTATCGTCGAAACGCAGGTGGCAGCGGCCGCCATATTCCTGAGCGACCTCGAAATTGAGGCAGATGGCTTTGGCATGGCCGATGTGGAGATAGCCGTTGGGCTCGGGGGGAAAGCGGGTAACTACCACGGCATTGCGCCCGGTCGCGATATCGGTCTCGATGATGTCGCGGATGAAGTCGCGACCCGACTCGGCCGCCCTTTCTTTCATCGTCGCGTTCCGTGCTTCCATCGCCCTGCTTATGTGGCGCACCACTCCGAACTCGCCAAGGTCGCATCAAGCAGCCTCAGACCTCTCTGACCCGTCCGTCGGATCTCGCAGGTAAAGCGCAGCAAGCGGCCCATTTTTGCCCTGGACCGCCTCGGTGAGAGGCTTGCCGAAGGGCTGAGGCCGACGATTGCGGCTTCGATCATCGGCCCGGCCGATGGCCGTCAGGTGCGGGGAGCGCCGAGATGCCGGTGGAAGAAATTGAAGACCTTGTGCCAGCCGTCGACCGCCTGTTCCGTGCGGTAATTCGGGCGATACCAGGCGAAGAAAGCGTGCCCGGCACCATCATAGCGGTGGAACTCGTAATTCTTGCCGTGCTTTTTCAGTTCCGCCTCTGTCTTGTTGACATGTTCGGGGGTCGGGTTTGGGTCTTCGTTACCGAACAAGCCTAAGACTGGGCAACTGATCCCTTCCGTCAAATCGATCGGCGCGACCGGCTGAGCTTTGGTCAGCCGCGACTTGTCGTCGACGACGACATTACCGCCCCAGCAATCGACCGCTCCCTGCACGAGGTGCGACAGCTTGCAGGCCACGAGATAAGCCTGTCTGCCGCCGGAGCAGAAGCCGATCACGCCGACTTTGCCGCTGGCGTGCGGCTGTGAGCGCAGAAAATCGATCGCGCCGGTAACGTCTCCGAGCATCTGCTCGTCCGGAACGCCGCCGCCTTCACGCACCTTGGTGACCACGGCCTCGTCCGCGCCGTCGCCGACCCGAAAATAAAGGCTCGGCGCAATGGCGGCATAGCCGTGGTGGGCGAATTTGCGGGCGACCTCGCACGTCCATTCATCCCAGCCCGGCATGTGATGGATCACGACGACACCCGGATGTGGCCCGGCATTGGTCGGATGCGCGTAATACGCGTCGCCGCGATCGCCGCCATGGCCGCGATAGGTCGCCATTCCCGCCTGTATGTTTCGAAACGCCATATCGACCCTCCCTCCAGAATGCCGGCGGCTCTCTTGGCACCGAACCCCGGCAAAAGCAAGCCGATATCCAAATCCGCTGTTGGTCCTGCCTTGACATTTCTGGCGCGCTGTCCCGACCCTGCTGAAGCGGCTGAGCGGCTAGGAGACATCGTAATGACACGAGCGCTGGGGCGGGTTCGCGTGCTCGATTTCACGACCACGATCGCGGGTCCGCATTGCACCCGGCTGCTCGCCGATCTCGGCGCCGAGGTGATCAAGATCGAGGCGCCCGAGGGCGACATGATGCGCACGCGCCCGCCGCTGCGCAACGGCGCGAGCACCAGCTTCGGCCAACTCAATGCCGGCAAGAAGAGCATCGCGCTCGATCTCAAGACGCCAATGGCCGTCGATGCGGTCCGCCGGCTGGTCGCCACTGCCGACGTGGTTGTCGAGAACTTCCGGCCCGGAGTCATGCACCGCTTCGGCCTTGACTACGAGGCGCTCGCTCCGATCAAGCCCGACCTCGTCTATTGCGCGATTTCGGGCTATGGCCAGACCGGCCCGTCCGCTCAGTTGCCGGCCTACGCGCCGGTCATTCACGCCGCCTCGGGATACGATCTGGCCCACATGGCGTATCAGGGCGAAGAACGCCGGCCGGACTATTGCGGCATCTACATCGCCGACGTGCTGACCGGCACCTATGCGTTCGGCGCGATCATGACCGCGCTCTATGATCGTCAGCTTACCGGCCGCGGGCAGATGATCGACGTATCGATGCTCGAAAGCATGCTGAGCCTCACATTGAGCGAAATCCAGGCCGCGCAGTTCTCATTGCCGCCGCTCGGCCGCCCGATCTTCGGCCCGGTGGCGACAAAGGACGGCTACATCAACCTGTCGATCGCCAGCGAGCGGACATTCCAGAACCTGGCGATCGCGTCCGGCCACCCGCAATGGGTCACCGATCCGCGCTTTGCGCAATACAGCGACAGGCGCGGCAATTGGGGCGAATTGATCGACGAGCTCGAAGAGTGGTCGAAGGAGCGCTCGACGGAGGAGGTGCAGGCGGTGTTCGACCGCCATGGCGTGCCGTCATCGCCCTACCGCACCGTCAAGGAGGCGATGGCCGATCCGCAGCTCGCGCATCGGCAAGCTTTCGCCGAAATAACGGACGCGGGCGGCATATTCCAGGCGCTCAACCCGCCCTTCCGGATGTCTGCGACCCGCGCCGCCGCATCGGCCCGTGTCGCATCGCTCGGCGAGCACACCGCGGAGTTGCTGGCCGAGATCGCCTACGGCCGCGCGCAGATCGCCGCTCTCACCGGAGCCGACGACCCCTCACCCTGACCCTCGCCCCGCTCTCGCGGGGCGAGGGAACAGCATTCTCCCTCGCTCCGCTTGCGGGGAGAGGGCTGCGGTGAGGGACGGTCACTCCTGACACGCCAGTGGTTCGCGCGTGACGACGACCTCGCCGCCGGCGGTCAGCCGCACCAGATTGACGGTCCCGGCGAGCCCGGGCGAGCCGGAATAGAAGGCTGGCACGACGCCGTTGCCGACGCACATCGGACGATCCCAATGCCCCAGCGCTAGATAATCGGCTCTGGTGGCGGCGATTTCCTCGTCACTGAAGATCCAGGACGGGCGCAGCGGATTGGCGCGGGTTTCCGGCGGCTCGTAATGCCCGTGCGCCATCGCCACCTGCCAGCGCGTCGAGCGCGGCCGCGGGCCGCGCAGCGGCGCCATGTCGAAATAGTCGCGATGCGCGTGCCCCCAGATTTCTAAATCATAGGCAGGGAAACGCACCGCCTCGTCATCCGTCACGCCGAGAATGCTGACATTGGGGATGTGTCCGAGCCCATGGCGGATGAATACCGAATCCGGCAAAGCCGGGTCGTGATTGCCGGGCAAGACGACGATCGGCATCGCCGCTTCGGCGAGAATATGCCCCGCCGCATCCACCACCGCTGCATTCAGCTGATTGCTCTCGAAGGTGTCGCCGGCCAGCAGAACGATGTCGGCCCGGAGCTCTCTGGCCGTGGCCAGCACCGCTTCCAGTCCCGCAGTGCCCCGGCCGTCGTCGATATGAACATCGGAGCTATGGACCAAGACCGGCACGCTTACACCCGCTCGAAATCGGTGCGTTCGGTGACCGGGAGGCGCTGCAGGTAGCGGCGCAGGCAGTCGAGGCCGAGCTCGACGGCGCCGAGGCGCACCCAGTCGCGCCCGCCATAGATGCGCGAGCGGCGGGATTCGACGCGGTCCGCGGCGGCGATCGCCAGATGGATGCTGCCGCCGAAATCGATGCGGTCGGGGCCGTCGTCGACTTCGACGAGCACGGCGAGGGCGTGCGTCGCGCCGGTCTCCTCGCGCGCGGCGCGGGCGACCGCCTCGGCGGTCTCGCGGCTCATTTCGCCCGCGATCAACCTGCCGTCAAGCCCCAATGTCGCGGCGATTTCCGCGGGGTCGCGCGCGACGAGACCGCGGCGAAACACCGTCTCCGCTCCTGGCAGATGTGCGATGCGGCCTGCGATCTGCCCGCCGGTGAAGGTCTCGACGATTGCGAGCGAGCCGCGCTGCACGCTGAGCGCGGCGAGCACGACGCCTTCGAGGCTCTGGTCGTCCTCGGCAATAATGAAATTGCCAAGGCGCCGCCGCACTTCCGCCTGCACCGGCGCGAGCTTCGCCTCGATCTCCGCCATATCGGCGCCGCGCATGGTGAGCTTCGTTTCGATCTGCGGGTAATGCGTGCGGAAGCCGAGCTTGACGGTGCCCTCGGGAACCAATTCCTCGACCCCCGCGAGGAGCTGGTCGACATGCGACTCGCCGAGCCCGTAGGAATGAAAGCGTTTCAGATGGATTGCGGTCGGCGCGCCGCCGCGCGCCAGGAGGCGTGGGATGATCTGCTCTTCGAGCATGCGGCGCAATTCACGCGGCACGCCGGGCGTGAAGAAGAACCGCGCCTTGCCGATGTCGAGCGCAAAGCCGCAGGCGGTGCCGATCGGATTGTCGAGGATCTCGGCGGTCGACGGCAGCATCGCTTGCTTACGATTGTTTTCCGACATGACGCGGTTGCGCCGGCGGAAGAAATCTTCCATGCGTTCTAGCCAGCCCTCATTGAGGACGAGCTCGACGCCGGCGGCGCGCGCCGCGATCTCCTGCGAGAGGTCGTCGACAGTCGGCCCCAGCCCGCCATTGACGATGACCGCATCGGCGCGCTCGCCCGACAACCGAAACGCCGCCAGCAATTCCTCGCGGTCGTCGCCGACAATCGTACCCCAGCTGACCGACAGCCCGAAATCCTCGAGCTTCTGCGCCATATAGCTGAAGTTGGTATTGACGATCTTGCCGGTCAGCACCTCGTCGCCGGTGCAGATGATCTCGATGCGCATACCTGAGCCTTGTTCTGGCGCCACGAACGTGGAAGCACTATACGCTGTCGGCCGGACCGCGAGATAGCGGATCGAGGGAAACGCGCCGATGGCGGTTTCGGTCTACAGCTACACGATCTACCATTCGCCGAACGCCTATCTCGGCACGGTGCTATTGCGCCGCGCGATCGCCGAATTGCCTGGGGTGGAACTGGTGCGGCGCCCGATCTATGTGCCGCGCGACCGCGGTTTGATGATCGCTGAACTGCTCGGCGGCAAGGAAAACCGCAACGCCGGCTCCTACAACCGCGAGGATTGCCGCCGCTGGTCCGAGCGCTTCGCAATCCCGATGTCCTATCCGGACCCGGGCGTCTTCCGCGAGCGCGCCGTGCGCTGGGCGAGCTTGCCGTATGACCGCGAGGAATTACCCGCGCGCGCCTTTTACGCGGCTGATGCAGATAAGCGCGACCTCCTCGACCAGGCCTTGTTCGAGGCAGCCTGGGTCGCAGGCCTCGACGTCAACGAGCCGGCGACGATCGAGTGGGCGGCGAAACGCGCCCGCCTCGATCCCGAGCGTCTGATGACGGAATTGGCCGAACCCGGCCCGGCTGAGGAGGTGAGGACCGCCCTCGCCGATTTCGAGCGACTGCAATGCCCCGGCGTACCCACCGTCGTCGTCAACGGCCAGCGCTTCTTCGGCAAGGACAGAGTCGACTGGGTCGCGGATATTTGCCGGGCAGAAGGCTAGGCTCCGGGTCTTCATTGCAACGGGTTATCGTCGCTGCCGTCTGGATTCTTGCTTTAGCGGGGGCTGTCCAGGAAAATTTTCTCTGCCAGGATAGCTGGATGGCGACTTGTATAAATCGGCCTTAAGTCGTCTTGCGCTGACTTGATCCGCGCATCCACGTCTTGCTTCCGGCGCTCGAAGACTTGGATGGCCGGGCGAGGCCCGGCCAAGACGAAATTAAAGGAACGCTTTCCTTCCTCATCCGGTTGCAAGATTTTCTCCCGACAGCCCTGCGCTTTCTCGGGAATGACGAGGGAGGACTGGCGATGACATGCACGCGCCCGGCGATCCAGTAAAGCCCGACAGGCGCCTCTCCTTCGGGCCGGGATTACCGGAAGAACACGATTAGTCCTCGAACACTGACTTTCACCGGATCGTCGCTGTTCGAGTCGGTCAACCTGATCGTGCAGGAAAGAGTGGTGGGCCCCGCGAACCCGACACTGATCTCGAACTCTCCCAAGGGCCGCTCGGTCAGGTGAACTCCGCCATCCGTCACGAACGCACCCAGAACTGTGCTCAAACAGACAAACGCCCCCGCCCCCCTGGGAGGCGTGAACGACGCCGTTTGCGTCGTCGGTCGTCCGGGCAGCAGGTTGTTAGGACCGCCCTCATTGAAGAAATCGAACGAGAATCCGCTGACCCCGACGACTGCGCTAATCGGCAGCATGGGCCCGACGGCGCCGGTTCCAGTGTCGAAAGGCACCGCCTGCCCGGCGGGGTGGATGACCTGACGGACCTCGCTAGCCTTCTGAAACATCTCGGCCATGGTAGTCTCCTTCTCTATTGCGCTTGGAACCAGACTCGGCCTGTAGACAGCGACTTCCACGCCTCAGACGTTGGGAGCTGATCTCGATCGATCGTACGACTGTCCACTGCCGGTCTGTTGGTCACAAATACCCCGGCCGATCGCCGAAAATATGTGAGCTGCTTCACATCACCGGCAATTTTATTTCCCGGACTACCACGAGTGCAGGCGACGAATGCTCATGTTATTATTGCCATGATGATCGAGACCGCGCTTCTAGAGCGGATCACCGCCAAAAAGGCAGAGCTTGACCGGCTCCGGCCGCAGGCTCCGCACGGCCTCGACAACCGCAACCGCTCGCAGGACATCGAACTGACCTATAGGTCGAACGCGATTGAAGGGAACACGCTGACCGCCGCCGAAACGAGGATGGTGATCGTGCACGGCATTACCATCGGCGGCGAACCCCTCAAAGATCATCTCGAAGCAGTCGATCACTTCGAGGCGCTGCACTATGCCCGCGATCTCGCGCGGCGGGCGGTGCCGTTGAGCCGATCGAGAGCAACGCCCCGCCACGACAGCAGGTATTTTTAAACCGACAACAACGGTTATCTTTATTTGTGGTGCACATCATTCGATTTCGTTTCTTTCCACAGTCCAGAAATGCGGGTTTAGTACAAATGTCTACTGTCACGACTGGATCAAGGAAATTTTAAAAGTCGAAATAGAAGACGGCTTCGCCATGCCGCCGGACTGTTGTGAAGAGATAGACTTCGACGGGCCGTAGCCAAGAGGGCGGAATCCAGTATCGCCAAAACAGCGAGGGCGGCCGACATCGCCAGTGTGACGAGGCGCAAGCCATGCGAAGGCGCGATCTCATCGAAAAAAGGTTAGACATCGGCATGGCGATATTTGCGTTCCTCGCGGCGGTTTTTTTGGTTTCTCTCAGCTTGTGCAAATTTGCCGCAGATGGTGACGTATCTAGGTTGGACGCCAGCAGATGACCCCTTTTACTCAGCGATCCGATACTCAGCGCACATGAACACATGGGCCGCTATGTTGAGCGGGCTATCCGCGTTGTGCATGAGCATCAAAGCAGTGATAGCCGCTCTGCGTCGCTGATTTTCGACCATCGCCGTTATCGGACAAATGGCCTGAGCGCGTAGAATTGCGCCGCCCGTCTGGTAATATGGCATCGACGTCACGCAATTACCATAATCGCATTATACACTCGCGGGCAATCGAGCCCCGTGAGCGGGTGAGATTGCGATTGTAGGTGTAGCCGATGCCTGATCTCGACCAGATAAAACAGGAGGAACAGGGGGAGCGGGACCGGCCCTGACCCGCAGGGCCATCAAGCTTGCGCCCGTCGGGCGACCCGACCGCGATTCAGCTTTGCCTCAACGGATTTTGCCGACGTGCCGCGAGCGCTCGCCCATCAGCGCAGGCACCTCGGCCGGCGACGGAAAATGATGCCGGCTAGTCGTTGTGGGTCCCTCGAAACATCTGGTTTGGAATACAGTGGACCAAACCAAAAGGCCATCAAGCGAAATTTTTGCTGCAAACGCAAGCAGCGGGCAATGACTAATGCAATTTCTGATTGCATTCGTCAGCAGGCGCAGCCAGGCCATTCGGGTGCGTCGCGAAATTTCGGCCCGGGCGCTGAATCACATCGGCCGGGCGGGTTTGGCTTCGCGCAGCGGGGTGCCGGTTTCGGCAAGGCGGCGGAGCAGAGGGGAGGGGGCCCAGCGCTCGCCATATTGCTGATGCCAGGCCTGGATCTGGCGGTAGACCTCGGCGACGCCAATCGTGTCGGCCCAGTACATCAGCCCGCCACGATAACGCGGGAAGCCGAAGCCGCCCAGCCACATCACATCGATGTCGCTGGCGCGGTAGGCCTTGCCCTCTTCGAGGATCGTACAGGCCTCGTTGACCGAGGCGAAGAGCAGCCGGCGCAGGATCTCTTCGTCGGTAAAGCTGCGCTGCGCGATGCCGAGCTCCGTGGCCTTCTCCTTGATCGTGCGGGCGAGTTCGGGATCGGGGTGCGGCGTGCGGTCGCCTTTCTCGTAGCGGAACCAGCCGGCCCCGGTCTTCTGACCCAGGCGTCCCATTTCGACGACCATGTCGGCGATCGGCATCTTGCGGTAGTTCGGGTTCTCGGCCGCGCGCCTCTGGCGGCTGTCATAGCCGATGTCGAGCCCCGAGAGATCGGCCGTCGCAAACGGGCCGATCGGGTAGCCGAAATCGACCATGACCTGGTCGACCTGCTCGGGCAATGCCCCTTCCTCGACCATGATGTTCATCTCGGTGCCGAACGGGGTGCGGCTGCGGTTCGCGACAAAGCCGTCGCCATTGCCGGCCATCGCGCTGATCTTGCCGATCTTGCGGCCGAGATCCATCGCCGTCGCCAAGGTGTCGGGGGCGCTCTTGGCGCCCTTCACGACCTCGAACAATTTCATGACGTTGGCCGGCGCGAAGAAATGCGTGCCGCAGACGTCTTGCGGCCGCTTGGTCGCATTGGCCATGATGTCGATGTCGATGCCGGAGGTGTTCGTATAAAACAGCGCCCCGGGCTTCATGACTTCGTCGAGCTTTTTGAATACTTCCTCCTTGACCGGGATACGCTCGAACACCGCCTCGATGACGACATCGCACTGACCGATGTCTTCATAGCTCTTGACCGGCTCGATCAGCGCCATCCGGCGGTTCATCTCCGCCTCGGTCAAGCTGCCGCGCCCGACGCTCGTCTCGTAATTGGCGCGGATGCGCTGGAGGCCGCGGTCGAGCGCCTCCTGGCTGGCTTCGAGAAGCTTCACCGGGAAGCCGAACTCGGCAAAGCTCATCGCAATGCCGCCGCCCATTGTGCCGGCGCCGACGATCGCCGCGGTCTTGATCGGGCGCAATGGCGTGTCGCGCGGGATGTCGGGAAGTTTCGCGACCTCGCGCTCGGCGAAGAACGCGTAGCGCAAGGCGCGCGCCTCGGCGGAATTCTCGAGCTCGTCGAAGAGCTCGCGCTCCCGCCTGATCCCGTCCTCGAACGGCATTGTGCAGGCCGCCTCGACCGCGGCGATGCAGTGGTAGGGCGCTTTCTGGTTGCGGGCGCGCCGGGCAATGGACTTCCGCATCGCCTCAAAGATGCCGGGATCGGCCTTGGCTTCGGCGAGCTTCTCGTCGCGATCGCGAATCCGCGGCAGCGGCCGAATGTCGGCGACGCGGCGCGCCATCGCGATCGCCGCCGTCCGCAGGTCACCGCCCTCCGGGACGAGCTCGTCGATGATGCCGAGCCGGCGCGCCTCTTCAGCCGGGACATGCCGGCCCGAGGTGATCATCTCCATTGCCGCCTTAGGGCCGACCAGACGCGGCAATCGCTGCGTCCCGCCGCTGCCCGGCAGAATGCCAATCAGCACCTCTGGCAGGCCGACCTTCGCGCTCGGCACGGCGATGCGGTAGTGCGAGGCGAGCGCAATCTCGAGACCGCCGCCGAGCGCATAGCCGTGGATCGCCGCGACGACCGGCTTTTGGCTCGCGTCGAGCACCTCATGTGTGCGCTTTCCCGGTACCGGAGGCGGCCGCCTCGTACCGAACTGGCGGATGTCGGCGCCGGCGATAAAGCTCCGTCCGGCGCCGATCAGCACCATCGCCCGGATCGCCGGGTCGGCATTGCCGCGCTCGACACTCTCGACGATGCCCTCCGGCACCCCGGGCGAGAGCGCGTTGACCGGCGGGTTGTCGACGGTGATGACGCCGATCCCGTCCACATTCTCGAAGCGGACCAATACGCCTTCGGCCATCTCGTCTCCTCCCTCGCTCATGGCTCCCCTATGGGCTCCCTACATATCAGCTCCGCGCGCTTCCATGCGCAAGCCGCATCAGTCTGCCTAGGCGACGATGGGTCTCCCGGGTAAGCTCGGCCGGATCCGGGCGAGGGCCCACGAAATCGGGAGAGGAAAATGGATTTCGGCGCGGCGATGTTTTTCACCGACTATTCGATGACCCCGGCCGAACTCGGCCAGGCACTGGAAGCGCGCGGCTTCGAGTCGATCTGGGCACCCGAGCACTCGCACATCCCGAGCACGCGCAAAACACCGCCAGCGGGGGGCGGCGAGCTCGAAAAGCGATATTACGACGTAATGGACCCGTTCGTCACGCTGACTGCGGCGGCGATGGCGACGAAGACACTGAAAATCGGGACAGGGGTATGCCTCGTCATTCAGCGCGACACGATCCAGACCGCCAAGCTCGTCGCTTCGATCGACCACATATCGGCCGGCCGGTTTCTGTTCGGCGTCGGCGGGGGGTGGAACCAGGACGAGATCGAGAGCCACGGCACCGTCTTCACGACCCGCTTCAAGAAGATGCGCGAGCAGGTCGAGGCGATGAAGGAGATCTGGACCAAGTCCGAGCCCGAATATCACGGCGAGATCGTCGATGTCGTGAAGATGCGGACCTGGCCGAAACCGGTGCAGAAGCCCCATCCGCCGATCATCGTCGGCGGCGCGTTCCCGCACAGCGCGCGGCGAGCGGTACGCTATGGCGACGGCTGGATCCCCAATGCCAGCCGGGCGCACTATGCCGACGTGACCGAATTTTTGCCGGAATTCCGGGAAATGGCAACCGAGGCCGGCCGCGACCCTGCATCGATCTCGATTACGATATGGGGCGTCCCGGAAAACGCGGATCGCTTAAAGCGTTACCGTGATCAGGCGATCGCCCGGGTGGTGGTGAGTCTGCCTTCGGCAAATCGCGACGAAATCCTTCCGGCGCTCGACCGCTGGGCGGGGCTGATCCGCCAAACGGCCCATTAATCGAGCGGGCGGGCTATTTAGGGAACGCACGCTGATAGACGCCGGGCGACCCTTCGTCATGTCGCAAATGGGGCTGCACCCGCCTCGTCCACGGATTGCTGAGGCGGGCGCGACTCCAGGCTTCGCTCTCCGAAACCCGGGCGTGCTCGAATTCATAGACGGTTAGGTATTTGGGTTGCCCCTCGACGACGACAAACCGCCGGGAGCCGAGACATCCCGGCACAGCCAGATACCCGGGGATATAAGCCGTGTTGTACCAGGCGTTGAATTCCTCCTCGATCGCCGACGGCACGTCGATCCGCCCCATCTGCAGGAAGGGCGCCATCTCGACGGTCTGCTCGATCGGGTCGGTGTGCACCGGGAAGATCTGCCGGTATGCATTGCGCAGAAAATTGCGTCCGATCCTGCTCGTCCCGATCCTGGTCCGCTGCGGCGAGGGCTGATACTTGACCGCATCGAGATAGGCCGTGCTGCGCAACACGTTGTGGTCCTCGAGCTCGTACATTGCGAGGTATTTCGGCGCGCCCTTGACAGCGACATAGCGCCCGGCACTCAGGAAACCCGGGACTTCGAGCAGGCGAGGGATGTGCTCTTCGTCGTACCACCGGCTGAACTCAGCCTCGAATTCTGGGTCGATGTCGGTCCACACCATCAACAATCCGGTTCCGCGCGTCTTCGCCATCGCCCTCTCCTTCATCCCGCCGCAGCCCGGGTCCGGGCGCCGCCACGCGCCAAACCCTATCACGGCGGAGACGCGCAACAACTCTTGTTCAGCGGTATCGATCAGCCAAGGCCGGTTTCAGCATCCCTCCGCTTTCGCAGATAGCTGGGCGGCTGGATCAGGATCACTTCGAGGGTCGGCCGGACATGTGCCTCGATCAGATGGCCGCCGATTACGCTGCCGTCGGATTTGCCGAGTACTGCATGCAGTTGGAACGTCCGCCCTTGATCCCCGACCGCGACGTCGCCCAGCAACGACTAGACCTCGACTTGTTCGCCGACGGCTATTTTCTTGTATACCTTTGCCTCCCATTGGAAATAACCGAGCACGGCGCGGCTGAACGCGCCAATCGCAGTGACCGAGGCGGCCTCGACTTCCTGCTCGTGGACAAATTTGCCGAGTTCGCCGATCACCTCGTCACCGGTATCGAGCACGACCGCATAGGTGACTGGGGGATCGGCGTTGAGCAATTTCGATCGCATGGCGTCCAGCTCTTCCGTCAGAGAGACGATCGCAAATGCAAGCACAACGCGGAAACCCCCGCGCGTTCCAGGCGTTCCATCTCGCCAGCGCCGCCATTGGTGCCCAGCACAGCAATAGACCGGGCGGATCACGCGCCCGGTCTATGCCGATACGCCTTGTTGAGATATTTATCGGCCGCTCGGCGTACCTAGCCTTCCGCCCTCTACCGGTGAGGTTGACGTGCCGGCACCGGTATTCCGGTTTTCCAGATCATACCTTGCCATCTGCTGTAACTGCTCTTTGGTCCGGTCGAGCGTTAGCCGGTCATTGTCAGTCTTCATCTCGCTGGGCGGGACCGCGACATGCTTGCCCCCCATTCCGAGGAAGGAGCCGACATCGACGACAACGGAATCGATTTTCCCATCCTTGTTGAGGATCAGGTCGGCAACACTGCCGATCTTGCGGTTTTGCACGTCGTAGACCGCGCTGCCAATCATTTTGCTGGCACGAATCTCGTCCGCCTGCAGGCTATGCGGCAGCGTGGTTTTCGTCGCGCCGACTTTCGTGGCGGTTTGCCCGTATTGCTGCCGGGGCCGCGGCGGCCAGAGCCAAGGCCACGGCCGCCATATAGATTTTCGACATTCTAGCCTTCCACTACTGGTGATTGCCTCCCGTACCAACAGCGCCACTTCTCCACCGGTTCCTCCTGGGAGCCGGCGGGTTTTTTGGAAAGCTACTGTTGGAACCAAAGTCTGCCAGAAAACGATCTATTTTAAGATCCAATGTCGCGAGGTCCGCTCATGGCAACTCATCAATCGAAAGCGCAAAAGGAAACCGTCGAGCGCGTCATGCACGAGTTTAAGCATGGGGAATTGAAGAGCAGCCGCGGGAAGAAGGTCCGGAACCCGAGACAGGCAATCGCGATCGGGCTGCACGAGGCTGGTGCCTCCAAATACGAGAGCGAGGAGAAGAACCGCCAGAACTTGAAGCGCACCAAGGCTCGCGAGCGGCGTGGTGCAACCGGAAGGGATCGCGGCGAGCGCGGGAATGCGTCCGAATCTACCCGATCGCAGCTTTACGAAGAGGCAAGGCAGCGCAAAATCCCTGGGCGTTCGAAAATGAGCAAGGACGAGCTCGAACGCGCGCTGCACCGCTAGATGCGAGCGGGCGGAGCGTTTTGCGGCGCCGAGTGTTGTATAAGGCGATCGCGTCACGCCCGTTGGAGGAGAAATTGGATCAGCAGCGAATTCAGGACCGCGTGTCCGAGACAGCGAAGAAGGTAGGCACAATCGCCAGCGATGCCGTGCAGCAAGCCGGCACGAGCGTGCAACGCAACCTCGATCAGGGCAAGGCCATGCTCCAGGACGCGCAAGGCAGTGCCGCGACGCTGGCGCGCCAAGCCAGCGAAGCCGGCAGACAGGCGATGGCCCAGGCTGGGGAGATCGTACAGAGTGCTGCGCGTGAAGCTGGCAACCAGGCGACACAAGCAGCAACAAACCTGTACCAACAGGGTTCGCGGGCGGGCGATTTCATAAGCCGATATACAGCAGCGCAACCGATCACCGCTTTGCTCGTCGCTAGCGCGATCGGTTACGGCTTGGCTTACTTGATCCACCGCCGCTGAGCTGCTTCTGCGCCGCGCCCGGTTGACATTCCGCAAGGGTGCGGCCGACCTCCGTTATCGGATGGCTAAGTGCAGGGGTGGCGGTTAAATGAGAAATCGGCCTGGCACTATGTGCCGCCGATCTAGTTCGATCACAGGCGCCAAGAGTGGTCGATCGCGTCGCAGAGGCTGACAGCCGAGCCGGGGGGCGATCTGCCTCCGGCCCCATTTGGAATGGTTGCCGTTCTGGTCGCGGCGGCAATTATTGGCATCCTCTACTTCGCTCGCGAAGTGATCGTCCCGATCACCCTTTCGGTCCTGCTGAACTTCTTGCTGGCCCCGGCCGTGAAGTGATTGCGTCGCTTGCGGGTGGACCGTATCCCAGCGGTCGGGCTCACAGCTATCTCGCCGGCGCAGTCTCCGGCGAGATTACGTTGATGCATTTTGCTTTGACGTTAGGCGACACCGGTTCGTTGAGGGTCTTGATGGAGCATCTCTTCGTTGCAGCTCCCGAGCGAAGAGAGTTGGCCGATCTCCGCCGGCTTCTCATTACGAACATGGATCAGTTGTCGCAGGTAACCGCTCTGGGCAGCAACGGGCTGGTCAACATCCCTTCAAGCCGCGGCGATCGAGTTGCCGCAATCCGCCCCCAGTTCGACAGGGCGATGGCTGTCCGGAAGCCTCCGTGGCGCTCTATTCGCTCGGCTCCGTTGAAATTCTTGACCGAGCCACTGACGAGATTGTGGCCCGGCTGGCTGAATGGAGCTTGTTGCGACCTCACTCGGCCGTGCTCGACATCGGCTGCGGCATAGGAGGCATCGAGCGCGCCTTGGCACCGCAGGTTGGTCGGATCACTGCGATCGATGTTTCAGCCGGGATGATCGCGGAGGCGCCGGCGTATTGCCCAATGGTTTGCGACCTTTTCGACGGCGCGGACCACGGCGCGCTTTCTCTTCGCTTCTGTATCGAACAGCTCGAATTCCTGCAGGGCGAGAGCGGCGAGATTTGTCGCGGCCCATGCCCGGAAATCTTTCGCCGTAATCTCCTCGCCGCTGATTTCGCGGAGGTAATCATTGATGTCGGCGGAGTCGACCGTATGTCGGCGTCCTTCCTCGTCGACATATTGGAACAGCTCGTAGCCGGGCAGATCACGGCAATCCCTGATGATCCGCGCCAGCCGGCGATCATTGATGTCGCTCTCGTGCCGGATGCCGCGTTTGCCGCGGAAGCTCAGATGGATGCGATTGCCTTCAATCTCGACGTGCCGACCGCGCAGGGTCGTCAGGCCAAAGCTCTTGTTCGCCTTCGCGTATTCGGTATTGCCGATGCGAAACAGGGTTTGTTTCCATAAGGCGGACGACAGCGGCGAGCATCCGCTCTCGGGGCAAGCCGTTGCGCCTCAGATGAGCCCCAACCCGCTCCCTGATAGCCGGCAAGACCCGACCGAAAAATAGCATCTTGCCGCATTTCGACTCGTCGCGAACCTTCCGCCATCGGGGATGATAACGGTATTGCTTACGGCCGCGGCTGTCCCGGCCGGTGGCCTGGATGTGGCCGTTCGGGTGAGGGCAGATCCATACCGTGGTCCAGGCGGCCGGGATCGCCAGCCAGCGAACGCGCTTCAGCGTATCGAGATCACGGACCAGTGCGCGGTCTGGAAGGCGGTAGTCGAACCCGTTTCTTGCCTTGTGCCGGCTTATCCCCGGCACATCGTCGCAGACGTGACGCAGCTTGGCGAGCTTTGCCGCCGCTACCGGATCGCGTGCCGCCTCGAGGACAGCTGCCGCATTATTTCGCTTTGCGAGCGACTTGTTATCGTGAGCCTGGTTCCGGGCAGCCAACGCGGTTCTCGCGCCAAGACGATGGGCAGGATCGGTCCTTGCCAACACCGAGCCCGGCGCGGTGTTCCGGGGTGGGGCGAGAGAAGGGGATCGGGATCACCGGCGGCGAGTTCTCAGGTTACAGTCGAAGCGGCCGATCGATCGCCGAACTCGGCTTCCGAGAAGCGGTGCTGGCTGCCGGCTGCATCGAACATCAGATCGAGGCAGCGACGCTCGATGCCTTCGCTCGTCATTTGCACACCGAGCACCGGATGCTCGAGCAGCTCGGCGAGTGAATATTCTTTTGCTCCCCTAGACATCGCGTCCTCTTGTCTTTCTACATCCGGCAACTCGCGATGGAAGTAGCCGACGAGCGAAGGATCTTCAATTTCTATTAAGCATTAGGATTGTTGTTCTCGTAGGCATCAGGATCGTTGCTGCCGCATCGCCCGGGTCGCGTTCCTCAGTATCGGCGAGGAGCGTTGCCGCAAGTTCCCGCCATGTTCCGGTTGACGCGCACCGAACCCTCGAACGAGTACAATCATGACTGGTAGTATGCCAGACCATCTCCTGATTGTGTACGAGATCTACAGGCGAGACTCGCGGCATAGTTGTTCCCCGCTTCATCCCGAGCCCGATGCGCGCGGCCAACGCAGCAGCGAGAAGGCGGTCGATGTCGCCGTCGAGGACCGCGCCGCCGGTGCGGAGATCATTGTCGTTGATCTCACCTCGATCTTGTCATCGCGACCGGGTAACCCAAACCGAGGCCAAGCTGATGTGACGCCGGGCGTTCGAATCGAAAGGAGAGATCGCACGAGCCGATGAACCCGGCTTTCGGTCTTCAGCGAGCCGTATGCGTCGGGTTCGTGAACGGCGACGGTCGCCGACTTTATTCCGGCTTCCTCGCCGCCACCCTCTTCTCAGTATTCGATCCTGTAACCATGCACCCCGCCAGATCCCTGGATCGAGGAGGCAGGTCCCCTGAGTGCGGCTCGCATCACTATCATAGATTGCGTCAATTATTTCTCTTTGCTGCACCTGCAGCAAATCAGCAGCAAAATATCGTCTTAAAGTTGCAGTGCTCGGCCAGCTCAACACATCCATCAAATGGTCCGCGAGTGTACAGCAAGAAAGAGGCGATTTTAGGGTGGTGTACCCTCCGCGCTTGGCGGCCCAGAACCGCTCGTACTCGGATTGGTCGTACGACAGTCAGTTCGAGAACGGAGTCGTCAGTTCCGTCTCGTTCGTGTCAACCACGAACACCGCGAGGAGCTTGGCCGGCTTCGTCTTGCTGGCATTGGCGCTGACGGCGGGGCGGTCGCCGGGCAGCTCGGAGAAGCTCTGTCCGGTCTTGTAGGTCGTCACCGGTCCGTTGTTGACCTTGCTGCGGATCGCCCCCTCGAGCACGGTCGCGTAAATGAAGGCGGATTTGGGATGCGTGTGGCCCGGCGAGTAGCCGCCCGGGCCATATTCGACGAGCACGCCTGGAGGAGCCCAGATGGTAAAGGGCCCGTTAAAGGCGGAGGGCACGGGCCGCACGGTGCCGAGCATCATTCTTTCGCTGGGGTAAAGATGGGAGCCCCCTTACCCTTCAGCAGCACTACGACGAACCTGGCCGGCTCCGTGTTGCTGGCGTTGCGGCCCACGACGTGAACATCGTTGGGCCCCTCGTAGAACGTCTGCCCTGCCTTGAGCGTGACGGCAGGTTTCCCTTTCAACTGCATAACGATCTGGCCTTCGAGCACATAGACGAACGCATGGGCGTCGTGCCGATGGACCACGTCTTGTGCGCCCGGCGGATACGACACCTCAATCATGCGACCCTCCTTGCCCGGGTAGTCCGCGAGATCGATCGCGAACAGTTCCTTCACGTCTGCGGCTTTGGCCGGAACGGCTGCGAGCATCAGGAGTGCCGCCAAATAAACGCGAAAGTACAAGTGAGGTGTCTTCATACGTTGTTCCTTTCAGCATCATAGTCGGGACGCGCTATCGCAGAATCGATGACTCTCGATACTCACTCCGAGTGTTTACGCGAGTGCCGAGGACCGCTAACTGGCTCGCGCCGGCGGGCGAGATCAGTGGATGTACCTCGGATGCAGCGTCAAGCTCGTGGCGGTGAGCGGCGGAGCCAATCGTCGAGACCGATGCGGCCGAGGCGCGCCTCGCCCAACGGCACGAGCGAGCGCTCCTCGACCCGGCCGCCCCAGTAGCGGGCCTCGGGGTCGCGCACGACCTCGCGCGGGTCGCCGACCGCCTTCAGATAGCGGGCGACGATTTCGTTGAACGGCGCTCGTTCCGGGCCGGCGATCTCGACGATGCC
>Ga0126383_10000371_pt1 | contig 24387 bp, 22 predicted proteins | sample PanSoiMetPlot_35_FD_96882 | JGI IMG/M metagenome (GOLD analysis project Ga0126383, IMG submission 96882) | Tropical forest soil microbial communities from Panama - MetaG Plot_35 | ecosystem: Environmental > Terrestrial > Soil > Tropical forest > Bulk soil | place: Panama | collected 2016-02-17
CGAATCGAGCAGATTGCGTGCGACCTGGCTGGCCTGATCGAGGCCTACGGCGCCAAAGCGCTGCGCTGCTGCGGGCCCAGCGAGCAAACCCAACGCAACGCAGGCCCAAACTATCGCGCTCTTGCCTCCTCGGGCGCGATCGGGAGAAGAGCGATCGGTGGACCGAAAGGTCAATAGACCCCCTTCAGCGGGGTAGTTTCGCGCTTCTCGACCGGGGCCGGCTGTGCTGCGGTGTTCGGTTGATAGCCCAGGAGCTTGTTTGACAGGCTCTGCTCGCCGACCGCCGCGTTCGGGTCAGGCGCCTGCCCGCTGGGGGCCCCTATGTCGGGAAGCCCGTCCTCGGCACGGCGCAAGCGGAAATCGGGTGCCTGTTTGCCGGGCTCACCGGGCCCCGCCTGTTCGATAACCTGCCGCGCTTGTTGGTCGGAGCTCTTTTCTTGCGGCCGCGCCGCGCCGGGCTGCGGCGGACGCAAGTTAAAATCGGGCGGCATCGTCAGTGGCGCGCGCGATTCGACGGCGAACTCGTCCGGCGACGTCTTCTCGAGCCCGATCGCCTTCTTCAGGTCGCTGCAACCGGACAGGAACAACGCGCCAGCTATACAAGCAGACGGTGCCACCACAGCGAGAGCACGGCGCACCCGAAACGGGTATTCACAGGACATGGCACAAATCCCTCCCCACACTGTTTTTTTAATGCGCTTCTTGTCGAACAAGCAAGCCGGGCCGCATCTGACTCTGGCAAGGACGGTCGCCAACAGGTAAACGGAATGGCGGCAACATCCAGGCGACGTACAAGATCATGCAAACGCGCATCATCGGCTCTCGACCAGCTACCGGGCTGCGGACCTCCATCGGATCCGATACCCTCGCAGCAGTATTCGCCGCTCTTCTCGGGGTCCTTGTGATCTGGGCGGTCGGCTTCTCGCACATCGACGTCGCTCATAATGCCGCGCACGACACCCGCCATTCCGCCGGCTTTCCCTGTCATTGACGTGGTATGGCTGCTTTTCGCCGACTAGTCTTTGCGGCCGTCTGTGCAGGGTCGTTGTCCGGCATCTTCGCCGCAGTAGCTCATCAAATCGCCACGGTTCCGCTGATCCTGCAGGCCGAGACCTACGAAAAAGCTTCAGTACGCGCCATGGTAGCCCCGCACGACCATGCCGCTGCGTGGGAACCGGAAGACGGCGCGGAGCGGACCGCCTACACCCTGCTTGCGGACATCCTGACCGGAATCGGGTTTGCACTTCTGGTGGGTGCCGGATTAGCCTTGCGCGGCGGGCAGAGCGATTGGCGGCAAGGGCTCTTCTGGGGCCTCGCCGGATTTGCGACTTTCACGATTGCGCCCGGCCTCGGTTTGCCGCCACAGCTACCCGGAAGCGAAGCGGCACCGCTGCTGGCGCGCCAAGTCTGGTGGCTCGCTTCGGCCGCGGCAACCGGCTGCGCCCTCGCGCTGATCGTCTTCACGACCCGAGCGCGGTGGGCGGTTCTCGGGGTGATCCTGATCGTGCTGCCTCACCTCTATGGCGCGCCCCAACCCTTGGAGCCCATCGCCGTCGTGCCTGCCGCTGTGGCGCAGCGCTTTATCGTTACCGCGACAGTCGTAAATTTCCTCTTCTGGATAATCCTTGGGGCGTCGATCGGTTATATCTACAATCGCTTGCAGCCGCAGCTCGACCGGGCGGCGCGCGCTGCCGCCTGACGGACGCGCGCGGGATCTGCTGGGCCGCAGGACCCAGCAGGAGGATTACCTGCCGCTCCCGGGTTGGCGCTGATTTTGGCCGATCTTACGCCGAGCGGCGCTCAGGAACTGCCCTCCGGCCCGGGCCCGTGCCCGGCGCGCCTGCGCTTCAGTGCGCTTCCCGCCGTAGGAGCAGACCCTCCAGCAACATTGCTGCGACACCGATGCAAATCGCACTATCGGCGAGATTGAAGGCCGGCCAATGCACAGCCCCGAGGTGAAAATCGAGAAAGTCGACGACGGCACCCAGGCGAAGCCGGTCAATAACATTGCCTACCGCACCGCCAATGATCAGCCCGATCGCAATGGCAAGGAAGGGGCTCGGAGCGCGGCTCAACCAAAAGACCAAGATCGCGACGATCACGCCGGCGGCGAATGAAAAGATCAGCGCGTTCAAGCCCGCGCCACCGTTAAACAGCCCGAAACTGATGCCACGGTTGTAGGTCAGAGAGAGGCTGAAGAACGACGTCAATGCTTCGCGATCGCCAAGGGCACGCTCGGCGAAAAAAGCGAGCACCGCGGCCTTGCTGAGCTGGTCCAGGACCACGACGATGACCGCCGTGGCGAGCCCGAGCATTAGCATCAGCCGTTCGCCGCGACCGGCTGAAGACCGGCACGATCGACCACTTCAGCGCAACGCCGGCAGAGATCGACGTGGCCGGGCACGCGGCCGACCTCGGGCAATACCCGCCAGCAGCGCTCGCAACGCTCCCCCGGCGCCGGCGAGACCCGTACCCCCACCCCGACGACGTCCGGGAGGGCGAAGGCGTCTTCGGGTACCGGCCCGGCCCGAACCGTTCCCGCCGAGGTGATGCAAAGCTCGGCGAGATCGATGCCGCAAAGCTGCGCGGCCAGCCCCTCGGGGACAAAGAGCTCGACCACGGCCTGCAGGCTCGACCCTAGCCGCTTCGCGCCCCGCTCGAGTTCCAGCGCGCCGGTGACGACGCGGCGCAGGTCGCGCAACGCCGCCCAGCGTTCGCCAAGCGCATCATTGCGCCAGCCCGCCGGCACATCGGCAAAGAGCTCGAGATGGACGCTCCGCCCGGGCATGTCACCGTGCCGAGCCAGCCAGGCCTCCTCAGTGGTGAAGCAAATGACCGGAGCCAGCCAGCGCACCAGGCAATCGAAGCACCGGTCGAGCACAGTCCGCACGGCCCGTCGCCGCACATCGTCCGGTGCATCACAATAGAGCCGGTCCTTGCGGATATCGAAATAGAAGGCCGACAGGTCGGTCGCACAGAAGCTGTGCAAGGCAGAGAACATGCCGTGGAAATCGAATGCCTCGACCGAGCGCCGGACGAGGTCGTCGAGCTCCGTCAAGCGGTGCAGGACCCAGCGTTCGAGCTCGGGCATTTCTTCGATGCCGACCGCCTCGGCGGCCGTGTAGCCGTCGAGCGCACCCAGCAGATAGCGGAGCGTGTTGCGCAATCGGCGGTAGACATCGGTGTGGCGCTTTAAGATTTCGGGGCCAATGCGGACATCTTCGGTGTAGTCCGAGCCGACCACCCAAAGGCGCAGGATGTCCGCCCCGCTCTGCTCCAGAATCTGCTGCGGCGGGATGATATTGCCGAGCGATTTCGACATCTTCCGCCCGTCTTCGTCGAGCATGAAGCCGTGGGTCAGCACGGCCCGGTAGGGCGCGCGGCCGCGCGTCCCGCAGGCCTCGATCAGCGAAGATTGAAACCAGCCGCGGTGCTGGTCCGAGCCTTCGAGATAAAGATCGGCCGGCCAGCGCAGCTCGGGGCGCTGTTCGAGCACAAAGGCGTGGGTCGAGCCCGAATCGAACCACACTTCGACAATGTCGGTGACCTTCTCCCATTCGGCGGGGTCGTAGGCGTTCCCGAGGAATTCCGCGGCGTCGGTATTGAACCAGACATCCGCCCCCTCGCGCTCGACCGCGGCGGCGACGCGCTCGACGACGAGCGGATCGCGCAGCGGCTCACCGGTCTCGCGATGCGTGAACACCGCGATCGGCACGCCCCAGGCGCGCTGGCGCGACACGCACCATTCCGGCTTGCTTTCGACCATCGCCTCGATCCGGTTTCTGCCTTGAGGCGGAACCCAACGGGTCTCGGCGATTGCCGCCAGCGCCTTCTGGCGCAGGCCGTTGTGCTCCATGCTGATGAACCATTGCGGCGTATTGCGAAAGATCAGCGGCGCCTTCGACCGCCACGAATGCGGGTAGGAATGCACGAGAGCGCCGCGCGCCAACAGCCCGCCGGCCGCGTCGATCGCCATGATAACCGCTTCGTTCGCATCGCCCGGCTTGCCACTCGGGCGGTAAATCGAATGGCCGGCGAACAGCGGCACGTTCGGGAGATAGACCCCATCGGGAGAGACGGTGTCCGGCACCGGCAGGCCGTTCATCTCGCCGAGCTCGAAATCGTCTGCGCCGTGTCCCGGAGCGATGTGCACGAGCCCGGTCCCCTGGTCGGCTTCAACAAAGCCTGCGGGCAGCAATGGCACATCGAAATCGTAGCCCTGCCCTCGCAGCGGATGCGCAGCCCTCGTCCCGGCGAGGGCCGTGCCGGGAAAGCGGTCGATCACCGAATGCGCTTCGATTCCAGCAGTCGCCGCGAACACCTCGACCAGGGTCTCGGCGACCAACAACCTCTCTCCCGCCCGTGCACGGCTTCCTTTCGCCGCCCGGTCTATCCGCAACACGACGTAATCGAGGCCGGGGCTGAAGGCGATTGCCCGATTTCCCGGCAATGTCCACGGCGTCGTCGTCCAGATCACCGCCACGGCACCGGCAAGCGTTGGCGACTCGGCATGCACAATCGGAAAACGCACCCAGACGGTCGTAGATCTGTGATCGTGGTATTCGACTTCCGCTTCGGCGAGCGCGGTCTGCTCGACGACCGACCACAGGACCGGTTTTGCCCCCTTGTAGAGAACGCCATTGACGAGAAACCTGCCGATCTCGCGGACGATCTGCGCTTCAGCCGCATACGCCATCGTCGTATAGGGATTGTCCCAGTCGCCGACGACCCCCAGGCGCTTGAAATCGCGCTTCTGCACCTCGATCCAATGGGCCGCGAATTCGCGGCACTCGCGGCGGAACTGTTCGATCGGCACGCTGTCTTTCGACTGGTTCTTCGCGCGATATCGCTCCTCGACGATCCATTCGATCGGCAGGCCGTGACAATCCCATCCCGGCACATAAGGTGCGTCCTTGCCGAGCATCTGCTGTGCCCGGTTGACGACGTCCTTCAGGATCTTGTTGAGCGCCGTGCCCAGATGAATGTCGCCGTTGGCGTAAGGCGGCCCGTCGTGGAGGATAAACTTCTCGCGCCCCCGCGAGGCCTCGCGCAGCCGTCGATAAAGCCCCATTTGCTCCCAGCGCGCGAGGATCGAGGGCTCGCGCTTTGGCAAATCCCCTCGCATCGGGAATTGGGTTCTGGGCAGGAATACGGTCGGACGATAATCCGTCGGCATGGGCTCCGTGCTTTCCGAAAGCGAAACAGGTAAATAAGAGCCGGCCCGAACTCCGTCAACGCACGGCTTCCTCGCCCACAACCTTAAATAGAGACTAAATTAGCCTTCCGCTGCTCCTGCAGCGAGTCTGCAGCGGGATTTCTCGTAAAGGTTGATCTGCTCCATCCTGGCGCCGGGCGCGCGACGTCTTTACCCCGAGCTAACGGAAGCCACTCTACGATGCGAAAATGGCAAATTTAGGGTCTCAGAAAACAGGAGCGGCGGTGAGGATCGTACGCGCGCGGGCGGCATCCTCGGCAATCTGCGCCTTCAGGGCATCGAGACTTGCGAATTTCTGTTCCGGCCGGATGAAATCGACGAGCGCGACACGCAAGTGGCGGCCATAGAGATCGACATCGATGTCGAACAGGTGGGCCTCGAGCCGCGGCACTAGGCCGCCGACCGTCGGGCGCAGACCGACATTGGCGACCCCCCCGATTGTGCGGCCGGCGAGCGGGTCGTCGGCGCCGTCGCCGGAGACACGTACCGCATAGACCCCGAAAGCCGGATGCAGATAATCGTCGAGACCGAGATTGGCAGTCGGGAACCCGATCGTCCGGCCACGCTTGTCGCCGGTGGCGACTCGCCCATCGATCTCCCAGAAGCGGCCGAGGAGTGCGGCCGCCTCACGTGGCTTGCCGGCCTTCAGCAGTTCGCGGATATGGGTCGAAGAGTAGACCGTTGCATCTTCGCCGCGGACCGGTTCGATCACGGTCACCTCGAAGCCGTGCTGCAGACCCGCGGCCTGTAACAGGTCGGGCGTTCCGCGACGGCGGTTGCCGAAAGTGCAATCCCAGCCGACCACGACGTGCGATGCGCCGATCGCCCCGACGATGACCTCACCCACGAACTCCTCAGCACTCTTCTTCGAGAACGCGAGGTCGAAATGCTGGACAAACAGAAGATCGACGCCGAGCCGGGCGAGTTCGCGCTCCTTGACACGGAACGGCGTCAGGCGGAACGGCTCCGTCGTGGGAACGAACACACTGCGCGGATGCGGCTCGAAGGTCAGCACTCCTGCCGGGCGGCCCGTTTCCCGCGCGAGGTCGCGGGCCCGCCCGATCAGCACTGCATGGCCGCGGTGCAGGCCATCGAAATTGCCCATCGCAAGCACCGAACCGGTCGGATGGTTCGACTGGGGACCGGGATGTCGTATGACTCGGATCACGGCAGCGGAAAATAGAGCAGCATCATGGCCAGCGAGCGGCCGTGAAAATAGCCCGCCCCGCGGCCGGAGGATAGCGCATCCCACCATCCGCCGGCACAGTCGGCAAAACCGAGTATAGTGACGGCATATTCCTGCCGGGTGAACGATCAGCCAAGAGCCGCCGGATGAGACCCGCAGCCAGCGATGCCGCCGCGCCATTGCGCGAGGCATGGTATTACGCGCTGCCGGCCCGCAGCCTGCGGGTACGGGCCGTCGTGGCAAAAGTCATGCTAGGCGAGCCGATCCTGATCGGCCGCGACAGCGCAGGCATGCCTTTCGCTTTGCGCGACCTGTGCCCGCATCGCGGGATGCCGCTCAGCGCCGGGCGTTTCGACGGGCGGGAAATCGAATGCTGCTATCATGGCTGGCGGTTCGATACGGGCGGGCAATGCACCCTGATCCCGTCACTGGTGCCGGGCCAGAGCTTCGCGCCCGGCCATATCCATACCCGGCTTTACCCGGTGCGCGAGGTCCAGGGTAATATCTGGGTGTTCTTTGGTAATAACCTGGCCGATGCGCCTGAGATCCCGGTGCTCGACGGGTTCGAGGGGTGTGCGCCCGACTTGGTCGAGCGAGTGTGTTTTGCCGCGGCGATCGACCACGCGGTCGTCGGCCTCATGGATCCCGCACACGGGCCTTTCGTACACCGCGCCTGGTGGTGGCGCTCGCGCCGGTCGATTCAGCAGAAGGCCAAGGCTTTCTCGCCCTCCCCGTTCGGCTTCACGATGACCCGCCACACCCCGTCGCACAATTCGCGGGCTTATCGGCTCCTGGGCGGCGCTCCCGAGACCGAGATCATTTTCCGGCTGCCGAGCGTGCGGGTCGAGCAGATCCGCAGCGGCCGGCACCGGGTAGCCAACCTGACCGCGATAACTCCGATCGACGACCAGGTGACCGAGATCAACCACTGTGTCTACTGGACCCTTCCGTGGCTCGGCATGTTGAAGCCGGCGCTGCGGCATTACGTGCGGGCCTTTTTGCGCCAGGACCGCGACATCATGGAGCGCCAGCAGCAAGGGTTGCGCTTCGACCCGCCGCTGACGCTGATCGACGACGCGGACACCCAGGCAAAATGGTACTACCGGCTGAAGCGCGAATACCTGCGCGCCCAGGCCGAAGGCCGCCCTTTCGATAACCCGGTGCAGCCGCGCACCCTCGAGTGGCGAAGCTGAGGGCGGGAATCAAAATCGACGCCGAGCGGCGGCGCAGATAACTACGTAGAAGGCCGACCCGGCCTCAGTAGGGCGTGCCGAGCCTTAAATAGCGGTAGCGATCGATTGTTTTGACGCTGATCTCGCGCTGTTCGCCGTGCCGTTTCATGGTCAGCGTTACTGTAACGCCGGCCTCGCCGCGGCCCCACAATGCCCGATAAAAATCCGCCAGATCGTTCACCGGAGAACCATCGATGCCGATCACATGGTCGCCGTGCCGAATCCCCGCCGCGTCGGCTGGGCCTTCCGGCGCGACGCGGCGTACCACGAGCTCACCGTCGAGGTCTTGGAGGTTCGCTCCGAGCCAAGGCCGCGCGGAAGACGGGCGCCCGAGCGCGATCAGATCGCCCATTACCGGCCGAAGCCGATCGATCGGCACAAACATGTTGCCCGGGAATCCGGCGTCGGCATCGGCGACAATCAGAGACCCGATCCCGACAAGCTTGCCGTCGGGCGCGATCAATGCGGCGCCGCTCCATACGGGACAGGGCGGTGCTGTGAAGATCGCGTCCTCCAGCAGGTATTCCCAATAACCGGCAAAGGTTCGGCGGGCCACGACGACGGCCGGTTGCGCCGCATCGGCCCCGCCATGTCCGGCCACGATCACCGGCGTCTTCTCGGTGAGGCCCCTTGCCGTTCCCATCAGCAGCGGCTTCACATCCAGTGGCTCGGCGGCGCGCAGCAAACCCAGCCCCGACGCCGTGTCGAAACCGATGATCTCTGCACGGCTGCTCTTGCCCGCAGCTGTGGTCACCTCGGCCGCCATCGCCTCAGTGATCAGGTAGCCGATCGTCACGATGAGGCCCGCATCGTCGATCACCACCCCCGAGCCGTTGCGCTTGGTGCCGAGCACGCTCGCAGTCCGCGCCTCGGCCGGGATCTCGGCATACACAGCGACGACCGCCTCCAGCCGCCGCGCCGGATCGGCGGCAGCGCCGCGTGGTCCCCCAATCAGGATCAGCGCCGCAGCAAGCCCGACGGAGAACCGAAAAATCCGCTCAATGCTTGGCATTGGCCCAGCTCCAAATCCATATCGTAATCGAAACACAACGCAGCAAAGGGTCAGAGGTTGTCGGTAGAGCATGCTCGAGACCGGCCGCTCTCTATTGGGACAGCGTGGCCGGTTCGCCGAGGCTGTACAGTTCGGCGGCGTCATGGGCTAGCGACGACCGGGATTCCGGCCTCATATAGACCATGTGGCCCCCGTCATAGACCCGGAGCCGAATTGCCGATCGCGTTGCCGCTGGGATCTCCAACTGGTCGATAAGCCAGCGCGAGCCGAGATACGGCGTCACCAGGTCATAGCGCCCATTGACGATCAGCACCTTGGTCGCCGGGTGCTCGAGCAGCGCCGCCTCAAGCGACGACATCGCCAGGCCTTCGGTGCCGTGCTGTCGTTCGCCTTGCCAATTCCACTGCTGCGAGACGTCCCGAGGCAGCACGCGATAGGGCTGGTCTGTGTGAACTCCGAGCGCCTCCGCCAGATAGGCGTTATAGGCGGTGCCATAGGCAGCCACAGCCGGTTGCAGCACCGGGTCGCCGGCCCCCTCGCCGCCTTCCGGGCCGGCTGGCCGGGCAATGGTGCTGTCGTAAAGGCTGACCACCTCGCCCTGCTGCCGCCGGATCTCGCGGGCGAAGATGTGGCGCGGGATGCGACCGCGATAGCGGCGCACGATGTCCACCGGAACCCCGGCAATTTGCGCTACCCTCGCGAAAAAGGGGTCCCCGGGGGCTGGCTGGCCCTTTAGCGCCGCCAGACCGACCAGATAGTCGGAGAGAGCGAAGCGCTCTGCCTCCTCTATGCCAGGCCCGGCAGAAGCTGCGCCGTAAGCGGCGGCGGTTGCGGCGTAGGAGGGGAGGACGAATGCCGCGGCGAGAAGATCGCGTTCACTCTGATGCAATGCCGCGAGGTCGAGCGCCGGCGACACCAGGACAAGCCCCTTCACGATCACGTCGACATCGTGCGGCAGGCTCTGCGCCATCGCCGCTGCCCGGAAGCCGCCATAGCTCTCGCCGACCAGCCACACCGGCGCGGTCCAGCGCTGATTTCGGGTCAGCCAGAGGCGGATCACCGAGCCGAGCGAGGCAATATCGGCGCGCACATCCCAGAGAGGCTTGTCCGGGTTTTCCTCCTTGCCCTTGCCGCGGCTGAACCCGGTGCCGACCGGGTCGACAAAGACGAGATCGGTAAAGCCGAGCCAGGTTGCCGGGTTGTCGCCAACATGCAGCGGCGGTGTCGGCACCGCACCGTTTGGTGGGGTTTCCAAGATTTGCGGTCCGAGGGCCCCGAGATGAAGAAAGACCGACGCCGCGCCGGGTCCGCCGTTAAAGACGAAGCTGACCGGCCGCCCGCTGCCATTCGCCCCATCGGCGACATAGGCGACGGTGAAGATCGACGCCGTCGTCGCGCCTTTGCTGTCGGTCACCGGCAAAGTCTCGGCGATAGCCTCGTAATCGAACCGCCGGTCGCCCAACATCATCGTGTGGTGGGTCGCTAGGCGCGCCGGCAGCTCCCGGCCCGCGGTCTCATCCGCCTGCGCTTCGGGCACCCCGAGGACGGCCAGAAGGAGGTATAAGACGGCAGTATATTTCGGCATCGGACCCTCGGATCTTGCCCGGGCAGCAACCCGGCCCAAAGGTCGACAGGTGGCTGCGAACTATGTCGATTCTGTGGGATTGGGACGGTAAGCTCCAGGATTATCGAATTTCCGGGGAGGGTCGATATGCCGAGTTCCGCCCGCGTTGCGCTGATCACCGGCTGTGGAAAGCCGATCGGCATCGGCAATTCTACCGCCCGCGCCCTCGCCGCGGCCGGCGTGACCGTCGTCGTTTCCGACGTGGTGCCGACGGGCGTCGCCAACGAGCACAATGTCGAAGGCGACATGGATCGCTCGTGGGGCGGTGTCGACAGTCTGGTCGAGGACCTCGTGCGCAGCGGCAGAACGGCGTCCTCGACACTCGGCGATGTCAGCGTCGAGGCGGATGCCGGGAGGATGGTCGAAGAGGTGCTGGGGCGCTACGGCCGGCTCGATATTCTGGTCAACAATGCCGGCGCGCCGCAAGGCGCCGACCGGAACGAGATCGAGGATGTGCCGGTCGAGGCGTGGGACCGCACCATGGGCGTAAATGCCCGCGGCGCGTTTTTGATGTCGCGCGCCGCCGTGCCCGCGATGCGCAAGGCCGGCTGGGGCCGCATCGTCAGCGTCTCGTCAAAGGCGGCGTTCCGCCCCGGCAAGCACCGCGCCACCTATGCCGCCTCGAAAGCAGCGATCGTCGGTTTCACGAAGTCGCTCGCCTTCGATCTGGCCCCCTACGGGATCACCGTCAACGCCGTCTGCCCCGGGCCGATCCGCACCTCGCGGGCGATCAGCACGAACCGGCGGGAATACGGCGACGATTTGGAAGTCGGCTTCGCCGAGCGCGCCAAGGCGATCCCGGTCGGCCGCTTCGGGAGCCCCGACGAGGTCGCGGCGATGATTGGGTTTCTCGCGTCCGACGAGGCCGCGTTTGTGACCGGCCAGGCAATCGGAGTGGATGGAGGATGGTGACATGAAGCGGATCGACATCATCGCCTATGGTGCGCCGGAAGAGGTCGCGCACTGCATCGATGCGCCGGATGTGGGGGAGCCCGGTCCGGGCGAGGTCGTGTTCGACGTGTTGGCCTTTCCGATCAACCCGGCGGATATCTCGTTCTGCCGCGGCAGTTACCGCCTGCGTCCGCCCCTCCCGGCGACCCCCGGCGCCGAGGGTTTGGGTCGCGTAGCAGCCGTGGGCCCCCGGGTGACCGAAATCAAGCAGGGCGACCTCGTCATCAATATGCAGCGCGAGAATTGGGCGCAGCAGCGCCGTGTCAAGGCGGAGGACGCCATTCCGATCCCGCCCGGTCTGGACCTGGCGCAGGCGGCGATGCTGCGCATCAATCCGCCGACCGCGCTGTTGCTGCTGGAGGATCACGTCCGGCTCGCCCCGGGGGATTGGGTGGTCCAGAACGTCGCAAATTCGGCGGTCGGGCGGCATGTGATCGTGTTGGCCAAAGCGCGCGGGGTGCGCACGGTCAACGTCGTTCGCCGCGACGATGTTGCAGGGGAGCTGCGCGACCTCGGCGCAGACGTCGTGCTCAAAGACGGCCCCGATCTGGTCGAGCGGGCCAGGGCCGCCGCCGGCGGAGCGCCGATAAAGCTCGGCATCGACGCAGTTTCCGGGGAGGCCTGCCGGCGCATCGCCGACTGCGTCACCGATGGCGGTGTCGTCGTCAGCTACGGGTCGATGTCCGGTGAGGACCCGGCAGTGAGCCGCGCCGCCTTGAGCAGAGGCGTCACTCTCACCGGCTTCGGGCTCAGTTACGGCCTCGACAGACGGACACACGCGCAGGTGCGCGAGCTTTATGCCGACCTCGCGGCGAAGCTCCGTGACGGTATGCTCAAGGCGCCGATCGACGCGCTCTACCCGATCGAAGAGATCCGCGCGGCGCTGATCCGCGCGCAGCAGGGTGGCCGCAGCGGCAAAGTGCTGGTACTGCCCAACGGCCCGCTCTGAAACCCTGACGAATAATGGATCCGCCCTCTACAACGCGTAATGTCACCCCCGCGTCCGCGGGAATGACGAGAGGAACGGCTGGCCCTGAGAGAAATCGGAGGAAGAATGGTTGATGCGAACCACCAAGAGCTGATCCTGGACCAGTTCACGCGCCAGGCGACGGTCTTCAGCAGCGCGCCGTCGATCACCGATGAGGGCGCGCTTCAGATGATTGTGGAGGCTGCCAGACCCGGTCCGGAAGACACCGTTCTCGACGTCGCCTGTGGGCCGGGACTGGTCGTATGCGCCTTCGCCCCTCGGGTCCGCGCGGCGACGGGTGTCGATGTGACGCCCGCAATGCTGGAGCGGGCGCGTGCTCTGACGGGGGAAAAGGGCCTCTCAAACGTCTCGCTGCGACAGGGCGACGTCTATTCTCTGCCCTACAACAACGGCGAGTTCACGATTGTCACCACCCGCTACTCGTTCCACCATTTTCTCGATCCCGCCGCGGTATTGCGGGAAATGGTCCGCGTCTGTGCCCCCGGCGGGCGTGTCGTCGTCGTCGACGATTATTCTTCCGAGGATCCGGCAAAGGCTGCGGCGTTCAACCGGCTGGAGCGGTTGCGCGACCCCTCTCATGTGCGCTGCCTGACCCTGGCCGAGCTCAAAAATCTCTTTCCGACAGTGGGCCTTCCTGCGCCGCAGACGAGTTTCTACGAGCTCCGCAGCACTGTTCGAAGCCTCCTCGCGCGTTCGTTCCCCAACCCCGGCGACGATGTCAGGATCATCGAGATGTTCAAAGCGTCGGTGACGGACGATCGGCTCGGCATCCGGCTCCGCGTCGAGGCCGAGGAAATCCACACCGCCTATCCGGTCGCCATACTCGCCGCGCAGCGCCCCGCCCAATGAGCATTCCGGCGCCCTTCGAACGCTACGAGGGCGAGGTTCTGCGCGAATGGATCGACGCCAACGACCATATGAACCTCGCCTATTACACGGTGCTGTTCGATTACGCGACGGACGCGCTGTTCGACGCGATCGGGATCGGCCGGCAATACAAGGACGCCACCGGACACAGGACATTTGTTGTCGAGACGCACAATTTGTACGAACGCGAATTGCTGCTCGGCGATCGCCTGCGCGTCAGTACGCAGTTACTGGGCATCGACGGCAAGCGTCTGCACTTGGCGCATGAAATGTTCATGCTCGCGGGCGGGCAGCGTGCCGCGACTCAGGAATTGATGTACCTGCATGTCGACCTCAGGGCCCGCCGCGTCGTGCCGTTCCCGGACGAGGTGCGGGAGCGTGTGGCTGCCGCTGCGGCGGCGCACCGCCATCTTCCGCACCCCGATTGGGTCGGAAGGCGGATCGCGATGCCGATGTGAGCCAACTCCTTATTCTCGTCATCCCCACGCAAGCGGGGGTCCAGGCCGTCACCTGAGCCCGCCGCTCTGGGCCCCCGCTTTCGCGGGGACGACGAGAGGGGCAGGCTACTCCGCGGCTTCGCGGGCGTCCTCGAAAAAAGCCGCCGGTGCGGCCGGAAGTTCCAGCACCACGGACGCTTCGGCCTCTGGCAATACCTCGACGCCGCGCAGTTTGCGGTCCATCGCGCGGCGGCGCACCCCGGCCTCCTCGACAACCTTCTGCGCCTCGTCGAGCTTTTTATGAACCTTGTCGAGAACGCCGCCGAATTTCTCGAATTCGGTCTTCACCGCGGAGAGAACCTGCCACACCTCGCTCGAGCGCTGCTGGATCGCCAAGGTGCGGAAGCCCATCCGCAGTGAGGTCAACAGCGAGACCAACGTCGTCGGGCCGGCCACCACCGTGTGGCATTCGCGCTGCAGCCAATCGACCAGGCCGGGTCGCCTGATGACCTCGGCGAACAATCCCTCGGTCGGCAGAAACATCACGGCGAAATCGGTGCTGTGTGGCGGCGCCAGATATTTCGCGCAGATGTCCTTGGCGGCGCTGCGCACCCGCATCTCGATGCCGCGCAATGCCGCTTCGGCCGCCTCCGGATCGCCCCGTTCGGTCGCCTCCACCAGCCGGTCGTAGTCCTCGGTCGGGTATTTAGCGTCGACCGGCAGCCATAATGGCGTCTCGCCGTCGCCCGGTAATTTGATCGCGAACTCGACTCGTTGATTGCTGCGCGGCCGCACCTCGACATTGCGTGCGTATTGGTCGGCCGACAGGATCTCCTCGAGGATGTTGCCCAAGGCGACTTCACCCCAGGTCCCGCGAGCCTTGACGTTGCTGAGGACGCGCTTCAGATCCCCGACCCCGGTCGCCAGCGCCTGCATTTCACCGACGCTCTCGTGCACCCGGGTCAGCGAGTCGTTGACCATCTTGAACGACGCGCCGAGTCGCTGTTCGAGCGTTCCCTGGAGCTTTTCGTCGACGGTCTGGCGCATCTGCTCCAGTTTTGCGGCATTTTCCGTGCGCAATACATCGAGTCGTCCTTCGACCGCCAAACGGAGCTCGGCCACCGCAGCGCGGAGCTGCTCTCCCATTTGCTTCAGAGTTAGCTGTACTTCCTCGCGCAGCGCTCTCGCGCCTGCGGCGGCCTCCTCGCGCAACAATTTGGCGCCCGCCGTGTTCTCCTGCCGTCCGCGCGACAGCTCGTCACGCAGCCCCTGCTCCAGTCTCGCGAGCGAGGCTTCAAGGGCCCTCTGTTGCGACAGCGGATTGAGGCGAAGGCGAGCGAGGATCACCGCCGCGAGCGCCGTTCCCAAGATCGCGACGGCGAGACTGGCGGCGGGGAGCAGCTCTATGGGCATAGCCAATACGGAGCGCGGGGGGCTAGCTCGCGACCGGGTCGCGAGCTTAGGCCAGGGGCCGTCCGCGGAGTGTCACGATCGGAACATAGAGCGAACATCCGCCAGAAATTAGTGCACTCGCCGGAGCCCTGTCCAGCAAAACTGTGGTAAACCGAATTACCGGCTGCTATGCCCGGCTTTCGGCCGGACCGATGCCTTTGTCGGAGCAAATGGCCGGGGCGGCGCGGTCAGGCCGATTCGTTCAGCGAGGTTAACGAGGATGGCTGCTGAAGCAAAACCCTTTACTCTGGTGCAGCACGACTGGCATTCGACGGATTACGTCGCCGAATGGATCTCTCGGGACGCAGCCCGCGACGCGGAGCGGCGGCCACTCTTGCAACAGATGCTGTCTTATGCGCCGTTTGGGCGCGACGCCGAACTGGAGATACTGGATGTCGGCGGCGGCTACGGCGTCGTCAGCGAAGAGGCATTAGAGGCCTTCCCGGCAGCCCGAATCACCTTGCAGGACTATTCCCAGCCGATGCTCGATCGCGCCCGCCAACGCCTCGCCGGTCACTCGGGCCGGCTCCGCTACGTGCTCTGCGATCTCACCGACCCGTCATGGCCACGACAGGTCGGTGGTCCGTTCGATCTCGCGGTCTCGGCGATCGCAATCCACAACCTCCGGGTGCCCAAACTGATCTTCGCGTCCTACCGGGCAATTCACGATCTCCTCAGGTCCGGCGGCTCCTTCCTGAATTGCGACCGGTTCGTCGAGGGCGTGGACCAGCATATGGCGGCGCTGCACGAGGCCGGGTTCGATCGGGTCGAGTGCCCCTGGCAAGAGACGCCTCGCGCGATCATTATCGCCAGTTAAATGAGCATCGCAGCAGGTCAGTCCTGCCAGCCAGCTTTGCGCAACCCATCGAGCGTGTGGGCGTGGTCCTTAGCGCGGTGCCAGGGGACGCGGCGGCGAACGTAGAGGTCGAACGAGGCGGGTGAGATTGCGACAGCCTTCGTCAGCGCCTCCCTGGCTTCCTCAATTCGGCCGACCTGGCCCAGCGCCGCGGCAAGCCAGCGGTAGACCAGCGGATGGTCCGGGTAAGAGTGGATTACCCATTTCGCCGCTTTGATTGCAGCCTCGTAATCGCGAGCGAAATAAAGGCTCAATACCACTTGATTGACGGAGACGCCGGACCGCGGGTCACGCGGGTCGAGCCGGATACCCCTCTCAAGAGCTGCGAGCCCCTCTTTTGGGTGACCCGAGAAAATCAACGTTGAACCCAGCATTCCGTGGGCGCTCGCAAGGTTTGGACTTATCGCCAGAGCGCGTTCGATTTCAACCCGAGCGCCTTCATAATTCCCGCGATGCAGCAGCACACGTCCGAGGCATGTATGGGCCTCCGCATCAGCCGCATCCAATGCAACGGCCCGCCGGGCATACCCTTCCGCCGCCTCGATCATGTCGGGCAAGTCGCGGGTCATAAATGTGTTGGCTGCCTGGAGTTGCGCCGCAGCGAGACCGCCATAGCCTCCGGCGAAACTCGGATCGAGAGCGATCGATTGTTGAAAGAATTTCTGGGCGAGCTCCGTATCCTCTGCGGTGAACCTGCTCAAATGCCATAGCCCACGTTGATAGGCGCCCCAGGCGTCGAGGCTCCCGGGCGGTCTGCGCATAGCGCGTTGCCGCTCGGCGTCGGCAATGGCTGGGGCGATGGCGATGGTCACTGCTTCGGTAATCTCGTCTTGAACCGCGAAAATGTCGGAGACATCGCGGTCATACCGCTCGGCCCAAACGTGATTGCCGCTCTCAGCCTCGATCAGCTGCGCGGTGACCCGGATGCGATTGCCGGATTTGCGCAAGCTTCCCTCCAGGACATAGCGAACCCCGAGCTCGCGCCCAACCTGCTTCACGTCGACCGCGCGGCCCTTATAAGTGAATGAAGAATTGCGCGCGATCACGAACAGAGAAGGATACCGCGACATGGCGGTAATAATGTCTTCAGCGATACCGTCGGCAAAGAACTCCTGCTCGGGATCGGTGCTCATATTCGTGAAGGGCAGCACGGCGACCGAGGGCTTGTTGGGCAATCCAGGCGCCTCGCTCAGCACCTCGAGGGACGGGCTGCCGCTTCTCGGCACCACGCGGAAAACACGCACCGGCCGGACGATGTTCTTTACCCGCTGCTCGCCCAGATCCTCAAAAACAAAGGGCAAACGGTCGCGAACCTGATCATAGACCGTATTGGAGACGAGCACCCCGCCGGCCTCGGCCAGGGTTTCCAGCCGCGCCGCCGATATTGACGCCATCCCCGTAGATGTCCTCCTCTTCGACGATCACGTCGCCGAGGTTAATGCCAATACGAAACTTGATGCGACGATCCTCGATCACTTCAGCTTCGCGGTCGATCATCCCGCGTTGGATCTGGGCGGCGCAGCGAACTGCGTCGACTACGCTCGGAAATTCGGCCAATACGCCGTCGCCGGTGTTCTTAACGATGCGGCCGCGGTGCTCCTTGATCTTCGGCTCAATCAGCTGACGAAAATGCGCTTTAAGGCGTTCGTGCGTGCCTTCCTCGTCAGCCCCCATCAAGCGCGAATAACCCGCAACATCAGCGGCGAGGACAGTCGTCAGCCGCCGCTCGATCCGCTCAGCCATCTCCCTATCCTCCCGGGGCGCGCCACTTCCCGCGACAAATGTACTGCCCGTGTTCTCAACCGCCTAGCGTCCTGTCGGATGACGAAAGAAAGTGCTTACGCGAGCGCGAGAAAAGCCGCCTCCGTATCTGCTACAAAGGGATCGATCTCGCCCCGGCGCTCCGTCAGCAATCGAGCGATGTCTGCTGTCGAGCAGTTTCCTAGCCGGATCCGGCAGCTGGGATGCTCATCACTCGACGCTCGCGCTCGGCCGCAAACGCGAGGCAAGCGCGTATGTCACTGCGAGTTAATTGCGGAAAATCGGCCAGGATCTGTTGTTCAGTCATCCCGGCGGCGAGGTAAGAGAGCACGTCGCCGACGGTAATGCGCGTCCCTCTGATACTCGGTTTCCCGAACCGAATTTCAGGATTTACAATGATCCGATCCCGATAATCGATCCCCATGTCTTTAAGGCGAACAGCTCGCCCGAGGCAAGGTCAGACCCTGCGGGCCGCGAAATCGATGCGAGGGTCGATCAGCATGTAGGTGAGGTCGCTGATCAGTTTCAGCAACAGGCCGATCAACGTGAAAACATAGAGCGTCGCGAACATGATCGGGTAGTCGCGGTTGATCGCCGCTTCGAAGCCGAGGAGCCCCAAGCCGTCGAGCGAGAAGATCACCTCGATCAAGAGCGAGCCGGTAAATAGGATCCCGATCAGCGCCGCCGGAAAGCCGGCGACGACCAGCAGCATCGCATTGCGAAAAACGTGGCCGTAAAGCACCCGCCGCTCGGTCAGCCCCTTGGCGCGGGCCGTGAGTACATATTGCTTGTTGATCTCTTCCAGAAAGCAGTTCTTGGTCAGCATCGTCAAGGTGGCAAAGCCAGAGATAACCAATGCGGTAATGGGCAACGCGATATGCCAGAAGTAATCGGCAATGCGCAGTGGCCAGGACAATGAGGCCCAGTTGTCGCTGACGAGACCGCGCAACGGGAAGATCGAGAGATAGCTGCCGCCGGCGAACAGCACGATCAGCAATACCGCGAAGAGAAAGCTTGGCACGGCATAGCCGACAATGATCACGGCGCTGGTCCACACGTCGAACCGGCTGCCGTCGCGCACTGCTTTTTTGATGCCGAGCGGAATCGAGACGAGATAGGTGACCAGGGTCGTCCACAGCCCGATCGAGATCGATACCGGCAATTTGTCCTTGATCAGATCGACGACGCGGCGATCGCGGAAGAAACTGGTCCCGAAATCGAACGTGATGTAGTTGCGCATCATCAACAGGAACCGCTCGAGCGGCGGCTTGTCGAAGCCGTACTGCTTTTCGAGTTCCTTGATCAATGCAGGGTCGAGGCCGCGCGCGCCGCGATAGCGGGTGTCGGTGCCGCCGGCCTGCGTCTTGAACTCGCCGGTGCCGCCGCTAACCCGCTCCGTCGCGCTGACGTCGCTGCCCTTGAGCCTTGAGATCATCTGCTCGACCGGCCCGCCAGGCGCGGCCTGAATGATCACGAAATTGACCACCATGATCGCGAACAAAGTTGGAATGATCAGCGCGATGCGGCGGATCGCATACGCAATCATGCGCGGCTCCAGCAGATCACTGCTTCGTCACTTCGCCTTTCTTGGCCTCGACCGAGTGCTCGGCGGCGGGATCGATCCACCAGGTCTCGAGCCCGACCGCGTATCTGGGCGAGACGGCGGGGCGCCGGAACTTGTCCCAATGGGCGACACGGAATGCCGCAATGTGGTAATTCGGGATGACGTAATAGCCATACTGCAATACCCGGTCGAGCGCATGGGTGTGGGCCACCAGGCTCGCCCGGTCGGGCGCGTGGACCAGCTCCTCGATCAGCGCGTCGACAACCTTGCTCCTGATCCCGATCAGGTTGCGGCTGCCTTGCTCGTCGGCGGCTTGCGAGCCCCAATACTCGCGCTGCTCGTTGCCCGGCGACAATGATTCGCCGAACGCAACCACCGCCATGTCGTAGTCGAAGGTTTCCATGCGCTTCTGGTATTGCGCGTTGTCGACCGTGCGCACCCGCGCGATGATCCCCATCCGCTCGAGATTCTTCACAAAGGGCAGCACGATCCGCTCGAACTGCGGATTGTCGAGCAGGATTTCGAACTCGAAAGGCTGGCCGGTCTCGTCATTGACGAGCTTTTCGCCCTTGAAGGTCCAGCCCGCCTCCTTGAGAAGCTTCAGTGCCGCTCGGATGCCGTCGCGTATATTTCCCGAACCGTCGTATTTCGGCGGGTCGTACTCCGTCGTGAAAATACGCTCGGGAATCTGCCCACGGAATTTTTCGAGGATCTTGAGTTCCTCGCCCTGCGGCACCCCCGTTGCAGCGAGCTCGGAATTGTCGAAATAGCTGCGCGTGCGCTTGTAGGCGCCGTAGAATAGATTCTTGTTCGACCATTCGAAATCGAAGGCATAGGCCAGGGCTTCCCGCACCTTTGGGTCCTGGAACAATGGCCGGCGCAGATTGTATGCGAAGCCCTGCATGCCGCTCGGCAATCCGTTCGGGATCTCTTCCTTCTTGATGAGACCGGCTCGCGAGGCGGGGCTGTCATAGCCGGTCGCCCAGTCCTTGGATGAATTTTCGAGTTTGACGTCGTATTGGCCGGCCTTGAACGCCTCGAGCGAAATCGTCGCATCACGGTAGTAGTCGTAACGGATCACGTCGACATTGAACCGGCCCTTCATGACCGGCAGATCGGCTGCCCAGTAATCGGCAACCCGGCGATAGGTGACCGAGCGCCCGGGGTCGACCGCTTCGATCTTGTAGGGGCCGCTGCCGAGCGGCGGGTCGAGCGTCGTCTTCTCGAAGTCGCGTCCCGACCAATATGCCTTCGACAAAATCGGCATCTGCCCGAGGATCTGCGGCAGTTCGCGGTTTTCCGCCGATTTGAACGAAAACCGGACACCGCGCTCCCCCTCTTTCTCGACCTTGGTGACGTCGCCGTAATAAGAGCGGTAGGAGGGAGCCCCCTTGGCTCGCAACGTCTCGAAGGTCCAGATGACGTCCTCGGGGGTCATCGGTGTCCCATCGTGAAAGCGTGCCTCCTTGCGCATTGTGTAGAGTACGGAAAGCTTGTCGGGCGCCAGCTCGATCTTCTCGGCGACCAAGCCGTATTCGCTGCCGGGCTCGTCCTCGGAGGCTACCGCCAAGGTATCGAAGATCTGACCGATACCCGCGGCCGGGATACCTTTGACGACAAAGGGATTGAGGGTATCGAACGTGCCGATCGCGGCGAGGCGCATCGTGCCGCCCTTCGGCGCGTCGGGATTCACGTAATCGAAATGCTCGAAGTCCGGGCCGTATTTGAGGTCGCCGAACAGCGACATTCCCGGCGTCGTGGCCGCGACAGCGGCAGCAACCGCTCCGAGCAGCACAACGAGCGCGACAAGGATTGCAGAAACTCTGCGCATTACTTTAACTCCGCACGAACAGCTCAGCCGCAGAGGAGTTCGAGCGCCGCCCGATGCACGCGGCGGTCGCCGGCAACCACGACGCGGCCATCCGAATCGAGATCGAGGCCGGCGCCGCGCCAATCGGTGACGATGCCGCCGGCGCCCAAGACGACCGGAACCATCGCGCAGAAATCGTACGGCTTGAGGCTCGCTTCAAGGACGAGGTCGACGAAGCCGGAGGCGACGAGACCGTAGGCGTAACAGTCGGCGCCGAATCGCGTCAGCTTCACCGACCCCGATACCCGGGCGAAAGCGGCCGCATCTGCGTCCTTGAACATTTCGGGAGTCGTCGCGAACAGCGTCGCGGCGGCGAGCACCCGACAGGGCCGGCTATGCACGACTGCACCGTTGAAGGTCGTGGCGCACCCGGCAACCCCGATCCACCGCTCGCGCGAGATCGGTTGGTCGATGATGCCGAGGATCGGACGTCGGCCGCGCGTCAGCGCGATCAATGTGCCGAACAGCGGAACCCCGCTAATAAACGACTTCGTCCCGTCAATCGGGTCCAAGACCCAGACGAACTCGGCATCCTCCCTCACACGGCCGAATTCCTCGCCGACGATGCCGTGCTCCGGGAATCGTGCCTCGATCAGCGATCGCATCTCTTTTTCGGCGGCCCGGTCGGCCGCCGTCACCGGGCTCAGATCGGGCTTGTCGTCGACCGCGAGGGGCTTGCGGAAATATGGGCGAATGATCTCCCCCGCCGCGTCAGCGAGCGTTGCCGCGAAAGCAGCATAGGCGTCGAGCTCGCTCAGCGGCGGTGACCTACTTCAACGTATCGAGATAGGCGATGACGTCGGCCCGGTCCTGCGCTTTGGGAAAACCGGCGAACGTCATTTTGGTGCCCTTAGCGAAGGACTGCGGATTGTAAAGCCACTGGTTGAGCTTTTCCGGGTCCCACTTTTCGTTCTTGTCCTTCTCCAGCGCAGCCGAGAACTGGTAATTTGGAACATTGGCGATCTGCTCGTCGCTAACGCCCCAGAGGTTGGGGCCGATCTTGTTCGGCCCTCCCTTGTTGAAGGTATGACACGTCTGGCAGACCTTGGCGAGCTGCTCCCCCTTTTTCGGGTCGGCCTTGGCGAGCAGCGGTCCGATCGGCTCCAGCGCCGCGGCAGCAGGCTGCTGCGCCGGCGCCGCCGCGGTCTGTTCAGCGCCCTGCACGACAAAGACCGGCTTTTCCAGCTCCTTTGGCCGTACGAGCTGTCCCGCGAGGATTCCCGACACCATTGCGATAATCATCGCCGTAAGCACCGAGGCAATGATCTTATTCCACTCGAATGACGACATCGATGCCCAAACCTCCGCGGCCGGGTGGAATTATCACGCTTCCGGCATCGCGATTAACCGGGCATGTTGTCGCTATCGTAGCAAGGTTAAGCAACTCCCGTGACCAGAGCCGCGCCTGCAAACCCGATAGTCCTGATCCCCGCCCGACTGGCCGCAACGCGGTTGCCCGGCAAGCCGCTCGCCGACATCGCCGGAGCCCCGATGATCGTACATGTCTGGCGCCGTGCCGTCGCCGCCGAGATCGGCCCGGTCGTCGTTGCCTGCGGCGACCGTGCAATCGCCGATGCCGTCGAATCGGCGGGCGGGCGGGCGCTCATGACCGCCCCGCATCACCCTACCGGGTCGGACCGGATTCACGAGGCCATTGGGCATATCGATCCCGGCGGCTGGCACGATGCGGTAGTCAACGTGCAAGGCGATCTGCCGCTGCTTGATCCGATGGCGGTCCGAGTCGCCGTCGCCGCCCTCGCCGACCCGGAGACCGACATCGCGACGCTCGCAGCAATCATCGAGGACGAAACGGCGCTCGCCGATACCAGCGTCAACAAGGTCGTCGCCGGCTTCACCGATCCGGCGCGGCCGTCGCGCGCGCTCTATTTCAGCAAGGCCGTCGTCCCTTGGGGGTCCGGGCCGCATTACGAGCATATCGGGCTCTACGCCTATCGGCGCGCAGCGCTCGAACGGTTCGTCGGCCTGCCGCGCGGCGTGCTCGAACAGCGCGAGCGCCTTGAGCAGCTGCGCGCGCTCGAAGCCGGAATGCGCATCTCGGTGAGCCTGATCGACCCCGCCTGGCTCGGGGTGCAGGTCGACACGCCGGCCGACCTCGCCCGCGCCCGCCGGCTCATAACGGAGGTCTGAAAACGCAATGGTAAGACGATCCGACCCGCCGGAGATGATCGCATTCCAGGGCGCCTACGGCGCGTACTCGGACCTGGCGTGCCGGCGCGTCTTTCCCGAAATGGCGACCCTGCCGTGCAGCCAGTTCGAGGACGCCTTTGCCGCAGTGCGCGAGGGTCGGGCCACACTGGCGATGATCCCGATCGAGAACTCGGTCGCGGGCCGGGTCGCCGACATCCATCACCTGATGCCGGCTTCGGGCCTTCACATCATCGGCGAGCATTTCGAGCGCGTGAACCACCACCTGCTGGCACTTCCGGGCGCTACATTGGCGACGATCCGCACCGTGCGGAGCCATGTACATGCGCTGTCGCAATGCCGCAATCTCATTCGTTCGCTAGGGCTTCGCCCGGTTGTCGCGGCCGACACCGCCGGCGCGGCGGCCGAAATCGCCGAGCGCGGCGACCCCAGCGTCGCGGCGATCGCCTCCGAATTGGCGGGGGAGATCTACGGCCTCGCCTCGCTGAAGGAGAACATCGAGGACGCCGAGCACAATACGACCCGCTTTCTGATCATGTCGCCAGAGCCCAAGCCTCCGCCGCGCGGCACCCCGAGCGTGACGACGTTCCTGTTCCGCGTGCGCAATGTGCCGGCCGCGCTGTACAAGGCGATGGGCGGGTTTGCCACCAATGGCGTAAACATGACCAAGCTCGAGAGCTACATGGTCGGCGGCGCTTTCGCAGCGACCCAGTTCTATGCCGATGTCGAGGCTCATCCCGAGGATCGCCCCTTGGCCTTAGCCCTCGAGGAACTCGCCTTCTTCTCGCGCGAGGTTAAGATCCTCGGCGTCTATCCCGCCCACCCGCTGCGCATCGCCGCTTCGGCGGCTGACGCGAACTGAGCAAGGACCCATCGACATGATCCTGATCGACCACCGGGAATTGCACGGCGTTGCGCTGCGCGTCTTCGAAGCAGCGGGCAGCAACTCCGACGAAGCGCAGCTCATCGCCGACCATCTGATCGAGGCCAATCTGCGCGGTCATGACAGCCACGGCGTCGGCCTGATCCCGAATTACCTGCAGCATCTGGCGGGCGGCACGGTCGTCGCCAACCATAAGGGGCGCATCGCCAGCGAGAACGGCTCGCTGATCGTCTATGACGGCGAGCGCGCCTGGGGCCAGATTGCGGCACGCGAAGCGGTGACCATCGGCATCGCCAAGGCGCGCGAGACCGGGGTCGCGGTCG
>Ga0126383_10000373_pt1 | contig 24347 bp, 22 predicted proteins | sample PanSoiMetPlot_35_FD_96882 | JGI IMG/M metagenome (GOLD analysis project Ga0126383, IMG submission 96882) | Tropical forest soil microbial communities from Panama - MetaG Plot_35 | ecosystem: Environmental > Terrestrial > Soil > Tropical forest > Bulk soil | place: Panama | collected 2016-02-17
GTATCGGGCGAGGTGGCGCAGCCCTGCCCGCAGCCGTCGTCACGGTCACCCGCGAGCTCCCCGCGCGTACCGTTCGGTAGCCCGTCAGCGTGGCAAACGGTGCGGCGTTCGCCAGGACCGGGCCCGCTGCGAGGGTCACCGTGGCGCGCGGCGCCATGACAGCGGCCAGCACGAGCCGGACCCGCCCGAAGCCGGGCGGCGGAGTGGCGAGATCGTCATGCATGAGTAGTGCCTGCACGGTGCCCGCATGCACGAAGACACCCACCGTGTACGCAGCCCCAGGTTGTACCCGCATCGTCAGCAGCTCCGAAACGGGCAGCGCAGCGTGCACAGTGACGACGTACAGTCCCGGCGCCAGCGGCGCGTAGCCGCCCGCGGTAGGCGCAGACCCCGGCGGCACGGACATGGTCAGACCGCCTCCGGCGTAGCCGGCGACCTGAGCAGTAACCGCCGGCCCTTCCGCGGTGAACCGGACCACGCGTACAGCGGCGTCCGTAACCGCGGCGTGTGCCGGCTGGCTATCGGCTCGGTTGACGGCCGGGATCGCACTGAGCAGGAATGCAGCGGCGGTGGCCGCCGCTGCGCGCCGATCCATATTGCGCCCCGATCCCGGCCAGGCAACGCCAATTCGGTGACGGAACCCCTCGGCCGCTCGTACCACAGGCTTCAACGACCGGGTCCGACGGCCAGATACGCGCCATCCGTTCATCGGGAGGCGTACGACGCGTCGGCGCCCGGACGAACCTACGGTTCGGTAACCTGCTCCGGGTGACGACCCCGGGCGCGATCAGCGCGTCGGCCACGGCGACGCTTGCCGACGCGGTCGCCGAGCTGAGGCCGCGGCTGCGCGGCTGGCTGCACGCCTGTGCCGCTGCCGCCTCGATCGTCACCGGCGTTGTGCTCGTCGCGATGGCCGCAACCGTGCGCGGCCAGTCAGGCGGCGCCACAACCGGTGTTTACGCCGGCACGGTGACGCTGCTGTTCGGCACCTCCGCGCTCTATCACCGGCGGCACTGGGGGCCCCGCGGCCGAGCGATCATGAAACGTCTCGACCATTCGATGATCTTCGTGTTCATCGCCGGCACCTACACCCCGATCGCAGCCCTCACCCTGTCCCGCACCGCGGCGCTCGCCGTGCTCGCCGTGGTCTGGACCGGCGCGCTGTTCGGCGTGGTCTTGCAGACGGCATGGCCGCAAGCGCCCCACTGGGTGGCGGTGCCCTGCTACATCGCGTTGGGCTGGGTGGCGATCTTCGTCTTCCCCGACCTGCTACGCAGCGCTGGTGTCACCACATTTGCGCTCATCGCAGTCGGAGGCGTCGTCTACACCCTCGGGGCGCTCGTCTACGCATGGAAGCGGCCGAACCCGTGGCCGGGCACCTTCGGCTTTCACGAGGTCTTCCACGCCTGCACGCTTCTCGCCGCACTCTGTCACTACGTCGCCATCTGGCTGACCGTCCTCCGCTGAGCGCCAATGCACCCGGGCGACCGACGGGGGTCGCGCCGGGGAGCCGCCTCGACCCTGCTAACGTAGATACAGGTTGTCAGCAGTTCCTTCTTCGGCCCGATGCGCGACGCAGGATTTGTTGCAGTTGCGTTTGTCGCCTTTCGGTTCATCGAGAGCCGTCACCCGCAAAGACCCGACCACGCACAAGGTGTGCGCGGCCAGCACGGCTCCAACCAAGGAGAGCATGACCATGGCACAGGGCACTGTTAAGTGGTTCAACAGCGAGAAAGGCTTCGGCTTCATTACCCCGGATGACGGCAGCAAGGACGTGTTCGTCCACTACTCCGCCATCAGCGGCAGCGGGTACAAGAGCCTGGAGGACAACCAGCGCGTCGAGTTCAACACCACCCAGGGCCAGAAGGGCCCGCAGGCGGAAGACGTCCGCCCCATCTGAGCTAGACCCGGTTGTTGCGCCACGCCGCAGACCGTCCTGCGAGGGTGGCGAGTGCGGCGGTCAGGTCGACTTCGATCAGTTGGCCGCTGTAGCCCAGTTGAGCCACGCCTAGCAGCGTGCTGGCGCTGGTGAAGGCGGGCGCCAGTGGTGACGCCGTCAGCTGCCGCCAGGCATCACCGAGCACGCTGGTCTCGGCGCTCACGACGTAGATGACCGAGCGCACGACCTGCTCAGGCGCGGCCGCGACTGCGGTCAGGGCAGCGAGGGCGTTGGCCACGACTTGGTCGATCTGAGCGCCCAGGTCGCCGGGACCGACCAGCGTGCCGTCGCGGTCGAGGGGGCACTGGCCGGCCAGGTACGCCGTGCGCCCCGCCCCGACGACGGTGATGTGGTGGTATCCCGGCGTAGCGTGCAGGTGCTCGGGATTGATCCGAGTGATCTTTGTTGTCATGCCGTCAAGTGTCGACGGCGCCGGCCTTCATCACAGGCGTCGCTGCCCGACGCCGAGGGTGCGGATTTCCGCGAGGCTGGGACGGGTTCCGAAATACGCGGAGTTCGTGATCAGGAGTTCGTGGCGACGATCCGGCCGCGGATCGAAGGCGACGTCCGAGGGGTTGTCCAAGCCATCGCTCGAGTTAGCCAGTGTGGTGACGATGCCGCCCGGCGTGATGTGCAGGAGTTGGCTGGACGGGTTGTCGGTGACATACAGGTCACCGTTGGCGGCGAAGGTGAAGTCATCGGCCTCGACGCCGTGGAATCGGACCGTCATGGGTCCGGCGCTGCCATCTGCGCCGATGGGAATGGTGAGGATGCTCCGGCCTGCCGTGTTGGATACATAGAGCGTTCTGCCGCGCACCTTGACTCCGTTCGCGCCGGGTAGCACGAAACCCTGGAAGCTTTCACCGGTGGGCGCCAACAGTGCGCCAGCGGCCCAGACGGTGGCCCTGGCCGCGCCCGGTGCGACCCGCCAAATGCGGCCGAGATCGGAGTCGGCGATGTAGAGGTTGCTGCGTTCATCGAAGGTCATGCCGTTGGGGAAGGAATCGGTGGGCAGCGGCACGACCCGGGCCGGATCGTCGAAGCGGTCCCTGGGGATGCGCCAAACGCCCGCCGCAGCGGGGTCTGCGGACCGAACAGCGACATACAAGAAGTTGGTATCGCGAGAATCGATCGCGAGCCCGACGGTGATCCCGCCCGCAGTGGGGATATCGAGCGTTGACTGCTGCCCAGCGGGCGTGATCCGGTAGATCTCGCTCGCGAAGGACAGGCTGACATAGGCAGTGCCATCGCTCACGACGGCCACGCTTTCCGGGGTCTGCCCGGCCGCTCGGTCGAACGAGACCAGGGTGTGGGCCTCAACGGCGGCCGCTCTGGCCGTGATCACCAGGGGCAGGACGGCAACGGCGATCAGTGGCAAGGCAAAGCGGACAACGCTGCGCCGCGCCGGTCGATGCGGTCGGTTCGTCATCGAGGGCTCTCCCCTCTCGCTGGGCTGTGGTGGTGTGCGGCAGTCGGTTCGATCGCCGGCACCTGACTCACGGCGGCTTCAGGCGCTTGCATTGGCGGCAGCGATCTCGGCGATGCGGCGGTCCTGCGTAGCCGTCATCGCGCCGGCGACACCGATCGCGCCCGCCACTTTCGAATCGACGACTACAGGTAGCCCGCCCGCGATCAGCGCCAAGCCGGGTCGCGTCGCGAACTCGGCCACCGCCGCCGCATCGCACTCAATCGCGGCGTAGAAGTCATCCGGCGGCATGCCGATCGCTGCCGCGGCGTACGCCTTGTTGACCGCGGTCTGCACGCTGACCAACGGGGCCCCGTCCATCCGCGCGACATGCTTGAGCACGCCCGACTCATCGACGATGACGACGGTCACCGGCACATCCATCGATCTCGCCTCGGTGATCGCCGTGTCGACCATCGACCGAGCCATGGCATCAGACAGAGTCGGACGGGTGGTTGGCGAGGTGGCCATAGCTCGACCCTTCTGATCGGACGGCTACGGAGCGCTCCAAGCATGGTGACCGCCAGCCGGGAAAGTCCAAGACCAGTTGGTGCTCGACCAATAGGCTGCGCCTATGGACAGGCTGGACCTTCGCCTGCTCGAGTACTTCGTGACCGTCGCCGAGGAACTTCACTTCGGCCGCGCCGCCGAGCGCCTGCACATCGCCCAACCTTCGCTGAGTCAACAGATACGGCGGCTGGAGAGCCAGCTCGGCGTCGCCTTGTTCGACCGTGACAGCCGGCACGTCGAACTGACCCAAGCTGGTCAGGCGCTACTCGTCGAAGGCCGCAAGATGCTCCAGCAAGAGCAGTACATGATCCGAGTCACCCGCGTGGCCGGTTCGGCACAGTTGGCCATCGGTTTCTACGGGTCGGCAGCCAACAAGCTACTGCCCGAGGTGCTGGACGTGTTCAGCAACCGATATCCGTCTGTCGGGGTCTCAGTTCGCGAACTGTTGTTCGGCAGCATCGATGACGTCCTCGCCGGCAAAGTCGATCTCGCCTTCACCCGACTCTTGCCGGGACAGACCGAACTCGAGGTCGAGATCCTCACCTACGAGAAGCGCCTGGCCGTTCTGCCGATCACACATACCCTTGCCGCCCGCGAGTCGCTGACGTTCGCCGACCTCAAGCACGAAAGCTTCATCATCAACCCGGCCATCCCGAACGATCCGAAACCAGCCCGCTGGCTTGCCGAACAGCGCCGGCACGGACTGCCCGGACGAATCGCAGCCCGCGCCACCAGCGTCCAAGAGATCCTCACGCTCGTGGCCGCCGGGCGGGGAATCGCGCTCGTGCCCGAAGCCGTCGCCACGCAGCAACTGCGAGCCAACATCGTCTATCTCCCCGTCGCCGATGCCGAGCCCGCGGTCGTGTCACTGGCTCGACGCCCTGGACTGACGAGCCCCACCGTCGAGTCATTCGTCTCGGCAGCACGCGACGTAGCGGATGCCGCCAAAACGTGAACACGCGTACCCAGGAGCCGCAGCGTTCCGTATCCAGCAACTAGGCAGTGGCACCTTCGGCCAGCGTGGAACGGAGCTGTCTGCGCGATCGGATCCCGAGCTTGGTGAACACCTTGCGCAGGTGCCACTCGACCGTGTGCGGGCTGATGAACAGCTGGGCACCGATTTCGTGGTTCGTGAGCCCACTGCCCGCGAGACGCGCGATATGTGCTTCCTGGGGCGTGAGAATGTCGTCCGTTGCGACGGCGCGTTTGCGGATCGTCGCGCCTGTGGCGAGCAGTTCGCGTCCAGCACGCTCTGCGAACGCCTCGGCTCCCATCTGAGTCAGCATCTCGTGGGCGATGCCCAACTGAACTCGGGCGTCGACGCGGCGGTTCTCGCGGCGCAGCCACTCGCCGTACACGAGACGGGTCCGGGCGAGCTCCATCCGGACGTCTGCATCGCCAAGCAACTCGATGGCCTCACCATACAAAGCGTCCGCGAGCGGCCCGTCGCTCACCAAAGCACGAACCTTGGCCGAGGTGCCGCGAGCCCACGGGGTGCGGGCGGCCTGGGCCATGTCACTGATTGTCTGAACCGCCTCGGCTGCGTAATCCGATCTGCCGAGACGTGCCGCTGCCTCCACGAGCTCAACCATCGACTGGATGGAGAGGCCCATTTCCCGTGGGTTCTCGCAGCCGCGCTCGGCGGCCGCGTAGGCCTCCTCGTACCGGCCGAGGCTGTTGTAGAGCACCGCCGCCGCCCATTGCGTGGCGGTGAGCACCTTGCCTTCTCCTTGCAGCAGGAGGTCCTGGGTGATCGCTTCGATTGCCGCCTGCGTCGCGGACTCCCGGCCGCGCTGCGCCTCGAGCACCAGGGCTGCGTAATGCGCGAAGAAGCTACTGCCGGTCGCCTCGCCGATCGCGACCGCCTCCGCAACAAGCGACGCGGCGCCGGCGAGGTCGCCTGCGAAGGCCCGGTTCGACATGCGCAGCAGCAGCGCCGACGGCAGCACGGAGAGCGCTCCCGTCTCGCGGGCCAAGCTGACCATTTGCGCCGACAGCACCGACCAGCTGTCGAAGTCCCACGCGTCGTGAGCCATACGGCACGCGAGCTGGAGCCAGCCGAGACCGACTTCCCGCGCGACGCCGTCGGGGCGGAAGGCGTCCAACGCCTGCAGCAGCATCGGCGCGCCCGCGGCGTATCCCTCGGTAATCACTCGCGCCAAGCCGTCCAGCAGCAGCACATCGCGCGTCACAACGGCGGGCCTCGCTCCGGCCAGCACGGCCTCCGCCACCTCGACCGGGCCGCCGCCCTGTACTCGACCGGCGGTCAGAGCCGCGTAGATCGCATCCCGGTAAGTCTCACGGGCCAGCCGGGCGTCGAGGGGTTCGAGGCGCTTGGCGGCTTCGAGCAGCAGCGGTAAGCCGGCGCTCGCGCTGCGCGACACGAACAAGATCCGACCGCGCAACAAGGTCAGTTGCGCAGCGTGGAGCTCGTCGGGTGAATCCAACTCCGCCGCGTTCGCCAGCTCGATTGCCGAGTCGAACGCGCCGGCCTGGTACTTCGCCTGAGCCGCCGCCAGCGCTCGGGCAGCGCGACGCGCCGGGTCGGGTGTTAACTCCGCGGCTCGCTCGAGGAAGGCCGCAGCCGCGGCGACCCCGCCACGCGCCTGCGCCCGATCGGCCGAGCGATCCAACTCGGCGGCCACTGTCTCGTCAGGTCCCGAGGTCGCACGCGCGAGATGCCATGCGCGACGATCAGGATCGAGCTTCGCATCGGTCGCGTCGGCCAACGCGCGGTGTATCTCCCGAAGGGCCTGCGGGCCCGCGGCCCGGTAGGACGCGGAACGAACCAGCGGATGCCGGAACCGCACCCGCGGGCCGAAGGTGATCAGCCCCGCCGCCTCGGCCGGTGCCGCCGCCTCGTCCACCGCAATTCCCAGGCGGTGAGCGGCGCGCCGCAGCAAGGTCATGTCGCCGACCGGCTCGGCCGCAGCCGTAGTGAGCAGGCGTTGCGTCATGGGCGGTAGGGACTGGACGCGTCGGAGAAAGTCCAGCTCCATCTGGCCGGAGACGGGTCGCGCGTCGGGACGCCCGAACCCGCCGGCCAGCTCCGCGGCGGTGAGGCCCCGGGGCAGCTCAAGGAGGGCCAGTGGGTTGCCGCGCGCCTCGGACAGGATCCGGTCTCGGATCCGGTCGTCGAGCGGCCCAGGAGTCGCGGAGTCGAGTAGCGCACGGGCGTCGTGGTCGCACAGACCCACCACTTCCAGCCCTGGCAATCCCTTCAGCGCATGGTTGGCGACCGGGTCACGCATTGCGAACACCAGCGCCACCCGCTCCGCGAGCAAGCGTCGAGCAACGAAGGCGAGTATCTGCGCCGAGACGTCGTCGAGCCACTGAGCGTCGTCGACGAGGCAGACTAGCGGCGCCTCGTCGGCGACGTCGGCGAGCAGGCTGAGCACTGCGAGCCCGACCAGAAAGCGGTCCGGCGGCCGTCCTGCGCTCAGCCCGAATGCCGTCCCGAGCGCGTCACGTTGCGGGCCGGGCAGGCGATCAAGACGGTCGATCTTGGAGGCGCACAGCTGATGCAGGCCGGCGAACGCGAGCTCCATCTCGGACTCCGCGCCACCCGCGCGCATGACCCGACACCCGGAGGCGCGCTGCGCCACGTAGTCCAGCAAGGCCGTTTTGCCGATCCCCGCCTCGCCACGCACGACCAGAACCTGGCTCTCACCTGCCCGCGTTGCAGCCAGCAGCCGATCGAGCAGACCGCATTGGCCACCGCGGCCATACAGGCCAGACCCACGATCACTACTCGACATACACCACCCGCCTGCTCCGGCTGAGCGTAAAGACGGCCAATCGCACTGGCAACGGCACGCCTAGCCGGCCACGTCGGGCCCATCGGCGATGTCATCGCTCGCGATGAATGGAGCGATCAAACTGCGACGCTACGCACCCGGGTCCTGAAGGTGGTGTTGCTGCTTCTCCCGAGATTGGGGCGCGCACCCCGTCTCGGGCGTCGCTGGGCCGCTGGCGGAAACTCCGCCAGCGGCGCAGCGGTTGCTCGTTAGGCCGACAGCCCGATCGGCTGTACCTGCCCTGGTCGCGAGCCGACGTCGGTCAGGCCGGTTGTGAGCAGCACCCGATCGAGCCGGGCCAGACGTAGCAGCCGCATCAGGCGCGGCGTCACGTCGGTGAGCACGAGCATGCCTTGCGCGGCCAGCAGGCGCTGATGGGCGGTGACCAGCACGTCGAGGCAGGTGCAGTCGAGGAACGACACCGCGCCGACGTCGAGGCGCACAAAGCGGCGTCCGGCCTTTTCGTGCTCCTCCAGCAGCTCGCCGAGAACGTCAGCGTTGGCGAGATCCCACTCGCCGACGGCGCGGAGCAGGGCGTGGCTCCGGTCCTGGCGCACCGTGGTCAGGGATGCGTGCGCGGACGTACTCGTGTCACTTGCGGTGTAGATACGTGGCAGCATGTGGAACTCCCAAGCCCTCCCGGGCGGAGGATGTGGCTGCTGTCGAGCCTGTGCCGCCTCGCATTGCGGCCTGACGTTGTGGTCGGACCAGCAGGGCCGGATGTGCTACCCGGTTGCGCGAGCGACGATCCTCTCAATCAGTTGTCTACCATGGACAGACAGGTCTGTCTATGGGTAGGTTCGAATCGAGACGATGACTGTCAGCAACACCGAGGTGACGCGGCGCCGATCAGCGCGCGAGGAGATCCTTGCCACTGCGTATGAGCTGTTCACGCAGCGAGGTATCCGCGCGGTCGGCGTTGATGAGGTGATTGCCAAATCCGGAGTCGCCAAGGCCACGCTGTACAAGCACTTCCGGTCCAAGAACGATCTGGCGCGGGCCTTCCTCGACCAACGCGAGCAGCGCTGGAGCCGTGACTTCATCGAAGCCGGATCCGCCAAGCGAGCCGATGACCCAGAGGGTCAACTGCTTGCGATCTTCGACATGCTCGACGAGTGGTACCTGCGCAACGACTCGTTCCGCGAACGCTCCTTCATGAGCGTGCTATTGGAGATGGGCACCGGCCATCCGGTAGGCCAAGCCTGCGTGCAGCACCTGGCGAACCTGCGCACCATGGTCGCCGCGCGGGCCGCCGCCGCGGGCCTTGCCGAGCCCGAGGATTTCGCGCTGTCGTTCCACATCCTGATGGAAGGCTCGATCATCTTGGCCAGCGAGGGCGACCGCCGGGCGGCCCTGCGGGCTAAGGAGATGGCGCGCGCGCTCATCGACAAGCACCGCCCGCCTGGCAAGGTCAAGCCGCGGCGCCCGCCGGCTCGCCACGCCCCGGCAAACCACCGCACTCCTGAACAGAAGCTCCAGTCGTGACGGTCGTCACCGATCGGGTCACCGTCCGGACGCTACCCTCGGTGCTTTGCTCTGACGACCGCACCCGATCGGGGTAGCTGTGCATTTTGATCGGCGTTATCTCGCTGGACTGCTTCTCGTACCTGCCGTGATGCTCGCGGCCTGCAGCTCCAAGTCCAATCCGACGTCTAGTTCATCGCTGTCGGCGTCGTCCGCCGCCGGCAAGAACACCACGACTGCCGTCGGGATCGAGGTCTCCGGCGCGTTCGGTACCAAGCCGACGCTCACGGTTCCCGCCAAGCCCGCGCCCACCACACTCACGCAACAGGTGCTCACGTCCGGCACCGGTGCCACCGTGGCGAAGGGCGACACGCTTGTCGCAAACTATGTCGGCGAGACGTGGGCCCCCAAGGGCGGCAAGGCCAACGTCTTCGACAGTTCGTTCTCCCGCGGTGAGCCCGCGGCATTCGTGATCGGTGCCGGCCAGGTGATCCCGGGGTGGGACAGGACGCTCGTCGGCAAGAAGCTCGGTAGCCGGCTGCTGCTGACCGTGCCGCCCGCCGACGGCTACGGCCCGAACGGGCAGTCCAAAGCCGGGATCAGCGGCACAGACACCCTGGTCTTCGTCGTCGACCTCATCAAGACCTACAAGCCGAACGCGTCAGCCCCGGGGACGGTCGTCCACGACATCCCGAGCAGCGGCCTGCCCAAGATCACAAACGTGCCCGGCAAGAAGCCGGATGTCACCAGCACCGCCGGCGTCAAAGCACCGACCAAGCCGACTTCGACGCTGCTCGTCCGTGGCAGCGGTCCGAAGATCAACAGTGCCAAGACCCTGGTCCTGCAACTCGTGCAAACCGACCTCGCGACGGGCAAGCACAGCCAAACAACCTGGGGTCAGGCCCCACAAACCGTCGCCGCCCAAAGCGTCTTGAGCGTCGCTGACAAGCTCACCGGCCAGAGTGTCGGCAGTCGAGCAGTCGTCCTGCTCCCTGCCACCGCCGCAGTGCCGTCCAGCTCACCCCAGGGCGGGCACCCAGCCACACCGCCGGAAATCCTCATCATCGACGTCGTCGGCGAATTCTGACCGTTCGGCTCGGCCCGCCGTCAGCGGACCAGCACCGCGCCCTCTAGTGCGATCGGGCCGACTTGGCGCGCGACTGTCGCGGGACGGCCGACGTCCGGCGCGACCGCTTGCCCGGTCGGCGTGTCCGACGCGTCGACGTCGGATGCGCGGGCTGCGCCGGCCGCAGCTGTGCCGCGTCGCGGACCGCTGCAGCGCGGTTGGCGCCCGAGGCCGCAACGATTCGCAGTGCCGGATGGCCGACCCGCACGGTCAACTGGTCCGGCTGCACCGCGGCCGCAGCATGGATGCGGGCAACGCTTCGGGCCTGGTGCGCTTCCACGAGTGAGACGACGGTGCCACTCGCGCCGGCGCGGGCGGTGCGTCCTGAGCGATGCAGGTAGTGCTTGTGATCGGACGGTGGATCGAAGTGCACGACCAGGTCGAGGTCGTCGATGTGCAATCCGCGCGCCGCGACATCGGTGGCCACCAGGGCCCGGACCCGGCCGGATGCGAAGCCGTCGAGCGCGCGTGTGCGCTGGTTCTGGTTGAGGTTGCCGTGGATCGCGGCGGCGTCGACGCCGCGGCTGACGAGTTGCCGGGCGAGGCGGTCGGCGCCGTGCTTGGTACGCACGAAGAAGAGTGTTCGCTCAGGGCGGGCCGCGATCTCCGCCGCAACGTCGACCTTGTCACCGTGGTCGAGCAGAAATACTCGGTGCTGCATCGAGGTCACCGAAGCGGACGCCGAGGCGACCGCGTGCACGGCCGGCCTGCTCAGGTATCGCTGCGCAAGGCGATCGACCTCACCGTCGAGCGTGGCGGAGAACATCAAGCACTGCCGGTCCGCAGGCGTTGCGTCGAGGATTCGCCTGACGTCCGGCAGGAATCCGAGGTCAGCCATGTGGTCGGCCTCATCGATCACTGCAACCGACACTCCGTCGAGGAGCGCGACCTGACGATCCATCAGGTCCAGCAGCCGCCCGGGCGTCGCCACCACGACGTCGACGCCGCGACGCAGATTCTCAATCTGGCGTCCCATCGGGGCACCCCCGAAGACGGTCGCCACCCGCAGCCGGTCCACCCGAGCCAGCGGCTCGAGCTCGGCGGCAACCTGCTGGGCGAGCTCCCTGGTCGGCACGAGCACCAGGCCGCGGGGCGAGCGCGCGTTGCGCGGCCGCTCGGTTGTGCCCAGCCGGGTGAGCAAACCCAACCCGAACGCCAACGTCTTCCCCGAGCCGGTTTGGGCTCGGCCGAGCACATCGCGACCGGCGAGCGTGTCCGGCAGGGTGCGCGCCTGGATCTCGGACGGCGTGTTGATCCCGCGCTCGGCCAGTACAGCAATCATTGGTGCCGGAACGCCTAGTTCGGCGAAAGACTGAGGTATCGGCGTCGGGCGGGCTTGCGAATCGGCAAGGGCGGCGTCCAAAGCGCTACCCGCCTGGGGACGCCGGCTTCCACGCCCCTTCGGCGGCGCAGCATTGTTCGGACAGGACATATCGAGACTCCTCAAGTAGGGCCACGCCGTACCAGAGCCAGCCCACTCGAGGACAACCACACTACGTGCGACCACGCGGGCAGCTAGCCCGCAGAAGATGCGGCAACCGCCGCACTGATCAGGATACAGGGCTTTCGGTCCGCACCGGAGCCGGCGCCGGATCCGCATGCTCCCCACCCTCGGCGTCCCGGTCGATAACCCCCATGCCGCCGCTGTGTAGGTCACCTCGGCTGGCGTGGGCTGCGGCCTCGGACTGCGGTCCGGATCCGCGGGTGCTATTCGAACCAGTACTCGAGGTGAACCTGGGCGCCCTCGCCGAGGTTCGCGCGGAAACCTCCGGTGCCGCGCAGTCCGCTCAGCTCGCCGGTGCCTGATCCGGGGATGACGAACCAGTCGCCGCTGACGATGTCGTCCAGCACCGTTCCGGCATCCTGCAGCAGGAACGTCCCGCGCCGCCCGGCGACCGTGCCGGTGACTCGTTCGATTCCAACGAAGCTGGCCGAGCCGTCGGCCCGCGCCGCCTGCAAGAACTCGACAACACCCTCACCGGAGATGTCGCCGCTGAAACTCTCCTCGACATGGATTCTGCTCAGCGCCAGCCCTCCGACAGCTTCGTCGTAAGCGGCGGGCTCGTACGCGTGGACCGTGATCACGGCATCTGCGTGGGTGGTCTTCTGGTTGGCGGAAGTCACTTCTCGTACCTTCCCTTCTGCACTGGGCTGCCCCTCCGACGCGCGGTTCGGCTTTACGTCGCAGCACAATAAACTGCCGGCGGTCAACCACGGCGCAAAGGTAGCAACGACATCCGACAATGAAGTCGCTGGGAGAGCGACGGACTCGGCGGACCGCAACGTGCCCGGCGGTGCTCAGGAGTGCACGGGCCCGCTGCGGTCGCGCAGAGACACCGGTGCGCGCCCGGACCGTTCGGCGAGCATTTCCGCCAGCACTGAGATTGCGATCTCTGCCGGCGTGCGGGCGTTCAAATCTAGGCCGGCCGGCCCATGAACCCCGGACAGGTCGGTTACGCCGCGTGCGGCCAGCCATTCGGCCCGGGCCTGCTGAGTGTGTCGGGACCCGAGTGCGCCGACGTAGCCGGCCCTGCCGGCCAGCGCAGCGGTGAGCGCGGGGCCGTCGACCTCTCGATCGTGACTGAGCACGACCATGCCGTCGCAGCCGGCCAGGCGCCCCGCGGCGGCTGCCGCCTCCCGAGCGGAGTCGACGATCGTGGCGGTCCAACCGAGTAAACCGGCCGCGGCCGCGAGCGCGTCGGCGATAGCTCCCGAACCCACGACAACCAACTCCGGCCGCGGCCACACCGCGGTGACCGCCGCTCGCCCCTCGTCGACAATCGCACCCTCGCTGGTGCCCTTGCCGAAAACCCGTGCGACGCCGGGATGCGCCTGGTCGGCAGCCGCGATTGTCGCCGCGGCGTACACCTCGGTCGGCCCGGCTTCGTCGCCGTTCAGCTCGGTAATGAGGCACATCGGCTCGCGCTCGGCTAGCAGTTGCCACGCCTGCGCCGGAACCTCGTCGAACGGCTGGAGCAGCAGCTGCGCCACGCCGCCGCAGGACATGCCCACCCGGCCGGCCTGGTCGTCGCCTATGTGCAGCGTCAGCAACCGGCCCTGCTCGACCGGTGCGAGCTGTGCGTCGGCAACGCCGGATAGCACGGTGCCCGCGATCGGCTCATCCGGGGTCAGCGCCGCGAGCGCGGTGCCCTGCTGACCGCTGATCCCGCCTAGCCCGACCACCCGCACCAGCGTCACGGGCCGCCGCGAGTCCCGCCACGTGCGGATCTGCCGGAGCACCTCATCGCCAGCATCCATCGACGCACGATAACTCATCAATTGCGACGCGACTGTTCGTCGGCGGACTCATGAACACACCGTCCACAGTGGACAGTTAAATGATCAGGTTGCTTCGACCAGCCGCCGCACTTCTGCAGCCGTTGCGCACCAGAGCGCTCGCGCGGCGAGGTCGGCGGCTTGTCCTCTGTCGACACGGCGTACCGCCGCCTTCACCGTCGCGACGCTCGGTCCGGCGACGCTCAGGGAGTCGACGCCGAGTCCGACGAATACCGGCGTCGCAGCTGGGTCGGCGGCAGCTTCTCCGCAGATGGACACCGACGCCGGTCCGGCGTTGCGGCACAGCGTGTCGATGAGCCGCAGGACGCCGGGGTCAAGCGGATCGGCGAGGGTGGCGAGTGCCGGGTTGCCCCGCTCGGCGGCCAGGGCGTATTGCGTCAGATCGTTCGTCCCCACGCTGAAGAAGTCGACATGCGGCGCGAACGCCGCAGCCTTCAACGCCGCGGACGGGACCTCGATCATCATGCCGACACGCAGGCCATCAGGCCGTGTGCCGCCACATGCGTCGTCGAGCACGCCGAGCGCGGCCTGCAGCTCGTCGATGCTGCTGACCATTGGGAACATCAGGCTGATCGGCGCGTCGGCCGCGACCGCACAGATGGCCTGCAGCTGCTCTCGTAACAGATCGGGCTGGCGCAGCGTCAGCCGAATACCCCGTACGCCGAGGTATGGATTGGCCTCGTGCTCGGCCAGCAGGAACGGGAGCGGCTTGTCGGCGCCGGCGTCCAGCGTGCGGAACACGACGGGGCGACCACCGAACGCGTCGGCGATGGCGCGGTAAACCGCCTCTTGCTCCTCCACGGTGGGCGGCGCAGCGCGGGACTGGAATAGAAACTCGGTGCGGACGAGGCCGGCGCCGTCGGCATGTGCGTCGGCGGCCGCCTTCGCGTCGTCGACGGATCCGACGTTGGCGAACACTGCAATCGTCGTGCCGTCAGTGGTGACGGCCGGGGCGGCTGCGGCGGCGTGTGCGATCGCCAGCGCGTGCGTCCGCTCGGCCAGCCGGTGCGCGTAGTCCGCGCGGACGTCGCTCGCCGGGTTGACGATCAGCGTGGCGGTGTCGGCGTCGACTACGAGGGGCGTGCCGTCGGCGATGCGGAGAAGATCAGTTCCTGCGGCCACGAGCAGCGGGATGCCCTTGGCCCGGGCGAGAATCGCCGCGTGCGAGGTGGGACTGCCGAACGCCAGTACGACGGCTGCGGTCACGCCCGGATCGAGCTCGGCGGCCTCCACCGGGGTGAGGTCGGTCGCAACCAGGACACCGGGCTCCGGACTGAAGGTCTTTGCTGCGCCGAGCAGATAGCGCAGCACGTGATCACCTACGGCCCGCACGTCCGCGGCTCGCGCGCGTAGATAGGGGTCGTCGAGCGCCGCGAACTCCTGCTCGATGTGCGCGACGGCCTCGTGCCAGGCGCGGGCGGGGCCGGCGCCGCCGTCGATGCGTGACCGCACGTCGGCGAGCAAGGCAGCGTCGTCGAGCAGCATGAGGTGCGCGTCGAAGATCGCGGCGTCACCTTCGCCCGACTCACGGCTGACGCGGGCCCGGGTGCGGGCGAGGTCGCGGCGAGCGGCGGCGATGGCCTCACGCAGCCGGCGCCAGTGCGCGACGGTGTTGCCCGGCTCGCGATCGGGGACAGTGGGCGTCCGGGTGTCAGCCCGGCGAGCCGGCCCGATGGCAATGCCCGGCGCCGCCGCGAGCGGCCCGGCCGTGCTCACCGGCTGCAATGGCACGGCATCGCCGGCCTCGTCGAAGCGTCGCGCGGCCAGGGCCAGAATCTGTTCGAGCGCCTCGGTGGCCTGGCTGCCTGTCACGGCCACCTCGATTTCGTGCCCCGGCAGCGCGCCGAGCGTGGCCACGCGACTCAGGCTGGACGCCGGGACGGGGCCGGTCCCGGTGCTGCGATTGGTGAGCTGTACCCGAGCATCGAGCGTGCGGACCTGGGCCACCAACCGGGCGGCCGGACGGGCGTGCAGCCCATGCGGGTTGGCAACGACGAATACGCCGCGGACGGCCGGCTCGTCGACCGGCGACGGCGCCAGATCGGCAGCGGGTGCCAGGTGCGCCTGCTTGCCGGCCAAGGATGTCGCGGCCTCGGCGGCGACCTCCTGGGCGGATGCCCCGGCGGCCGCCGTGACCGCCGCGGCGACGAGCCCCTCGACGAGCGGTGCCGGACTGACGATTACCCGCTCCCGGACGGTGTCGTCGAGCAGGTCTAGTGCAAGTTCGGCGCTGAGCACGGCGCTGCCGAGGTCGAGCAACACGACGACCCCGTCCGGCCCGTCGACCTGCTCGATGGCCTCCTTGACCTGGACGGCATCCGTCCCGAGCGTCGTGTCGTCGAGACCGGCGGCGACTGCTATCTCGGGACGCGTGCCGTGCAGCATCTGGCTGGCCAGCTCCACCGCGGATCGCGCCAGCGCCCGGCTGTGCGACACGACGACGATGCCGACCATCACGTCATCGCCGACGCCGCTGCCCGGATCAGCAAGGCTGCCGATGTGGCGCCCGGGTCCTGGTGCCCGACACTGCGCTCACCGAGGTAGCTGGCCCGCCCCTTGCGGGCCAGCATCTCGATCGTGGCGTCACGGCCCTTGTCGGCGGCGTCGGCCGCGGCCTGAAGGGTGCCGCCGGTCTCGATCACCTCGACCGCGGGCGCGAGCGCGTCGAACATCGTCTTGTCGTCGTGCTCGGCCTTGCCACGCGCGACCACGCCGTCCAGACCGGCGCGCATCGCGGCAGCGAGCCCGGCTGCGGAAAGCGACGTGACCTCGCCGGCCGCGACCCCGAACCGCAGCCAGAACGTGCCGTACAGGGGGCCACTTGCCCCGCCGACGGTGCGCACGAGCGTCATGCCGGCCTGCTTGCACACCGCGCCGATGGTGTCGCCGTCAAGGTTCTCGACGACGGCCGTCATACCGCGATCCATGTTGGTGCCGTGGTCGGCGTCGCCGATCGCTGCGTCCAACTCGGTCAACTCATCACGGTGCTCGGCGACCAGGCGGGCGAACTCGCTCAGCCAGCTTTTGAGCTCGTCAAGTGTCATCAGACTCCCCAGCGCAGGGCGGGCGTGTTGACCGGAGCGTCCCACAGCCGCAGCAGTTCGTCGTTGACGCGCAGCAGGGTTAGCGAGCAGCCGGCCATCTCCAGCGACGTGATGTACGAGCCGACCAGGCTGCGCGCCACCGTCACACCGTGCCGGTCGAGGATGCGCGCGATCTCGCCGTACATCAGGTACAGCTCGATCAGCGGCGTGCCGCCCAGTCCGTTGACGAATGCGATCACGGCGTCTCCGTGGCTGAACGGCAAGTCGGCCAGCACCGGCTCGGCGAGCAGCGCCGCGACCTCCTTCGCCGGTGCGAGCGGCACGCGGCTACGGCCTGGCTCGCCATGGATGCCGACGCCGATCTCCATGTCGTTTTCGCCGAGCTCGAACGTCGGTTTGCCGTTCGCGGGCACGGTGCACGACGTCAGCGCGACGCCCATGCTGCGGCCGTTGGCATTCACCTCGCGGGCGACGTCACCCACTTCCTTGAGCGGGCGGCCCTGCTCGGCGGCGGCGCCGGCGATCTTCTCCAGCAGCACGGTGACGCCGACGCCGCGGCGGCCCGCCGTCCACGTACTGTCCTGTACCGCGACGTCGTCGTTGGTGACGACGGACGCGACCTCGACGCCGGTCCCGGCAGCGGCGAGTTCGGCGGCCATGTCGAAGTTCATGACGTCGCCGGTGTAGTTCTTCACGATGTGCAGCACGCCGGATCCACAGTCGACGGCCTTCGTCGCTTCGAACATCTGGTCCGGTACGGGCGACGTGAACACCTCGCCGCAGCAGGCGGCATCGAGCATGCCGAGCCCGACCAGCCCGGCGTGCATCGGTTCGTGCCCGGAGCCGCCGCCGGAGATCAGCCCGACCTTGCCGGGTCGGGGCGTGTCGCCGCGGTAGACGATCTTGTTCTGGTGGTCGACCCGCAGCTCGGGGTGCGCGGCCTCGACACCTAGCAGCGCCTCGGTGACGACACTCGCCGGGTCGTTGATGAGCTTCTTCATGTCAGCGCTCCGCAGGGACGAGATCGGCGACGGTATCGGGGGCGCGCACGTCGGCGGGCGTGCGCGATACGGCGACGTACGCCCAGGCGGCGACCGCGCCGGCGAGCAGCTCGGCGGCGAGATACACGGGCAGCTGCACCCAATGCACGGTGCCGCCCCACAGCTGCTGGATCAGCATGGGACCAAATGTGCGCGCCGGGTTGATGGACGCGCCAGTGGTCGGCGCCACCGGGATGATGGCGGCGAACACGACCAGGCCGATCGCCACGCCGGCGAACCCCGCGGCGGCCTTGCGATGGATCACACCGAAGATCGTGAACACCAGGATGAACGTCCCGACGAACTCGGCGGCGAACGCCTGCGGCCAGTGCACCGATCCGCTGTAGCTGGCCACGCCCAGCCCGACGTCGGATGCCTTTTTGCCCAGCACGGCGATGATCGCGAGCGCACCGATGATCGCGCCGGTGACCTGGGCCGCGATGTAGTAGGGCACCCGACGCCACGGGAACTTGCCGGTGGCCGCCAGCCCGATCGTCACGGCCGGGTTGATGTGATTGCCCGACACATGGCCCAGCGCGTACACGGTGGCGAGCACAACCGTGCCGAACGCGAACGAGATCATGCCAAGATCCGCCATGGTGAACGGCGCCTTGCCGTTGACGATCAAGGTGGCGGGCACCGAGCCCACCCCGATGAACACCAGGAACGCCGTGCCGAGCACCTCGGCTGCCAATTTCTGCCTGATCGACGGTTCGTCCATTGCCCTGCACGCTCCTTGTCGGCTCTCTCTGGGCTGATGGGGCTCGACACTGCGTTGTGGTCGACTATCATTCGACAATGTCGAACGATGTGCGGAAGTTACGCCCGTGCTTCAATCACGTCAAGAGTTCTTCCGAGATTGGACGGAGGACTGGGGTGATCCAGTCAATAGACCGCGCCATCCGGGTACTGCTCGCCCTGCAGGGTGAGCGTCGCCTGGGCATCGCGGACCTCGCGGTACGGCTCGAGCTCGCTCCGTCCACCGTTCACGGCATCGTCAAAACGCTGGCCGCCCATCACCTCGTCGTCCAGGATCCCGGTTCGGGGCGTTATCAGCTCGGCCCGGCCGTCCTGCGCCTGGGCAACGTCTACCTCGACACGCTCGAACTGCGCTCGCGCACAGTGCGATGGTCCGAGGAGCTGGCACGCCGTACCGGCATGGCCGTGCGCACCGGCGTGCTGGCGGGCGACGACGTCGTGATCATCCATCACGAGCCGCGCCCGGACGGCAGCCGGCAGATGCCCGAGACCGGCATCGTCATCCCTGCGCACGCCAGCGCCTTGGGCAAAGCGCAACTCGCATTCCTGCCGGACGAGGCCGAGCGGGTGCTTGCCACGGCGCATCGCAGTATGACGGGAGACACGATCACTGATCCCGACGTGTTGCGCAGGCAGTTCGACGCCATCGCCCGGACCGCGCTGGCGGAGGAGACTGACGAAGCCCTGCTGGGCGAGTCCAGCGTCGCCGCTCCGATCTTCGACGCCGACAGTGCGGCGATCGGGGCGATTGGTGTGGTACTGCCGACGACCGACTGGCCGCTGAGCCAGCCCCAGCAGGATGCCCTGCGTGAGGCCGCTCGCAACGTCTCCCGCGAACTTGGTGCCGCCCGCTGGCCAGCCGCCCCACCGGGCGACAGGTAAGGCGCGTGGCGGTCAGCCAGCCGGATGGTCGAACCGGATCGGGGTTCGCAGCAGGTCGCTCACGTCCGCTCCGGGAGGAAAATCGCGCGGAGTCGCCGCGCGCTGGAACAGCCGTGCCCCGGCTACGCCACCTATGGTCGCGCTCTTCCCGGTGACCTCGACCCAGCAGCCTTCGTGCAGGGCAAGGACAGGGACGTCGTTGTCCTCGAGGAACTCGGCGATCCGCTGATCGCGAGTCTCGCCCAGGTGCCCGGCCAGGGTTTCCCTAGCTGGATAGTGCGGATTGATTTGAAACGGGATAAGTCCCAGGGCGGCCAGGCTCGGCGGCTCCACGATCGGCATGTCGTTGGTGGTACGGATGCTCGGGCACGCGATATTCGTGCCGGCGCTAGAGCCGATATAGGGCACCCCTTCACCAACTCGGCGCCGGATCACGTGCAACAGATCGAGGCGGTACACCGCGGCGAGCAACCGAAAGGCGTTTCCGCCGCCCACGAGCACCGCCTCGGCTGATCGCATGAATGCTCGGGGCGAAGCAGATCGGTGAACACTGTCGACGTCGACCCCGATCGGTTCGAGCGCGTCCGCCATAACTGCGGTGTGCCGATCCCAGTCGCGCTGTGCGTATGGCACGAAGGCAACCTGGCGCACACCGGCAAGTGCCTCGGCCAGGACGGTCAGCGCGTGCTGTAGATACCGGCCGCCGCCCGGCGGGTAGCCGTTCGAAAGCAGAAGCAATCGCACGCGACCCAGTCTGCGGGGTGCGGGCCTCGCCTTACTCCGGAGGGTGAACCATAGTTCGACCTGTGCCGACGGCGTCGGACTTCGAACGCTAGCTGCGAGGGGTCACGCACAGCGTGACCCCTCCCGGTGCTTCGTCGCAGCCTGGAACAAGGTCATGAACCTCGATCCGTACGACCTCGCCCGAGATCGGTAACCCCTATCTGGCAGCGACGTCAACGTGGGAAATAGTCCGATACACAGTCCGGCTGAGGACCGCTAGATCATGCGTCGGCTTCGGGCAGCGTCTCGGACAGTTCGATCATGTTGCCCCATGGGTCTCGGAAGAACGCCAGGCGCCGGCTGATGTCCTCGACTTCGAACGGCTCACCGATGATCTTGACGCCGCGGCGGATCAGCTCGGCCCGAGCGGCGTCGACGTTGTCGACATGGAGGCAGAGGTGCTGGTAGCCGCCGTACTCCAGGCTCATCCCGAGGTCATCCAAGATGGGGTTGAGGTGCGGAACCGGCCCGGCCAGCAGTTCCAGGTGGAAGTCGTCATCGGCGGGCGGGCTGAGATAGGCCAGTTGTAGGCCGCTGTAAGGCCATTCCTGTAGGACGCGGAAGTCCAGCTTCTCGGTGTACCAATTCTTGGCCGCCTCATACTCGGGGACGCGGATACCGATGTGGTGTCCGCCCAAGGACGCGAAAGGGCTGGCGGGATTCTTGGCGGGGCTGGTCGGCATCGGCATGAGCTGCTCCTCGATTCGACCGGGGGCCGCGGCCCCGGTTCGCTGTGCTCGTCTCGGTTGAGGCGACGAATCGAGTCAATGACGCCAGGGCGTTTGGCAACATCGGTTCGTACGCCCCGCTGACCCCAGGTCTCGCTAACCTGGTTCTGGCGGAACCACCTTCGATCTGTCGTCGGTGCCGGCCGCGATTCATACTTCAAGGCATGGACCGATCGACGGAGTTGCGGGACTTCCTCCGCAGCCGACGAGCGCGGTTGGAGCCGGACGATGTCGGGTTGCCGTGGCGTGTCGGAAGCCGTCGGGTCACCGGCCTGCGTCGTGAGGAACTCGCGCTGGCCGCGGGGGTGAGCGTCGATTACTACACCCGGCTCGAACAGGGCCGGGCCAAGAATGTCTCCGATCAGGTGCTCCACGCCTTGGCCGACGCGCTGAGACTTGATGACCTGGAGCGAGCGCACCTGCACAACCTGGCCCGTCCGGTCGACGGGCGCCGGGCTAGCGGGGCCTCGCGCGCCGCGCCCCTGAAGGCGTCGGCGGCTACGCGCGCGATGGTGGAGGCGCTCGATCCAACCCCGGCGTTGCTGCACGGGCCGATGCTGGAGATTCTCGCCGTCAACCGGATGGGCGCGATCCTGTTCGACGACTTCGCCTCGATGCCGCGCCGCGACCGAAACCTGGCCCGCTGGACTTTTCTGAACCCGCGGGCCCGCGAGGTCTACCCGCAATGGGATGTCGTCGCCGCGCAGATGGTTGCCATCTTGCGCCGAGCCGCGGGCGTACGTGGCGACAGCCCGGCGCTGAATGAGCTGGTCGGTGAACTCAGCATCGCCTCGCCGCAGTTCGCACGATGGTGGGCCGACCACAAACTCTTTCAGCACACGCACGGACCTAAAACCGTCCATCACGACCTGGTCGGTGACCTCGAGCTCCAATACCAGTCCCTCTTGCTGCCCCAGGAACCCGACCAGTACGTGGTCATCTACACTGCCTTGCCCGGCTCGCCAACGGCCGAGAAACTGGCACTCTTGTCGAATTGGAATCCTGTCCGCGCCGAAGAACGGTCAGCCGACGGGGACCTGCCGAGTTGACTCTCCACAGTGATCCAACCTCCTCGGCCACCGTGATGGGAGCCAGTGAAGGACTGGTGGACGAGCGCGTGCAGGAGCCGACGTGTGCGTCGACTTGGTATGCCGTGAGCGGCGGCCCGATCACGGACGAGCTGCTCGAGTGGCCTCCTGACCTGTTCGCCCTGGCCAACGTCGTGCTGGCGAGGGCGGAGGCGTTTCGCTTCGCCCTCTCTCCGGTCGACGCGTGGCCCCCTCGCCGGCATCACGACTGGGCGCACGCGGTCGAAGAAGCGGGCCGTCAATTGAGCATCTGGGTCGAGGATCGAACCGCCGCGATGCCCGAGCTGCTCGTCGAGGAATGGGGCGTCTTCAGGGAGCGCGCCGAAACGCCTCTCGAGGAGCTGGCGATGGGGCGAGGCTCGCGACTGTGCGAGGCACTGCTGACCTTGCATGCCATCGCCGACGAGGCCTGCGCCGGGCTCGGAGTCGCCCTGGACACCTCCAACGCCGACGCATGTGTCTATCGCGCGCGGGGCCGCGAACTGCTGGCCAGAACGGGATCGCTGGCTCGCCTCGACGCCCGGTTGCTGCGGGTGCTGCCGAAAGTCCGTACTCCCCCCACGGGACGACCGGCGTTCTCACGCTACGTCTGCGTGCAAGGTCCGGGCATTGAAGCTCGGTGGCACAAAATCCCGGTGCGCCATCGCGGTACGGACCTTCGGTCTGAGTACGCCACGCTGCTGCTGCTGCCGTGGCCGCTGCGGGTGCGAGCATCCGACTTTCACCCGGTCGAGGGCTCCCTGCAGAGGCTGACGAACGACCCGTTGGGGTTTTTCGAGTTTGCCCCGGCCGAAGGCCTTGACCTGGACCTCCTGGACCGGGTGCTGGTCGCCGCCCGCCAGGAAGCCGGCAGCGTCGATGTGGTCGTGCTCCCCGAGAGCGCGGTCGACGAGCAGGAGATCGACGACCTCGAAACGCTACTGCAGAGCCACGGCGTGGCCATCCTCAACACCGGGGTCCGCGGGCGCTCAGCACAGCCGGGGCGCTTCCCCGGCAACTGGCTGCATATCGGCATCAACCCGAGACTCGAGAAGGGCGGTCCGCAACCAATCGGGGATCCGGAATCGTGGTTTCACATCCGCCAGAACAAGCACCACAGATGGTCCCTGGACGAAGCCCAGATCACCCAGTACCACCTCGGAGGCGTCCTTCATCCCCATGCCCGATGGTGGGAAGCGATGGAGGTACCCCGCAGGGCGATGCAGTTCGTGGAACTCGCCGAACTCACCCAAGCCTCGCTCGTCTGCGAGGACCTTGCCCAGAATGACGACATCGCCCAGCTCATCCGGTCGGTGGGCCCGACAGTCGTGATATGCGGTCTACTCGACGGGCCGCAACTCACCTCCCGCTGGGCCGCCCGCTACGCGAGCGTCCTGGCCGACGACCCGGGCTCGGCCGTGCTGACGCTGGCCTCCCTCGGCATGGTGCAGCGCTCACGACCACAGGGCCGGGAGCCCTCCCGGGTCATCGCATTGTGGAAGGATTCCAGTTCGGGAGTGCGCGAGATTCCGCTCGAGCCCGGCGCAACCGGTGTCCTGCTCACGGTCACCATGGATCGTGCGACTCGGCGAAGCGCCGACGGCCGCTGGCCGGTCGAGAACGGCACATCCTGCTGTAATGCGGCCGTCTATCAAGTTCGCGCGTCAAGCGTCGGCTCAGAACCACCCCCGCCACGCCGCACAACGTCGACGGCACACCTTCTGGAAATCGAGGAGCTCACAATTCTCACCGCGTGGGCAGAAGGTGTCTCTGAAGCCGCCGCCTACGCACCCGAGCGCATCGACGCTGTGGTAGCCGAGGCACACCCAGACGCGGCGTGGCGAGCCGCGTTCGGGCTCCCGCAGCCTTCTCCCCGACTCCGCGACGCGATGGCATCCCTCGGCCGGTTAGTTCGCGCCGCGGCGCTCCCACCCGGCACACCAATATTCGACGGAATGCTCACCGCACTCAGCAAAGCTCAACCCGACGAAGCAAGGCTCGACGGATTGGTTCGGCAGTCGTTGCTCGCGGTGCTCGAAGAACGACGAACACGGCAGTCAACCGAGGTGCGCACCGCCCGCTAACGTCAAAGGGCGGGCCTGATCATCATTCCGTATCGCCGGCGAGCACCACGGCGATCGCCGCCCGCAGGCGCGCTTAACCGCACGAAAGAACTGGCCCGGGAGAGCGCGGCATCGCGCCTAGCTTGACGGCAGCGGCCGCAGCCAGGGCTTGACACTGAACCACCCGCGAGTTCACCCAGGGGCCACGCCCTGTTCGTTCTATAGTCATCTCTCCTGCGACGTTGGGAGAGTCGGGCCGTGGAGCCGGGTGAGTTGCTGTTCGGCGCGGCCACCGACCCAGATCAGGTGTCGGCGGCACTGGCGTCGCGCTATGAGCTGCAGATCGAGCCGCCGACCAGCGCGCACTGGACGTGTCTGGACAC
>Ga0126383_10000376_pt1 | contig 24219 bp, 22 predicted proteins | sample PanSoiMetPlot_35_FD_96882 | JGI IMG/M metagenome (GOLD analysis project Ga0126383, IMG submission 96882) | Tropical forest soil microbial communities from Panama - MetaG Plot_35 | ecosystem: Environmental > Terrestrial > Soil > Tropical forest > Bulk soil | place: Panama | collected 2016-02-17
CCCTGGCGATGGCGGCGGGCGACGTTTCCCTGCGTACGCTGGACGACGCGCGCCAGGGGAATGGGCTTACCAACGACATCGACGGGCGGCGTGCGCGCGAGCGGGGCTTCGACGTTCCAAACCGCAGCCCAGAGGAAGCGGCAAGCATCTTTCTTCAAATCTCGGCAGACTTCGATTTCACCTTGTTCGAGCACTACCTCGCCGACGAGGCGGGTCACGCCAAAGACTGGAAGCGAGCAGAGGAATCACTGGCGAGCTTCGATCAGTTCGCCCGCGCGGTCGTCAAGCGAAAGCCGGACGACCTCGAGGTCTTGATCTGCAGCGACCACGGCAACGTGGAGAACCTCTCGATTCGAAGTCACACCTTGAACCCGGTGCCCGTTCTTCACTTCGGAGCCGCTCGTCCCGCAAACGAGCTTCAGAACGTAGCCGACGTTGGCCGCTGCGTGCTCAGATGGTTGGGGGCGAAGGCGTGAACTACTCGTTCGGGTTGCCATCGAGCGGCATCGGCGCGTCGCGTCTGATGCTGGGTGTTGCTGCACTCATCGCCGCGGGCTGTGCAGCGCAGCTGCCCCAGCTGCAGCGGCGCGACGGGCTATCGACTTCGCTTGGAACGTTCGCCATCGAGTATTCCGATCCAGATTCGAGTGCGCTGGCCGCAATAGCGCAAGCCGTCGAGTCAGCGGCGCCGCCGATCGGCCGCTGGGGAAAGCTGCGCTCCTCGGTAAAAATCGAGGTGTTGCCCAGCCACGAGCTGCTCGAGCAGGCGGTAAACCGGCCGGGGTATGACTGGCTCCGGGCCTGGGCGCGCTATGATGAGGTGTTCATCCAGTCGCCGCGAAGCTGGGGGTTCATCGGCCCCACGCAGGGCGAAATCAACGAGCTGCTCACCCACGAGCTCGCTCACTGCATGATGTACCAGCAGTCATCGGATCCCCTCAACTGGTCGGAGAAGGAATTCCCGCTCTGGTTCCGCGAAGGGATGGCCTCGTACACGGCCGGCCAAGGCTACCGCTGGCCCAACGTCGAACAGCTGGCGCGCTTCTTGGAAACGCATCCCAAGGACGATCCGATCGCTCGCGCGGACGCTCTTTATAAGGAGCAGAGCGACATCGTCTATTCTGCGGCCCACCACGCTTTCGTGTATCTCGTCCAGCGCTACGGCGAGGCAGGCGTTCGCGACATCCTTCACGCGATGCGCCCGGGCCCTTCATTTTCCGAGGCCTTTTTGAAAGTCGCGAATGTGCGGGCAGACGACTTCATCGAGGAGTTCAGGCGCTACCTCCTGCGCCGAGGCTTTCAGTCGCCCGCCCGTGCGCAGTCGGACTCCGGGGCGCGCTGAGGGCGGAAAGCCTATCGGTCGGCCTTGTGAATCGCGGCAGCCGGGCTCTCTAGAAGCGGCGGCCGATCCTTCCCTTCCATTGCGCGTTGAAGCTCAATCTCTTGGAGCAGCGTCGAAGGGGCCACCGTCGACACCGGAACATTGCCGCTCTCCGCTCCGCAGAACCCGTTGAAGACGCCGGGGGTACCGGTGGTGGCCATGATCTTGTTGATCGAGCTCAGCGGCGTTCCGACGATCTCGACCCCGCGAACCAGAGTCTCTTTTCCATCCCGCACGTTCACCCGATAGACCATCCGCGGTACTCCCTTGAATGCTTGGTAACCGAATGTGGAGGTATTCGTGTTTCCGCCGGTGATGTCTCGGATGATCAGCCCGTAAGGCTTGCCCTGGCGCTTTGCTTCGGCGATCAGCATGCGCTTCAGCTCAGCATCGCTCACGATCCGTTTGGATTCCACGAGCAGGTTCGCCATTCTCGCCACTGGCTTGCGATTTCCCTGGCTCCGTCCATGGCCGTTCGAGTGGAGGAATCCCTCCACCGGATGGCGCGAGAGGAGGTAGTTGCGCAGTACGCCGGCCTCCACCAGGGGCGTTCGCTGCGCGGACACTCCCTCTTCATCGAATCGGTAGTAGCCGTTCAGCTCCTGCCCCCCGCGCTCACGCAGCGTCGGATCATCGTAGATGCTGATGAAGCTCGGAAGGACCTGATGTCCAATCTGCCCGCGGAAAGTCTTTCCTTCGGCGTCGTCGTCCTGCCGCTCACCTTCCAAGCGGTGGCCAACGGCTTCGTGGAAGAGGACGCCCGCTGCCGCAGGCTCCAGAATCGCCGGCCCGGTGTAGGGATCGATCGCCGGGGCGGCCCGCAGCGCAAGCAACTCGTCGATCAGCTTGTGCGTCGCGTCGTAGAGCTGCCGCTCGTTGGGAAGCTTCTCCTCAGCGGAAGCATAGAAGTCTCGCGAGTCGTCCAGCAGCTGACCGTCGTCGGCTCGGGTTACCGCGGACACGTGGACGCCGTAGAGCGTCTCCTCGGTAAGAATCCGGCTGCCTTCCGTGGAAACGAAGTAGCGCGTCACCTTGTCCGCCGACACCCGAACCTCGGAGTCGAATAAGCGCGGCGCGGCGTTGAACATCGACGAGAGCTCGCGCGACACTTTCGTCCACCTCGCCCGGTCAAAGGAAAACGGAACCGGCGACTGGACGTAGGCGTTCGCCTTCTCGCGTGAAAAGGACGGCGGTTTCTTGGGGTCTTCCACCACGTAGACGCTTTCGCCCTTCTTCTTGAGGTAGTTGAAGAGAGCGCCTTTGTATTTCTCGTCGGTGATCAGCCACAGCGCGGTGCGCAGCGCCACCGGGTCATCTTCGATCGGTCCGGCCTTTCGCGTGATGTAGCTGTTCCCCTTCATGGAAAAGTTGAAATCCATGTCCTCGCCAATCGAGTTGTCGAACTCGTAGCTGCCGACGCGCACGTCGACGTAGATTTTTCGATCGTGGCGGGGTTCGTCCTGAAACAGCGCGCCGTAGCGAGCCGCGACCTCCTGTTGCTGGTAATCCTTGAGCTGGTAGCTGAGAAAGTAGGGCGGCTCGTGGCCGCTGAGCTTCAGCTCAGTGTGGTTGCGCTGCAGCTCGGCAGTCATCGCATCCAGAAGGGACTGGCGCCGATCTTGCGCTTGCGGCGGAGCAGCGAAGGCGACGGAAAACGAAGCGACTAGGAGCAAACCCGTAGTTTTCATAGACGAACGACACACCCTAGCGTCCCAACCGGTACGTAGAAAAGCCCTTCACCGTTACTTGAACGCCGAGGGCGCGATCGGCATTCTCATGCCTTGACGATCTTCTCCCGACCCCGGGTGACGTTCCGCGTCGCGTTGCGCGTGTCCACCACCTGCATGGGGTTGGCGACGATCATGCCGTAGTCGATCGAGCTGTGGTCGGTGAGGATGAGCACTGCATCGTACTTGGAAACCCGCTCCGCGGAGAGCGGCACCGATCTCATCTCGTACTCGAAAGTGGCTCCTTTCTCAAGCCGCGGCACATAGGGATCGTGGTATTCGACGAGGGCGCCGCGGTCGCTAAGCAAGCTGATCACTCGAAGAGCGGGGCTTTCGCGCACGTCGTCGACGTCTTTCTTGTAGGCGGTGCCGACGATCAACAGCTGCGCCCCATTCAGGCTCTTGCGTTGCGTATTGAGAGCCTCCATCGTCCTGTGCACGACGTAGTGCGGCATCTGCGCGTTGACCTCGCCGGCGAGCTCGATGAACTTGGTTTGGAACTCGAACTTCCGAGCTTTCCAGGTGAGGTAGAAGGGATCGATCGGGATGCAGTGACCGCCCAACCCAGGTCCGGGCAAGAACGGCATGAATCCGAAGGGCTTCGTCGAGGCGGCGTGAATCACCTCCCACACGTCCAGCTTCATCCTGTCGCAGAGCATCTTCAGCTCATTGACCAGGGCGATGTTCACGCAGCGGAAGATGTTCTCGAGCAGCTTGACCAGCTCGGCGACTTGCGTTGACGAAACCGCGATCGTCTCTTTGAGCGCGGCTGCATACAGCGCTTGAGCGACCTCCAGGCAGCGGGGCGTGTAGCCGCCGACGATCTTCGGAATCGTCTTGGTGCTGAAAGTCTTGTTGCCCGGATCCTCCCTCTCGGGGCTGAAAGCGAGGTGGAAGTCGTCGCCGGCACGAAGGCCGCCGCGCTCGAGAATGGGCCGTAGAACCTCATCGGTGGTTCCGGGATAGGTCGTTGACTCCAGAACGAAGAGCTGGCCTCTGCGCACGTATGGCACCAGCGACTCGCCGGTCTGGATGATGAAGCTCATGTCCGGATCTCGCGTCGCAGTGAGGGGCGTGGGCACGCAGATGATGATGCAGTCCAGGTTGGCTGCCCGGCTAAAATCGGTCGTCGCTTTGAGCCGGCCGGAGCCGGTCAGCTTGGCCATCGGCTCCGAGGCAATGTGATTCATGTAGCTTTCGCCCGCTTCGATCTTTTCGGTCTTGCGGGAGTCGATGTCGAGCCCAAGCACCGGGAAGCCTGCGTCGGCAAAGGCCATCGCGAGCGGAAGGCCCACGTAGCCCATGCCCACGATTCCCACGTTCGCCTCGCGGGTGCGAATTCGCTCCAACAGCGGGGGCCCTGCTTCGCGCATCGCTTTCATCTTTGCCAAGACCTCTCACGCTTTGGGAGCGGATCCGCCGGCGAATGCAGGGTTCCTCGAACGCCGGTCACAGAAGAGTACGACGAATGTGAGCACCGCGCCTTGCTCAACATCGACACTGTAGACCAACACGCCCGCCGGCTGAACTTCTCCATAGCTCGGCGAATACGGCGCTGCCGCCAATGCGAGGTACAAACCCGCGCTGAAGAGGATCGTCGCCCGAGGGCCGTCAGGTGGTCCGATCTCCGCTGCCCTGCCGTCAAAGTGCGCCGACTGTTCACACGCCGGACGGGAGCGCAGACGCTCATCGGCTCGCACGTCGCGGATCCGGCAGTGCCGGTCCGGTATGTGAAGGCGACCAACAGCCCGCTTCGATCTGCCGCTCAAGACCTCGTCCGCTACCCAAGCGCGCGCTCGTCGGTGCTCAGTTTCAACGAACGTCGACTCACGGGTCCTCCTGGAGCTCGGCCGTGCCCGAGCACGAGGATCTGACGCGCCTCGCCGGTTTCGAAGCGCTCCAGGGCCGTGGGAACGTTCGAGGGCAGCGCGAACGGGTCTGCCAAGAAATCGTCCAGCGCCATCGCGGTCAACTCTTCGTGAAAGAGGGCCCCGACGTGTTGGTCGAAATCCGCTTGCCGCGGGAAAGAGATACAATCGCCGCGTGAGCTCGCGCCGCTTCGTTCTCGCCGGTGGTTGCCTCGTCGCCGTCGCCATCGCGGCGTGCTCCGGAAGCAAGGTCGAAAAAGAGCAGAGCTCGGACCCCGAGGAGCTGCTCGCCGGCTCGGGCGAGTCGCCCGGCGGGACCCCAACCGTGTTCGCGAACATCGAAGGCCGGCCCCTCCAGTTTCGATACGGCAAGGCCTACGCGACTTCGGACACGCTGCACATCGTGCTTTCCACCGAGAAGACCGCGTGCACCTTCGCGCCGGGAACGGAGGAAGCGTATCGGATCCGGTTTGAGCTCACGCCGGGACCCGGCGGAAGGTTCTTTACCGGCACGCCCACCGGCGTAGGCGCGAACTTCGAGTCGCGCAAGACCCGATTGGCGATCACCGCCGCGGATCCGTACCTCGTTACCGCAACCGTGGATCCCTTCGTGCTCAGGAGCGGATCGCACATCCGGGGCCGGCTCGAATTCGACGTCAAGTTGGTGAAAACGAAAGCCGATCGATCCAAGCAACCGTATCGGTCGAAGGGCGCCGGATTCTTTGACGTGGAGATCTGCGATGATGCCGGCGTCCTCGCGGCCCTCAAGGGGCAGCCACCGGACGCACCCGACGGAGAAGTTGCCGGCACCTTCGCCGGCCAGAGGTTCGTCTTCAAGACCGCCATCGCCAATGTCTGGCACGATCCGGACAACGCCCAGGACTACATCGACTCGATCGTCTTCTTCCCGGTCAGCGGGATCAATTGCGCCAATCAGTGGGACCAACGCGACAAGGTCAATCTGTTCATGGTTCGATCCATCGGCGGCGCTGGAAGCCGCCAACGCTTCACCGGTTCGCCTCAGCCTGCCAGCGCTTCGTTTTTCATCCCGAGGCTCGCCGCGGACGTCAATGATGCAACCGACTCGATCTATTTTTTCGGCGGCGGGGCGGAGCGAGCGTGGGTCCGGTTCGACAAGTTGGACTTCAGGGCCGGATCGAGCGTCACCGGCACCGTGTACGCCGACAGCCGCGAGGGATCGAGGATCGAGGAGGAAGGCCGCATCGGCGGACGTTTCAAAGCGAAGGTCTGCACCGCCGACTAAGCCGCCGGTTGCGCGTGAGCCCCTTGTCGGCTCATCAGTGCCAGCGAGGGCTTCCCCAATCCACCAGCGCCCAATGCCGCGCGGTCGCGATGCGGCGCAGCCGTCGATCCGGGTTGACCGCCACGGGCTTGCCCACCGCTTCAAGCACCGGAAGATCGGCGTACGAGTCGGTGTAGAAGACGGAGTCCTCGAGGCGCGCCCCCTTGCCTTGGGCAAACTCATGCGCGTGCTGGAGCTTGCCCATTCCAAAGCAAAGCGCGCCAAGCGTCCGACCGGTGTACAACCCGCTCTCGTCAACCTCGAAGCGGTTGCAAATCGATGCATCCAATTTCAGGTCCCTCACCACATGTTCAGAAAGGTATTGGGAGGACGAGGTGAGCAAGACCAATGCGTCGCCCTCGCGCCGGTGCTCCTCGATGGCGCGGCGGGCGCCGGGTCGATAGAGAGGCCGCACGTACTTGTCATAGAACGACGACGTCCGCTCCCGAAGGTCGCGTTCGGCGCTTCCGGCAAGGGAGGCGATCGCTCGCTGAAGAACTACCTCCATCCTCCCGAACCCCAGCTCGTACGCGGCGAGCCAGGCGGATGCCTGGAGCGCTTGCCAAGGTCTGATGTAACCCAGCTGCAGCTCGCGGCGGACCCAGAGTGCGCCGGAGTTCTCGGCGATCAGCGTCCGGTCGAGGTCGAAAAACGCGATCCGCACTTCTTGATTGTAAAGTCAGCCGGCTTTAGAAACACCTTTTCTCGCCGAGTCGTTGCTTCGGTGCCTTGACCCCTCCTCCGCGCGGCGTCTATGAACCCGCGTCACCTTTTCTAAGGAGCCAGCATGAGTCGAATCATCAAGGGCGGTCTGTTGCAGATCTCCATGTCCAAGCATGAAGGGAGCGTCGGAGAGATCAAGCAAGCAATGCTCGAGAAAACGCTTCCCTATGTCGACCGCGCGGCCAAAGCGCGCGTGCAGATTCTGTGCTTTCAAGAGGTTTTCAACACACCCTACTTTTGCCCGGCGCAAACGCCCAATTGGTACGACGCTGCAGAGCCGGTGCCCGGCCCCACGACCAACCTTCTCGCCGAGTACGCGCGCAAACACGAGATGGTGATGGTCGTCCCCGTATACGAGCGCGAGATGGCCGGCGTGTATTACAACACCGCGGCAGTGATCGATGCAGATGGGAGGTACGTCGGCAAGTACCGCAAAAATCACATCCCCCAGGTACAGGGATTCTGGGAGAAGTACTATTTCAAGCCCGGCAATCTCGGCTACCCGGCCTTCGACACTCGATACGCCCGGATCGGCGTCTATATTTGCTACGATCGCCACTTTCCCGAGGGCGCTCGATTGCTCGGGCTGGCGGGGGCGGAGATTGTCTTCAATCCGTCGGCGACCGTCGCCGGCTTGTCTCAATACCTATGGAAACTCGAACAGCCTGCTCACGCGGTGGCCAACGGCTACTTCATGGGCGCGATCAACCGCGTTGGGACCGAGGCGCCCTGGAACATTGGGAAGTTCTACGGGAGCTCATATTTCGTGGACCCGCGCGGCAATTTTCTCGCCACCGGCAGCGAGGACAAAGATGAGCTGGTCACCGCGGATCTCAATCTCGACCTGATCGAGGAGGTCCGCCGAGTCTGGCAATTCTATCGAGACCGGCGGCCGGAAACGTACGGCGACATGGTTCGGCAGATACCGTGAGCGCCATGCGAACGCTGATCAAGAACGGAACCATTGCCACCGCGGCTGACCTGTACAAAGCCGACGTGTTGATCGAGGACGAGAAAATCTCGCTCATCGGGACCGACCTGACGAAGCTCAGCTCGTTCGATCAGACGATCGACGCCTCGGGGAAATACGTCATCCCGGGCGGCATCGATCCCCACACGCACCTGGACATGCCCTTCGGCGGCACCAAGAGCGCCGATGATTTCGAGACCGGAACGCGGGCCGCCGCCTTTGGCGGAACCACCTGCATCATCGATTTTGCAATCCAGCCTCAAAAAGGATCGCTTCGCCAAGGCCTCGACGACTGGCACCAAAAGGCGGAGGGCAAGTCGTGCATCGACTATGCCTTCCACATGATCGCGCGAGACATCAACAAGGAATCTTTGGCCGAGATGGACCGCCTGGTGAAACAGGAAGGCGTTCCCTCCTTTAAGCTCTTCACCGCGTACCCGGGCGTCTTTCTGGTGGACGACGCATCGATCTTCCGAGCGATGCAGAAAACCGGTGAGAACGGCGGGCTCATTTGCATGCACGCCGAGAATGGGCCGGTGATCGACGTTCTCATCGAGCAGGCGCTCGGCCGAGGGCAAACTGCTCCGAAGTACCACGCGCTGACCCGCCCGGCGCGGCTGGAGGCCGAAGCTACCCATCGGGTGATCGCCTTGGCAGAGGTGGCTCAGGTGCCCGTGTACATCGTGCACCTGTCGGCGAAGGAAGCCCTGGAGCAGGTGCGGGAAGCTCGGGACCGCGGGACGAAAGCGATGGCGGAGACCTGCCCTCAGTACCTATTTCTCTCTTATGAAAATTACGAAGAGCCCGGGTTCGACGGCGCCAAGTACGTGATGAGCCCTCCCCTGCGAGCCAAGGGGAACGAGGACGCTCTTTGGGCTGGCTTGAGGCAGGATGATCTCGCCCTCGTCTCCACCGACCACTGCCCATTCTGCATGAAAGAACAAAAGGAGCTTGGCAAAGACAGCTTCGCAAAGATCCCCAACGGAGCGCCGGGCATCGAGCAGCGAATGAGCATTCTCTGGGACGGTGCGGTGCGGTCGGGAAGGATTGACATCAACCGATACGTCCAGATCACCAGCACCGCGGCGGCCAAAATCTTCGGGTTGTATCCAAAGAAGGGCACCATCGCGCCGGGAAGTGACGCCGACATCGTCGTGCTCGATCCGAAGCGCGAAATCCGTTGGTCGGCGAAAACGCACCACATGCGCGTGGACTACAATCCGTACGAAGGACGCACCACCCGCGGCTCGCCAACCCAGGTCTTCTCTCGAGGCAAGCTGATCGTCGAGAACGACAAGTGGCTCGGCAAAACAGGCGCGGGCCGATTCATCAAGCGCGGCCCGCTGACGCTCAGCTCTTGATACCGAGCTGCCACAAAATGAAGGCGTAATCGAAGGCGGTTTCGTGGAGCTTCGTATATCGGCCCGACGCACCGCCATGTCCGGCCGGATCCATGTTGATCTTGAAAAGGAGCAGGTTCGAGTCAGTTTTCAGCGCGCGCAGTTTCGCCACGTATTTGGCCGGCTCCCAATACATCACTTGGCTGTCGTTGTATGAAGTCCGAACCAGTATCGTCGGATAGGCTTTTCGCGTCACATTGTCGTAAGGACTGTAGGTCTTGATATACTCATAATCCTGTTTGATTTTCGGATTGCCCCACTCCTCGAACTCTCCCACGGTTAGCGGGAGCGATGTATCGAGCATGGTATTGATAACATCCACGAATGGAACCAGCGCCACCACAGCCTTGAACAAATCAGGGCGCATGTTCGTCACCGCTCCCATCAGCAGCCCGCCTGCACTGCCGCCTTGGGCGACCAGGCGATCGCCGTGGGTATAGCCATCGGCGATCAGAAATTCCGCGGCGGCAATGAAGTCGGTGAAGGTATTTCGTTTCGCCAGCATTCGGCCCTGGTCGTGCCATTTCTTGCCGAGCTCGCCGCCTCCGCGGATATGCGCTACGGCAATTGATACGCCGCGATCGACCAAGCTCAACCAGTTGGAGGAAAAGATGATTGGAAATGGAAATCCATAGGAGCCGTACCCGAGAAGAAGCATCGGGCTCCTTCCGTCGAGCTTGAGACCCTTTCGATACATGATCGAGATCGGGATGGACGTACCGTCGGAAGCCTTGGCGTGCCGGCGCTCCGATTGGTAGCGCGATGGGTCGTAGCCCCCGAGTACTTCGATCCGTTTCAACAGGGCAAGCCCACCCTCTTTGACGTCGTAGTCGTATACCGACATCGGTGTGACGAACGACTGATAGGCGAAACGAAGCTTGCGGGTGTCAAACTTGTGGTTCGGAGCCGGAAAAATGGAGTACACCGCCTCGGGGAACTTCACGTATTGGGACGATCTCGAGGCAAAACCAGTTACCCGAATCCGCGGCAGACCGTCGTAGCGCTCAAACAGTACGTAGTGATCTTTGAAGACCTCGAGATTCTCCACCATCACGTCATCTCGATGCGGGACCAGCTCTTTCCAATTGCCCCTTGCGGGATGGGACACGGGTGCTCTGGCGATGCGAAAATTGCGGCCCCCAGAATTTGTGCGGACATAAAAATCCCTTCCCCGATGGTCCACGTAATACTCGTGGTCCTTCTCGCGAGGCGCGATCAATTCAAAAGTCGCTTCGATTCGATCCGCACGCAGGTATCGAACCTCGCTCGACGTATGACTCTCCGAAGTGAGGAACAGGTAATCCTTGCTCCGCGATCGCTCTACCAGCAGCCTGAACATCTCGTCCTTCTCTTCGTACAGCAGGACGTCGCGTTCGGCCGAAGTCCCAACGGTGTGACGATAGAGGCGATAGGGACGCTTGGCGTCATCCTCCACCACGTAGAACAGCGTTCGGTTGTCGCGAGCCCAGGCAACGCTGTCGACGCGTGGGATGGCTTCGCTTGCAATCGCGTCGGTGCGCAGATCTTTGATTCGCAACGTGTATTGGCGAAACCCGGTGGTGTCAGTCGAGTACGCCAAGAGGTTCCCGTTGTCGCTGACCTCCATCGTTCCCAGCGCGAGAAATTTCTCTTCCTTCGCCATTTCATTCAAGTCGAGAAGAACGTTCTCCGGCGACTCATTGCTTTTCCGGCGGCAGTGGATTGGATACTGCTTTCCCTTCTCGGTCCTCGAGTAGTAGAGCCAATCGCCGTCGGGATACGGAACGGTGACGTCCGTCTCCTGAATCCGCGCCAGCATTTCCTGGTACAGCTGCTCCTGGAAGGTTTCGGTCGGCTTCATCAATACGTCGGTGTACGCGTTCTCGGCCCTGAGGTAGTCAACCACTTCCGGCGCCCCCTTGTTTCGCAGCCAGAAATAATCGTCTACTCGGGTATCGCCGTGGAGCTGTTCAACCTTGGGGTCCTTTTTCGCAATCGGCGGTGGGGCCTGCGCCGGTGCGGAGGTCGGAGTCTGAACTGGCTTGGGGGGCGCGGATGCAACGCACGCGGTGAACGCAAGCAGTGCGACGGATGATCTCATCGATTGCGACCTCGGCTCATTGAGGGGATTGCGAATGATTGCGCAGCTCAGGAGGACGGTGCGACGCCGGCGGCTCCCGGACGGCTCCTCGCCGGCGCAAGTGACATCCCCGCCAGGTAGATGCCGCCCGCGACCAAAAATCCGATGAACCAAGCATAGACATAAATCGAGTCAAAGATGTTTTCCGCGCCGTCAATCACGTGCGCGCTCTTTAAAAAACCGGGTACGTTGGGAATAATTCCAAGCACCAGGGCGAGGATCGCCACCCGATTGATGGCGCGGTACCGCCCACTCGGCCGGTAGAGGTCGCCGACGTCCAGCTCTGTGCGCCTCACGATCCAGTAGTCCGCAATCATGATCCCCGCGATCGGCCCCAGAAGTGCAGAGTAGCCGACGAGCCAATTGAAAATGTACGTATCCGCGCTCGCCAGCAGCTTCCAAGGCATCATCGCGATCCCGAGCAGGCCGGTGATTAGGCCGCCGGTCTTGAACGAGATGTGCCGAGGCGAGAGGTTCGCAAAATCGTTCGCCGGGCTCACCACGTTGGCGGCGATATTCACCGAAAGCGTGGCGATTCCCACGCCGAGCAGCGAAATCGCGGCCACCAGACCTCGAACTGCGGCGGATGCAATCAGCGGTTGGCTCTGTCCGAGGGGCGGAGTCGAAGAGGTGAGCTGTGAGAGGATGAAGACCGGGTCCCAGAGCCGGCTCGCGTCGGCGCCCCGAAGAATCACCTGCGCAGCGCTGGTAATCACCACGCCCATCGCCGAGAAAATGACCATCGTCGTCGGCAGCCCCAGCGTCTGCCCCAGCATTTGTTCCCGCTGACCTCGCCCGAAGCGAGTGAAGTCTGGAATGTTAAGTGAGAGCGTCGCCCAGAACCCGATCATCCCGGTCAAGGATGGAATGAAGACCTTCCAGAACTCGCCGAGCGTGGCGAACTTGGAGCCCTGCGAAAGCATTGGCCCGAGCCCGTTCGCGCGATTGACCGCCCAAGCCAGAAGAATCCCCGCCATGACCAGCACGATCGGCGCGGCCCAGTTTTCAAAGACCCGCACCGCGTTCATGCCGCGATAGATGACGTAGATGTTCAGCGACCAGAAAAAGAGAAAAGTGAGCGCGCTCGGAATCTGGAGACCCAACACCGTGAAGCTGCCGCCGATCGACCCGAATGCCGGCCAGAGAGCTTCGACGAAAGTCCGCAGGGCCTGGCCGCCGATGAATGTCTGGATTCCGAACCAACCGCAGGCGACGATCGCTCGCAGAATCGCGGGGACGTTCGCGCCCTTGGTTCCGAACGAAGCCCGCGCAAGGACGGGAAATGGGATTCCGTACTTCGTCCCCGGGTGCGCGTTGAGAAGAATTGGGCCGAGCACGATGATGTTCCCCAGGCCGATGGTGAGCAGCGCTTGCCACCAATTCATTCCCACCGCCACCAACCCGCCGGCGAGCATGTACGTCGGGATGCAGTGGGCCATCGAGATCCAGAGCGCGGCAAAATTGTACGTCGTCCAGTTGCGGCGCGATGGCGGAACCGGCGCCAGGTCCGGATTGAACAGCGGACTGTCCTTGATGTCCGGCGGCAGCGACGCAAGCACTTCTGTGTCGTGATGCGATTGATGCATGGCAGGCTTAGCTCTAGGCGCGCGAGCATACTACCCCGGCACGCCGAGCGTAGATCGATATATCCGAGCGCTGATCAGCGCTCAGTTGATCCGCCGGCCTCGTTGTCTGCGAACAACCCGAAGGCTCAGCAGCACGAGCGCCAGCATCGGCCCTCCGGGCGCGGCAGTGCAGCCGGAAGAGGAACCACCACCGGTGCTTCCATTGCCTACGCAATCCTGGGCAGCTTTGTTCTTCGGATAAACGTCGCAGACGAATTGGCGCGAGCCGCTGTCTACGCAGCGCTTGCACAAGTCACCCGTTGGCGCCTGCGCGTACATCGTCGAATGCGTGTAACTCGTCGACGTACAACCCGGTGCGCAAGGATCGAAAATTTGATACATGGTGTGATCAAGCCCAAGCGAATGCCCGAACTCGTGAGTCGCGGTGTTCTGAATGTCCGCCGCCACGCAGTTGTAATTGGTTACGCTCATCGGACATGGCGGCGAGTCTACCAGCGTGAATTTGAAGCCAGTGGTGCCGCCGGGAGCTTGGCCATTCAGCTCCATATCGGCGTCGAGAATGTGCCCGGTATTCCTATCATACGTGGTAGTCGTCAGCGCGATCGTATTCCCGGAATGCTCCCAGCAGTCGTAGGTGTTCCCGCAGGTGTTGCTGGTGTGGCACGGATCGGTCGCCGGCACGACGGGCGGGTCACACGTCCTTTGTCTGAACAGCACGATGTTGATGTTGCTGTTTGGTGAGCTTTGGTCGTAACCAACGGTGCGATCGGTGGTCTTGCCTCCTTCGGCAATTGTCAGGCTGCCGCAGTTATTCATGATCGCTTGCCAGGTCTGCCAAGATCTCGTGATCGCGTCGAACACCGCCGTCCCTGTTCCAGGGTCAGGCGTGGCGGGATTCCCGGTCGTGCTCTGATGAAACGTCACCGTGGATCCACCTGGCCACCACAAACAGTGCGCCGGGCTGTTTGGCGTGCTGCAAGTGGAGTTGTCCGCGCGCGTGCGGACATACGGGTCGTTGCAGGTGACGCCAAGCGCCAACGAGATCAACACCGAGGCAGCGATCACGGGGACTTCCTGCGCTGCGCTTCGCTGGCTTGCACCTTCGCCGCTGCGCGGACTTTCGCGCGCAGAGCGGAAAGCTCCATCGGCCTATGGTCCGCCTGAGCTGGCTGGCGCGTCTGAGGATCGATCAGCTCCGCGTCTCCGACGCTCTCCGGGACGACGAAGGTCGCGGTTTTGTCGCTCGACCGCTCGACGCGAAATTTCCCCTGAGCCATCCCGGCCACCCGGTACCTCTCGGCTCCTTCCCGTTCGAGGAACAGGACCACCTCTTCTCCCTCCGAAAACGAGGCCAGCCCACTGACCCTTTGGCCGATGCCGTCCACCTCGCCGCCTGGCTGCTGAACGACCACCGTTTTGTTTCCCTTTCCCTTGAGGAACTCGGCGACGTCCACCCAGACATCGGTGACGATGCGCTTGTGGTCCCCAGACCACCGGCTTTCCGTCTTGGTCACCTTTCCGTGGACAACCGCGTCCGAGGATTGCGTCAACGAGGCAACGTCCTGGTAGAGCATGCTCGTCGCCGCCGCCTGCCCGCGGGTAAGGAACAAGGCCAGCGCAGCGCCGACCACCAGACTGTAACGCCTCATGAATACCTCGAGTATGAATTATATCAGCTGATTGCTTGCTCTCGGGTGGTTCATTGACCACCCTACCCTCGTTTGCTATCCCGCGCACCCGATGTCTTCCAATCCACGCGTCCGCTTCGCACCTTCACCGACCGGATACTTGCACATTGGCGGCGCCCGTACCGCCCTTTTCAACTGGCTTTACGCAAGACGTACCGGCGGAACATTCATTCTAAGAATTGAGGACACCGACCAAGAGCGGTCAACGCACGAGTCCGTACAAGCCATTCTGGACGGGCTCAGCTGGCTCGGCATCGACTGGGACGAAGGTCCCATCCATCAGACCCAGCGACTCGCGACCTACCGGCAATACGCGGAAAGGCTGGTAGCCGAGGGCAAGGCCTTCCATTGCTACTGCAGCAAGGAGCTCATCGAGGAGCGCCGAGCGTTCTTCGAGCGGCAGAAGCTCACGTACAAGTACGAAGGGACCTGCCGCGAGCTGAAGAACCCGCCCAAGGGTCAGCCTTCGGTCATCCGCTTCAAGATGCCGAGCGCCGAAGGGGGCGTCGCCTTCAAGGACAAGGTGCTCGGCTCCATCTCCAAGGAGTACTCAGACCTGGATGACTTTGTGATCATGCGCTCGGACGGCATCCCGCTCTACAACTTTGGCGCGGTGATCGACGATCACGACATGGAGATCACCCTTGTCGCTCGAGGGCAGGAGCACGTGAACTCGACTTTTCCGCAGCTGATGCTCTATCGAGCGCTGGGTTGGCAGCCGCCCGAATTCGCGCATCTGCCGCTGATCCTTGGACCGGATCGGGAGAAGCTGTCCAAGCGGCGGCACAAGGAAGCGGACGTGATGGTGCACCGGAGGAACGGCATTCTTCCCGAGGCGCTGGTCAACTTCATCGTCCGCCTCGGGTGGGCGCACGGCAACGACGAGGTGATCAGCCGGGAGCAAATGATCGAATGGTTCGACTTCGAACAGGTGGGGACGACCTCGGGCGTGTGGAACCCGGACAAGCTCCTCTGGCTGAACCAGCAGTATCTGAAGACGCTCCCGCCGAGCACGGTCGCTGAGCGACTGGTTCCGTTTCTCGAGGAGAAGGGCTTCGCGGTGCGAGGCGATCCGCGCGTCGAGAAGGTAGTCCTCGTGCTGCGCGAGCGGGTGAAGACGCTGCGCGAGATGGCGGATACCGCGGCGTACTTTTTTTCGAGCGGCGTCTCACTGGAAGAGAAGGCGGCAGCGAAACAACTCACCGAGCAGACCAAGCAGTACATCGAAGAGGCGAGCCGAGTGTTGAGCGACCTTCGCGACTGGAGCACCGCGCAGATCGACGATGCGGTCAAGTCCGTCGCCGCGAAGTTTAACGTCGGTATGGGCAAGGTCGCTCAGCCGATCCGAGTAGCAGTGACCGGCGGCACGGCGAGCCCGGGAATCGGCGAGACGCTGGAGATCGTCGGCCGCGACGAGACGCTGCGTCGGCTCGATGCGGCCATCGCTCGCATTTGATCGCCGACGTGGATCTACTTCCGAGGGAGAGGTATGGTTTTGCCGCATGACAGGCTGCTTCGACAGCATCATCACCCGCGCTCGGTGGGTCGTCGCGCCCCTTCTGCTCGCGTCCGCGCTTGCCCGAGGCGAGACAGTGCATGGCGCGCAGCTTCCGGACGGATCGCAGAAGGTGGGCGAAAACCGTTATCGCGCCAAGGAGGATTTCGAGGCGGTTTTGAAGTACTACAGGACCGTCTATCCCGCGGCGTCGCATCCGCGAAAGCAGATCGTCAATCGACCAGAGGTGAAGGCGGTGCACATCACGAATCCCTCGATGAAGAACTTCGAGGGCCTGAACATCTACGTTGCGAACGACGAAGTCCGGATCTACGTAATCCCGGTGGCGGAAGCGAAGCCGGCCAAGCCGGTCAAGAAGAAAGGAAACGAAAGACCCGCGAAAAAGTAACGAAGAGATCTTTGGGGGATCGTCTAACGGCAGGACGCCAGGCTCTGGATCTGGCTATCTAGGTTCGAATCCTAGTCCCCCAGTCAGCGCGAAGTAGCTTGCGGAACCGCGACACACCAAGGCTGTTCGATTAACCTCGATACGAGGCTGCGCGTTTTCAGACGTGCGTCTACTGCTTCCCCGGTGCGACCTTGGTGCGATCATTCGCTCAGATGCGCTCTGGATGATTCACCAGCTGACCTTGGCCGTTCAGGCGTCGCCGTCCGCGGGGCGTGCTCCAGGTTCTCGAGCCGCCGGTTGGTCTCAGCGCGAAATTCGCCCAGCTCGCGCAGAATCGTCTCGATGTTGACCTCGTTTTTGAGATTCACCTGGAAATCGCTCTCGGTCGTCGCGCGCTCCTTTAGCGCCTGCCGATTCTGGCTCATCATGATCAGCGGCCCCTGCAGCGCAACGAGGATCGCCAGCACCAAATTGTAGAAGACGTAGGGATAGGGATCGAACGATTTGAGCGCAGACATGGTGTTGAACGCCGTCCAGGCGCCCGTCAACAGCATCAGGCCGACGATGAATGCCCAGCTGCCGTTGAGCTCCGCAACCTTGTCCGCTAACCGATCGCGCCAAGTCAGCTGTTTGTCCAGCTCCTCGAAAACATTTTTCGCCGCTCGCTGGGAGAGCAATGAATTGGTCTCGCGCAACCGTGCGGCCATCATCTTGAGGATGTGCAGCGCCGCGCGCGGGCGGCGCTGGATGTATCCGGATAGGGTCTGTCGCGACAGCTCGAGCAGCGTAACGTCCGTCGTCGCCAGCACGCTGGCCGACCGCGGCTTGCCGTCGAAGAGGCCGAGCTCACCGAAGAACTCTCCGCGACTGATGTCCTTGAGCGACAGGCGGCGTGACGCTTCTCCGGGTAGGTAGATGTTCACGTCCCCTTCGGCGACGACGTACATCGCGTTCGATTCGTCGCCCTGGTTGAAGATGATTTGCCCGGCTTTGAAGCGGCGCTCGACGGTTTCTGAAGCCAACGCCTGCAAATCATCCGGCGCGAGCCCCTCGAACAGGGGGATGCTGGCCAGCAGTGCGACGCGATCCATAAGACGCAGTCTCGCTCGCTCCGAGCAGCTTCGCAACAGGAGGTATCAGGGAGTAAAAGCGGATTTCGGAAGTCAAACGCGCATTTCAATCGGCTTGGTAACAGCAACCATCGCAGGAGACGCCATGACACTGAGAATCGACCAAGTAGATGCCTTTACCTCGGAGCCGTTCTCCGGCAATCCGGCCGCGGTGTGCGTCTTGCCCGAAGAGCGGGACGCGACCTGGATGCAGAAGGTGGCGCGGGAGATGAATCTGTCCGAGACGGCGTTCTTGCGTCGGCGCCCGGATGGGTTCGACCTGCGTTGGTTCACGCCAGTGGCCGAAGTCGACTTGTGTGGACATGCCACCCTCGCCAGCGCGCACGCGCTTTGGGAGAACGGACACCTCGCCGCTTCCGAGGCGGCTCGTTTCCACACCCGCAGTGGCTTGTTGACGGCGGTTCGCGTCGGCGAGTGGATCGAGCTCAATTTTCCGTCGACGCCGGAAGTTCCTGTCAGTGCTCCACCCGGCCTCATCGAAGCGCTGGGCGTTACGCCGAGCTACGTTGGGAAGAGTCGATCCGACTATTTGATTGAGCTGGACAGTGAGGAGGCAGTCCGGAATGTGCGTCCGGATTTTACTCGACTGCTCGCAACTGCCACGCGCGGCGTCATCGTCACCAGCTGCTCGAGGACGCCCAACCGAGATTTTGTCTCGAGATTCTTCGCGCCGGCGGTCGGCGTCAACGAAGATCCGGTCACCGGTTCAGCACACTGCACCCTGGCGCCCTTCTGGAGCAAACGCCTCAGGAAAGACAGCTTCGTCGCGCATCAGCTCTCCGAGCGCGGCGGGGTCTTGAAGGTTCGGTTGGACGGCGAACGCGTCCGACTGTCGGGTCAAGCGGTGACGGTTCTGCGGGGTGAGCTGTTCGCGTGAGCTGATCGAACGAGACGAAAGCGCACCGGACTGGATCGCGCCAAGCGCACTTTTCTGTAACAAATTGAGTTCTCGATGATTGACAGTCCCGAGCGTTCCGACAATTGTGCCGCCCATGAGACGACGTCACATCCTCGGAACGGCACTGCTCGTTACCGTCGGCGCCGCTGCCGAGGTGATCGCGCAAGATTCGGACGTCTTCATCTTGAAGGAGCAGACGCCGGCGCCGGCGTTCTCGCTCCCCGATCTCTCCGGTAAGAAGGTGGATTCGAAATCGCTGGCGGGGAAAGTCGCCGTGCTGAGCTTCGGCGCAACCTGGTGTTCCTCCTGCACCAGCGAGCTCAAGAGCTTGGAGAACCTGCAGGCGAAATTCCCCAGCGATCTGGTGGTGTACTTCGTCGCGATGGACGGCCGCGGCGAGAAGGACGTCAAGCCGTATCTGGAAAAGCACGGCCATAAGATCCGCACGCTGATTGATCCGAAGATGTCGGTCGCTCGCGAGTACGGCGTCCGCTGGCTGCCGGTGACCGTCGTACGAGACCGAAAGGGAGTAATTGTAGGCCGCGCGATTGGCGCGCGCGAATGGGACGGAAAAGAAGCGCTCGAGTTCATCCAACCGCTGGTGAAGCGGTGAATATGCATCGAGTGTGAAAATAAAGTCGATTTCCGAGCTAAATTTCACACTCGATGCGCGTGGGAGGAGGCAGTCGATGAGACGTTTGAAAATGACGGCGGTCCGGGTGGCGGCGATGCTCGCATTGTGTTCGGTCTCGCCCGCTTCGGCGGTCGAGGTCGGCCAGAAGGCACCGGCTTTCACCCTGCCGGCCACAACGACGGAGAAGCTGTCGCTGTCCGATTATACCGGCAAGAAGAACGTCGTGCTGTTCGGCTTTATCGGGGCCTTCACCCCCACTTGAACGCGCGAGGTCGCGGCTTTCCAACTTGACCTGCCCAAGTTCGAAAGCCGCAATGCCCAGGTCCTGGGCATCAGCACCGATTTCGTCCCGACGCTCCAGGCGTGGAGCGAGAAAATGGGACTCACCTTCCCGCTGATCAGCGATCTGGCGCGCACCACGCTGGAGGCCTACGGGTTCCTCGATACCGATCCAAAGAGCCGGCTGTATCGCTATTCCAAGCGCGCCTACGCGATCATCGATAAGACGGGGACCGTTCGCTACAAGAAGGTGCTCGACACTCCAAAAGATCTCGTCACCGATGACGAGCTTCTGGCTCAGTTGGAGAAGCTTCCGAAGTAGCGAGGCAGTGTCGCGCTGTCCTCGACTTCGCGGCTTATGCCGCTACGCTCGGGATGAATGGAGCGGTCGCCCGGCTCACGCAAGCCATGACGGGCTGAGGTACCCCAGCTCCGCCAGCGCGCGCTCGGCGGCGCGGACGCCGAACCAATTCGCTTCCTCGAAAAGCGCCATCCCGCCCAGGTCGGTGTGCGCGAAGTGGAGATTGCGACCGAGGCTCTGCTGCGCGTCCCGCCTGGCTTTGCCCCAGATGAAACCCGGGCGCGGCCGAATCATCGCGTGTCCAAAGCGCATTACCTCGAGTCGCTCAGCGACCGCCGCGAGTCCCTGGTGCGCGGGTATGAGATCCGACATCACCAGCTCCTCCCAATCGGAGTACGTCGCCGACAAGGCGCGCGCGCGCTCAGCGCGGACGTCGGCGCCGGTGAGCGGGTAGTACCACGTCCAGACGGTGGGCCCGTCCGGCAACGCCTTCGCCGACTGATGCGTTGCCACGACGTATCCAAGGCTGCGGCTCTCGTAGAGAACGTTGTCCCAAGCGAGCGGGAAACCGCGGGAGCGCGGCGGTTGGCGGAGGGTCAGATTGGCGACGACCCAGGGACCATACTGGAACTCGGACAGGAACGCCGGCGGAGACTCCCGCCACGGGGCGATCACGCGTCCAGCGACAAAGCGCGGCCCGGCGAATATCACCTGCCGAGCCGTGAAGCGCCGCGGCGCGCCAGCGATGGCATCGAACGCGTGGACAATGCACCTGTCGGCGCGCGGTTCGATCGTGTGAACGAGGCACGACTTTGCGATCCGGTGAGAGCCGACCGCTTTTGCCATCTGTTGGATCAACTTCCCGTTCCCCTCCGGCCAACTGAGGTAACCCTCATTTCTTCGGCCGTCCCCCTCCTGCCTCGCGGCAAAATACCAGACCGCCGCCCAGGCGGAGAGCTGGTCAGCGGTGCATCCATGGTCGTCCCGGCACGCGTACTCGACCAGCCATCGAAGTCTTGGCGAACGGTAGCGCTCGCGATCCAACCATTCGGCAATGCTGATTCGATCGAGCGCCGTCCATTCCGAGTCATCGCTGCAGCGCGCCGAAGGAACGTCGAACGCTTTTCGCCCGCGGCCATCGCGCGCCGCGGCGAGCTCTTCCATCGCCTTCTCGAATCGCGCCAGCTCCGCCAAGTCTTGCGGAGTTGCGCCCACTCGCAAGTAAAGCCCTTCGTACCAGGAGCCTTTGTAGAAAACGCGTTCCTCGGGCTCGGCGACCAGAACCTGCTCGGCATAGCGCGGACGACCCGCGCCATCGGCTCCTTCGAGGACCCCCATCTCACCGAGCAGGCGCGGCACAGGTCCCTGACTGCGCAGCGGCGCCGGGATGTAGTGCGCGCCCCAGGGAAACGACGTCACCGAATTTTTCCCCGATCGTGCGGTCCCGCCGAGATCATCGTCGAGCTCGCAAACGAGGAAATCTTCAAATCCCGCACCGGCCAGCCGCCATCCAGCCGACAATCCCGACGCTCCGCCCCCAACGACGAGCACGTCCACCTTCTGGCCGTCGCTCGCCAGCTCAAGCGGGCCCTGCCGAAGCAGGTGCCCCGTTTCGAATGCGCGATCCACGATCGCGCCCGGCACCGCCTCACGGGTGCGGCGACTTCGGAGACAAGCCGCTTCCGCCGCGGCGACTCCGAGAAAAGACACCAGCAGCTGTCGGCGAGACAGGTCGCCGCTCGTTCGCGGGTGCGAAGCCGGGTGCGACGCTTCAAGCTCAGTCTCGCCTGTGCTCACTTTGCGGTCGCCCTTCAATTCCACCTTTTCCACTCGTCTTCGTAGTAGCGAACCAGAACCTGGTTATTGAGCCGATTCACCTCGGCGTCGATCCGACTCATGTCCGCGGGGAATTCGAACAGCGTCGCCAGGGTCGTCTCGGTGAGAAAGCGTAAACCCAGCGGCAGCTCGCGAAAAGGCTCGCGCGCGCCGCGCGCGGCGAGGATGTATCCCCATTCCCCGAAGCTGGGCACGTGCGCGTGGTAGGGCTCGGTCCAAAAGCCCGCCGCCCGGAGGGTCGCGTCCACGCACCAGAATGCCCTTCGTGCAAACAGAGGCGACGTGCTCTGAATCACCGCAATTCCATCCTCGGCCAATCGCCTTTGCAGCAATCGGTAGAAGTGAGTGGTGTACAACTTGCCGAGGGAAAAATTGTTTGGATCCGGGAAGTCGGCGATTGCGACGTCGAACCTCTCGTCGCCCTCGGCGAGAAAACGCATCGCGTCCTCGTTGACCACGCGCATCCTCGGATCGCGCAGCGAATTCCGGTTCAGCTCCGCCAGCTCGCCGACCTTGCCCGCGAGCGCGGTGATCGCCGGATCGATATCGACCAGGGTGATCGATTTCACCTCGGCGTAGCGCAGCACTTCCCTGGCCGCGAGCCCGTCCCCTCCCCCGAGGATAAGCACTCGCGCGATGCTGCGCGCTCGAATCATCGCCGGATGCACCAGCGCCTCGTGATAACGATATTCGTCTGCGCTGGCGAACTGGAGGCTTCCGTTCAAGAAGAGCGCGAAGCCGCGCCGGCCGCGCGTGACCGCGATTCGCTGATAGGCCGAGGATTCGGCGTGGACCACCTCGTCGGCGTAGATCTGTTCCTCGTAGTACTGCGTGAGGCGGTCCCCGCTTGCGAACGCTGCAAGCAAAATACCGGCGACGGCGAACGCTCGAACCCGCAGCGGCCGCACGCTCGTCATCTCCGTCTTGAGCAACCAAGTGCTCCACAGGCCCACCAGGGCGTTGAGCAACCCGAAGGCGAGCGAGGTGCGCACCAGGCCGAGCCTGGGAACCAAGACGATTGGAAACAGCAGCGACGCCAGCAGCGCTCCGAGGTAATCGAAGGTCAGCACCTGCGAGACGAGATCCTTGAAGCGCAGCCGGTCTTTCAAGATTCGCAGCAGCAACGGGATTTCCAATCCCACCAGCGTTCCAACCGCCACCACCGTGGCGTAGAGCGCGAAATGGAATGGCCCCGAGCGAGTGAAAGTGAGAAAGAGAATCGGGGCGCTGGCGCCGCCGATGAGCGCCACTGCCAGCTCCGCGTCAACGAAGCGCGCGGCGACGCCTGATTCGATGTATCGCGACACAAACGAGCCAATCCCCAAGGCGAAAAGGTAAACGCCGATCACCGTCGAGAAATGAAACACCAAGACGCCGAGCAGATAACTCGCCAACGTCCCCACCACCAGCTCGTAGACGAGCCCGCACGTGGCAATCGCGAAGACGGTGATGAACAGCAGCGGCCGCCGCACGGCACTAACCGTGAATCGAGGCGGCGATGATGATCGCCAATCCGATGATGAAGCTGCCGATAAGAATGCCGAGCGAGGTATTTTGATCGACCTCGATTTCTTTTTTCACATCGAACGGCAGGATGAGCTTCACCACGAAAAAGCCAATCACAAACACCAACAGGCCGACGCCGGAGTAGACCAACGCCAGTGTGATGCCCTTCACAATCGCATCCGCGCTCATTCACTTCCCTCCATGAATTCCGCTGTGCCACAGAAGCACGCCGCCGGGACCTCGCCGAGCGTCGGGCGGGACTTTGCTCCGCTCATGGCTGCTGAAGGGCTCGTACCCGGTGAAGGCGATCACCGCGTAGCCCAGCAAGATCAACGCGCCCCAGTACTTCATCTCGCATCTCCTTCAGTCGTGTGAGGCCTCCGAGGCGGGCACCTGGAGCGCTCCCGCGAAATTGTTTTCGCGCCAGCGCGCCTTCTCAAAACCGTTGGCTCGCAACTTGGTAAGCATGGGCCAGATGAAAATTGCCGCCAGCGCCACGAACAGCCATAACGCCCGCGGCACGCCGCTTCGGAGAGCGACCGAATACCTGAATCGTCCCAGTCCGGCGAAATACGGCGTGACCTGCAAGGTGTAGCGGCCGGCCGGCACTCTGGAGAGATAGAGTGTCTGACTTGTGCTCCCCTCCGACCAACGACCGTCCGAATCGACTCCGTGGTAGTAGCTCAGCTCCGAGTAGAACGAGGTCACCTCTCCCGTCTCCTCGTTGAACAACGCGCAGTCGAGCCCGAGCCAGTCATTGTCAAACGGGCCGCCGGTCAGCGTTGCCTGGAGGTTGCCGCTGCGTTGAATCTGAAAGGGCTGGCTCACGTGCGTCACCTCGGGCGATCCGGACAGGCCTACCACTGGAATTTGCGCGAAATCGTCGAGCACCCGCTGTTGGCTGGCGGAGAACTGCACCAAGAGAAAGAGGACCAGCAGCGCTGCCGTGTAAATGAATGTGAGGCG
>Ga0126383_10000379_pt1 | contig 24168 bp, 28 predicted proteins | sample PanSoiMetPlot_35_FD_96882 | JGI IMG/M metagenome (GOLD analysis project Ga0126383, IMG submission 96882) | Tropical forest soil microbial communities from Panama - MetaG Plot_35 | ecosystem: Environmental > Terrestrial > Soil > Tropical forest > Bulk soil | place: Panama | collected 2016-02-17
CGCCCCGACGTTGAAAATGGATTGCGCGGATTTCCTGCCGAGTTGGCGAACGCATCCAGCCACTCCTGATACGACAAGTCGTGCGGGCCTTTCTTCTTCCTGGGATCCTGCGGGCCGTAACGCGGGTCAGGCGGGCCGTAGACCGCATTGGGATTAGGTGGAGGCGGATACCAGCTAGGGCCGGGAGTCTTGAATGTCTCGCGCACGTTGTTGAATGCACCACCCGTCTCCATGTCGCAAATTCCAATCAAGGTCGCCAGGAAGAGATTGTAATCCCACGGCCCATGCCAGTCCTTCGCGGCTTTGATGAAATAATTGCCCCAACTCTCGGGCATCTGAACGTCTGCCTCAAGCTCCTTGCCCAGCCCTGTCGAAACCGTTGCACCTGGAACTGTCGATTGCTTGGCGAGCTTCGGATCCACGGGGATGCGTTGCGAGACGGCAAACTGCTTCTCGCGCAGCCGAACTTCCTGAACGAAGCCATCCGAGTCACATTGAATTTTCGAGCCGACAACGAAATACTCGCCGGTCAAGCCAAGCTGCGGAATGTTGACCTTGGCAATGCTGTTCTGCCTGATCATGATCCCCGGATCAACAATCGTCACCTTGATTTCAAGACTGCCGACCTTACCTTCGAAAATTTCCTCGTTGGCGGTCTTGGTCGCCTTCTTGGGAGACGTGATGCTGGAGTCGAACATGATCTTGCGGGATTTCTTGACCCACATCTTCGTGGTCGAGTCGTTCGCCGTCTCCATGAAACCCTGCTCGCCCCGCTGGCCGAAGACCCAGACAGCCGCGTAACGCCGCTGCATGTTCTTGTTGATTTCAAGCCTCTCCACCGGAATGTAATACTGGCGGATGTGCTGCGGGTCGTTGCTTGCAGGAGTGCCAAAGAAGTAGACGGGAGACGAATGGTAGTTGAGTGCTCCTGAAATCAGCGTACCCTTCGGGTCGCACCAAAGAAATTGTTTCTCCTTGCGCACGATCCTGTACCAGAAGTCCCAGTACGACTCCGAGCCGTCCGTGTAGAACGTCTTCTTGCTCTTGTTCGCAGGCGAAAGATCGATGCCGGGGAAATTCAGTGTCTGCGCCTGCGTGGAGATGACTTGATGCGCCGCCTTCAGTTTGTAGCGGTACGGAGGCGCAGTCGAGTCCACGGCGACTGAACTGAAATCTCGGCCCATGATCTGGATCGATCCACCGTCATCGAACGATGCCTCATCCGCGATCCCGTTCATGATGTAGCTGATGCCTTCTCGTCCGACACCGAAAAGTTCCAGGCGAATTTCAGAATCACGCTGGAACATCTCCAGCATCGAACCGTGTGGATCCGCAACCGAAAGCTGCCAGCTATCCGAATCGTTGTCGAGCGCCGTGTCAACGAAATATGACTCGATTGCCGTGAGCGTCTTCGGACGGTAGCCGGTGTTGTTCCAGCGAGTCGTGATGATCGCACGAACGTTTGAAATGCTGGGATTACTCGGAACGCTACTTGGCATGGACTTTGGCTTTCCTTAGTTCGCGTTGTAATTCGATTTGTAGAGCAGCGCTGTCGATCAGTGCGTCGAACTGGGCGTTTCTCCGTTGCTTGTCAGCCCCTGGATGCCGTTCGCACCACTTCTGAAATTCCACGATGGCTTGTCTATGCCGTGCCCTCACTTTTCCCTTTGCCTCGGCCACTTGACCCCATTTCAGTAAACGATCTTCGAACCGACAGGCCAGCGGTGAGTAGGTAGCTCGTAGTTGGCAGGAGTAGACTCTCCAGGCCGTGCCTTGAAAAAAGCGTTCACCCTCTTCTGGTTGAGCGGCACGAGCCTCGTCCAGAGGTTTGCGTCCTTGTAGACCTTGTACGCGATCTGGCGGAACGTCTGCACGCCCGCCTTGACAGTGAAAACGTGATGCGCTTTTCCTTTTGGGATCGTCTTGACAGCCGGGTTGGGATCTGGTGGCAGACCATGCGGATCCTCTACCTGCCCGCCGACGCCGATAATTACAAAGCTGAGCGTGTAGGCAATCGAATGCGTACGGTCGTCCGGGTCGTGATTGAAATCCCAGCTTTCAGGCAAGACATAGAGCCAGTTGCTGAGCAGCCCCGGCATGTAGAGCCGCAAGCCGTTGCGCTGATTCGTTGTCAGGATCTGAAGACATGCCTGCATTTTCAGTGCCGACGACGTGCCGGGGAAAATTCCATTCATCGACAGACGGCCTTCTTCATAATGCGTCGTCTGACCTCTGACGATCTTGCCGCCAATTACATGATGCAGACCGAGTTGTGCCTGACCGGTGCGGCTGAAGCCTTCGATACCGGCAGGGAAGCCGAACAGAGTCTTGCCGTCCGTCGTCGTGATGTAGCAACGCGGATGACGCATGTTCCCGGCGGTCGCATTGTTCGGGCCATAAATCGATCCAGGGCCGATGATGTAGCGAGCCGGATCCATGCCGGTGCCGACATCCCAGACCTGAACGACCTTCGGCTTGTCGTCAAACGCATCCGGGTTCTGTCCGCCGCCGAGAATTACACTTTGGACTTCCGCCATTTCAGTTGCTCCTCTGGGTCTTCCCTGGTTTGCCGCCCTGGCTTGGATACTTGTTGGCCCACATTTTCACTGGAACGTGTACGCGCTTCTGGGTCGTTGTGCCATCCGGATGCTTGAGGGTGATGTTCATCCAAAGCTCGCCACTGACCCCGGCAAACGGGTTATTCATGCCCGTCACCGTATTGCCGTTCGTTCCCCAAAGCTGGTTGGCCTTTGCCAGTGAGCGCTGCGATGAAATCAGACGATTCCCTCTCTGCCATGCCGCGGCTCTACCACCGCCACCCTCGCCTTGACCGGCAGGGTCAGCGTTGTAGAAGTAGTCGAAGATGGTCGCTGCAGTGCCAACAGGCCCAGCAAATTTCGCAAACTTGGCAAATTTCGCAGCGTGGCCTGTCGCATCAAGCGCGTCCATCGCAATCGCCGTATCCAACTTCCGGTTCCGGAAGAAATTCCCGACTCCTCCTGGAAAACGTCTGACCTTGCCCAGCAAGCCAAAGAATTTCGAACCGCCTTTTGCTGCAGCTACGTCTTCACCGACTCGCTCTGCATCGCTCGCAGCCTTTCCCAGCGGAGTTCTACTTCCACCACCGAAATTTCCTCCTCTGATCAACTGATCGACCACGACGACGTAGAGCGGATTCGTAGGCGAAGCGCCGAGAGTTGCGCCGCCAGCCATCATCGCTTTTGCAGCATTGGCCTCGACTAGTGCATGCCCAAGCCCGCCGCCACCACCGCCGAAGAGCCGGTTGAAAAGCGGCAATTTCCCTAGAAGTTTTCCTCCTCCGAGCATGCGGCCGACTGTAATTCCACCAATCGCCGCCAAGCCTCCCCAAGCGAGCCGGTGTGTCCACTTGGGATGATTCTGTGCCCAGTGCTGCGGGCCTGTGACAAGATGGCCCGCGCTCCAATTGAGCACCGGTTCGAACGTCTGCGCAACCTGTAGCGCCATGTTGTTGATCGCAATCGACGCCTGCTGCAATTTCGCCCGCTTCTGAAAATTCTTCCAGGCGAGTGCCATGTTGTGCGCGTCATCAACGTTGTTGTTCTGCTCGTTGACCATCATCTGCAGATCCTGGTTGAGCGACTGCACATTTCCTCGCTGCCGCAACTGGTGCGCGAGTATGATCGCTGCCCGGATTCCGTGGATACGCGGAATCATCTTGCGCAGGCGAGTCATCTCTGCGGCCGGAATTCCGGGCAGGTTGCTCTGATCGTCAAGCTGGTCGTCCGGAATTGCTGAAATTGCTCCGATCCTGCCCGTGTTCGTGATTGTCCGCAGCAATTTCATGGTGGCTGCGTACACACCACGACGCTCCACGAACTGCGGTGTAATTCCGATCCCCGCCAGAGCCTTCGCAGCACCGCCCGTCGGCTGGGCAACACTCTGTAGCAGGTACGTCAGCCCGCGCATTGCGACGGCCGGAGGAGCGCCTGTACGAACAGCCCCTAGTGTGAGACTCATCATCTGCGCCTGGGCCAGACGAGGGCTTACAGAGCGTCCTGGGGCCATCTGGAACATCGACGCCAGTGTCGGGATCTGAGCCGCAATCTCCGGGGCCGCCGAGACTCCACCCGGAGCGGTCTTGATCAGAGCGAACCACATCCGGTTGAATTCTGAGATGTTCTTGAAATTGTTCTGCCGTCCGAACGCCACATTCAACGTTGACGCCGCCTTGGTCAGATCCTCGACCGGGGTCTGAGACAATTTCGCTGCCTGGCCGATGTTCTTGATGATGTCCGGAAGCTCCGACTGCTTGACACCCTGAACAGTCGAAAGGTAGTTGATCGTCGCGTCGTTGATTTCATTGATCGGAGTCAATGAATCAACGGATGCCTGCCGCAGACTGTCGCCCATCTGCTTGATCGCGTTGTCACTGAAAATCCCGCCGCCTGCAGGCTCACCGATAGCCTGCATCAGCCCGAGTTGCTGCTGCACGTCTTTCAGTTGCCCGATCATGCGCGTCAGCCCGAAGATCGCCTGTCCTGCGACTGCATAGCGGATCGTCGTTCCCAGTGCGCGCCACTGGTCGTTCAGCCGGGTGGAGAGCCTCGTCGTGTCGTTGATCGAACGGGCAATGTTCCCAAAGCCCTGCGACACCGTGCCCATCTGGGCAATCGCCTGATTGCCACGAGCGCGGAAGGTAGTTGTAATTGTGTTGTTGATCGTGCTCATACTTCTACCTCGACTTCGATTTCACCCTCTCCGTCTCCGTTGCTCCCGTTGCTGCTGAAGCTCTTGCTGGGCTTTCTGAAATCCAGATCGACGCTGTATCCGGCCTCCTCGACTGACGGGCGGTAGATTTTGCTCTGGATGTCCTCGGACAATTCACTTTCTACGATCACTGGCTCGTTGCAGACTTCGCAGGTGGTTCGGAGGAGCTTTCCTCGGCACCAGGAGTGGACTCTTGCGAGTCGCTCGTCGTAATCGACGAGTTGGTTGAGATAGACCCAGCAAAGTTGTCCAGCAGTGGCGAAGGTGTAATCTTTGAAAGGAAGCGTTTGGCTGCGTACCATGCACCCCCAGAGAGTTCGTTCCAGTCCATTGTCTGCAAGGCTTTTTTTATGTTCTCTAGCTCCTCTTCCGGGATCCCTTCCAACGATGGCGATGACTGCTCGACCATCTCGTTGTAGCGATCAACAATTTCATCGATGTCGCTCACTTCGAGAGTGTCCAGCAATTTCTCTAGTGCCGTTCCTTCCTCGTCGTCCGCATAGACACGCTGCAGCAAATTCTCCGGCTCCCTAATTGCCCAGACGAGAGTCTGCTGCGCGGTCACACGATCTTTGAGGGACACTCCCGCAAGATCGTCGCCGGTCTGAATTGCATTCACTTCGTTCAGCACCTTGTAATACTCGGCCTCGGTCAGAGGCACGATTGCGACCCGAATTTCAGGATCACTGGGCAGTGGCACGTAATCGCACACGGCCTGCCCGAGCCGCATGCGCTCTAGCTTACGTTCCCTGATTCGCTCTGCCGTCGAAGCCACGTTGCGCATTCCTTTCGGCCATCAGTTCTGTCGCCTCCTGAACCGTCTTCGACATTTCCATTTGCACCGGCATTGCAATGAATTCCCGGTTGCACGTCAGGCATGTCGCCTTGATGACAATTTCAGCAAGCGGCCCTTGTCCTGCAGATTCTTTGACGCTGACATCTGGGTTCATCGTGTGGCAGTGCGGACAGACTGGCGGCAACGTCTCGACATTGATGACAGGATCCTGAGCGAGCCGTTCTAGAGCGTCAACGGCCCGCTCAGCGAGTCCCAGCAGAGCATCTGTCTGAATTTCAAGCTCTGACATCAGTTCTGCGGTGGCTTCCACCCTGGCACCGAGATGTCGCAGTCGAGCGTTACGTCGTTGAGCGTGGAGCGGATTGAAATCCGGTTCCAGTTGCAGCCCAGGTACGTGTAGACGTTGTTGCCGCGCTTCACCTTGACCTGAAAGTCGCGCATGTTCTTCAGCACGCTCTCGTCGTTCATGTGACCGGCAACGCCGTCCTTGAGCAGAATTGCAGAGAAGCTGACGGTGCCTTCGTCGGCCGGACGTACCCTACGCAGTACCGGGCCGTCCGTGCCGAATGCACCCTGGTAGGCGACTTCCTGGCGAGTCTCCTCCGTCATCTCCTGCGTAGCGGCGAAGTCAACGCCGTTTTCGAAGGAAATTCCCAGATCCGTCGCGGTCAAGCCTTGGAGCCATGCCACTGAAATTCCTCCTTTCTAGCTGACCCAGTTGAAGCCGAAGAGCAGGAAGACGATGAAGCAGACGAGGATCCCGAACGTCCAGATCCCCGAGTACGTATTGAGTCCTGTCAGGCTGAGCTTCATCGTTCCCCCCTAGACTGGGATCGTGAGGTTCCGCTGCACGATCCCTTCGACATGCGAGCGGTTCAGTCCGACTTGGTATGAAATACGATTCAGGTTCATCCCCTCCTCACGTAACTGCAGAATTTTCAGAACCTTCGCCTTCTTGATCGGTCGTGGCCTACTTCCCCGTCGTGCAGGATGAGCATCTGCCCATGCGATCATTTCCTTGGCCTTCAACCGCTTGACTCGCAGGTACGGCTCAATCTGCTTCAGAAATTCAGAAGCAACTGCACGATTGACCGTGTAAATCTTGTGCAGCGGAGTTCGGTTTCCGTACGACTGACTGACGCGATGCGTCAGCATGATCCCATGTTCCGCGCAGAAAGCCTGAATTTCAAACAGCACTTGCTCTTGCGGCTCTGCCTGGCATATCTCCACAAGAACCCGCGCTGTTCGGCCATCCGGATAGAACCCGATGCAGCCTTCACCGTCGAGGAAACCAGCGATGTATTGCCAGGAAATTTCATTCATGGTCATACAGGGATTGTTAGATTCGCCGCGACCTTGATCGTGGAAATTCCACGCCGGACGACGCCCGAGTAGCCGACCGTGACTTGCCGGTTGTCCGTCGAGCTTGTTACGTTGACGCTGTAGCCCTGCGTGCCGTCGGGCTGCGTGATCGGCTGAATCCACTCGCCACGCTCCGCGAGAATTGCAGCGACGCCAGAGCGAATGTGCTCCCGCGTCGATTCCGAATTCGGCTGACGCAGGTATTCGCTGTCGTAGATGTAATTCCGCACGTCGATGAAAACCTGATCCACGATCACACGGGTGTAGAGCGCGTCGTACGCCCCGTTCGTCGTGTAGACGGTGCGGAGATGCGTCGTTGCGACTCCACCGGCCACACGGGACGGCTGCAGCGGCGAGACGCCTCCCTGGAGCAAGTCTTCGAAGTCGTCCACGGCCGTACCGGAAACAACCTTGCGCCTGAAAAGCGGCAGGCCGAAGCTATCGACTTCGATCCCGCTCAGTGACGGAATGACCCACAGGTCGAGGTCATTCGTCGGATCGGCGTTCTTCGCAATTTCAGCCGCTGCGTATGCGGCTGCAAAGGAACCACCCCGAAGTGTTCCCAGCGAGTCGTAGACGCCGGGGCCGACGAGCACAAACCGAGTCGCCTGCGGAACCAACTGCGGAGAGCCGCCTGCAATTGCAGTTGCCGCCGTGATCAGGTTCGCCTTCGTCGTTCCCGCTGCCAGACCGCCGAGTGCGATCTGCTTGTTGTAGAGCAAGTCCGCGTTCGCCGCCGACTGAGCGAGCGCAACGAGGTCAGCCTGCAATTCTGAGCCGGTCAGACGCAGGCGGATCGTCGGATCCGACTCGAATTTCTCCCAGACTGCTTGCCGCTGGACGAGAGTCGGTGCCGTTCCCTTCGCAGAACAGGCCGCAATTACAGGCCCAGCCCCGGCCGTGAGTACCGCTGAAATCAGCGATGTCAAAACCGATGCGGGGCCGAATGCGTCGTTCGCCTGATCAACGCGGGTGAACGTTGCCGGTGTTGCAATTGCCGCCGTTCCTACCGTGTCCGCCTGACCTTCGATGGCGATAGGCAAGTAGATGTCTGCCGCCGTCTTCGGAATCAGGTTACTTGCGTCGAGGACGCGAGGATCGAGCAAGGTACTGGACAAATTTCCTCCTTCCTACCTATCCGAGAACGAACATGTTCGGGGGTTGATCCACAATCGACAGATTGGGATCCTGCTGAATGTCTTCGATGGTCGGGCCTCCTTCCGGCAGAAGCGGTGTACGACTGAAAATCCGAAGTACGAGCGTGCAATCGACCATCCGGTAGAGCCGGAAGTCGTTCTGCATGTCCATCACGAACCTGCCGCCGCTGAAGCTCAGAATTTCAAGGTAGCCGTCTCCTCCGTCAGTGGCATCGATCAGCCGTTGCTTCGCTAGCTGTCCGCCGAAGAGCAGCGTTAGGCTCTGTCGCGCTCTCATTCGCGCTGTAAGCCCTCCCGAGGCGTCGGACGACCAAACCCCCACGTCGAAGTTGATGTGGACTTCACGGGCCTCCTGCGGGTTCACCGTCTTGGTCACGTCGTCGTAGTTCAGGGCGAAGTAATTCTGGCCCATCCCGACAACCCGGTCATCGATGGCATCGACTTCGAAGTGGATCAGTGTCTTGTGCAACGGCATCTTGATTTCAGCGATCTGCGGAGCCGGAAACGCCATCACCACTGAATAGATGCGGGTGTTGATGTTTGACTCCACGTAGGATTTCAAACAGCGGTTTGCCGACTCCATCCAATGCTCTGGATCGAAGACTGTCATTTCAGTTCGCCCTCGTCACTTTCTGAGTTTGACCAAATTGCATCGACGGCCCTCCAAACCTCACCAGTGCGCCGCGCAGATTTCCAGTCACGGCTGCACCGGCACCGTGGACTGTCTGTGAAAATCCCATCCCGCCGCCGATGTACTTCGGATCGGCGTAGATGCTGACCCAGATCCGATCCCATGCCTCGGTGCGCATCATGAAATCCATCGTCTTCTTCAACGAGAGCTTCCTGATCGGCCTGCGCACACGATGCAGGTACGGGCTAATCCCGAATTCGATGTAATACGCCTCACGCGAGTCGTTGTAAAGCTGCCAGACCGCAGGGCCGAGCGACTTGATCTTCCAGCCCAGGTAGTACCGGCCTGTAATTCTGCGCACCGGGATTTGCCATGCAGCGGGACTGGACTGATACTGCGGGCCTTGCTTGGAGAATCCACCCAGCCCGGTTGTCTGGTGGCCGGTGAGTTGGTGAAATTCTGTTCTTGCTGCGCCGGGATCGTAGGGGCCGAATGACATCTCCCTGGCAAAGCCCTGGTTGAGCAGTGCCATGTGAAATGTCAACTCGTTCATCGCTGCGCGCAGGCGAGAAGGCACGTAGACCTCTGCCCATTCGATTGCCTCCTCCAGCGCGCGAAACGTCTCTTCCGTCGGCTCCAGGAAAGCTCTGCTGCTGTGGTATCTGGTGAATCTCGCCATGAAATTACGGCCCCAGTGGCTCGATTGCCATCAGACGCAATCCTGTCTCCCAGTGATGCCGGGGATTGCCGTCTGCCGGATCGGGGATCAGGTTCGCGTTGACAACGAAGAATTTCCTGCTGTTGTAGATGATGTACTCGTCGCCGCTCTGCGACCAATCGTAGAAGTCCAGTGAAATTCCGCCCCAGGACTCCGGAAAAATTCCAAGATGGTCGTCCGCTTCGATTACGCCGTAGATCGCTTCGATCATCTCGGACTGCAGGCGAGTTGCACGAGTCGATTGGATCGGCTGCACGAACGCCTTCACGAGCGCATGCACTTCGACACCTGGAAGCAGTGCGCGCTCATTACAGAGCGGCGCAGCAGGATTGGCGACGTGCCAGTCCATGTCCCGCGAGCCTTCAGGAGTCATGCAAGGACAGGGTTGCATCTGATCCACGTAGTCACGGTGGTACGTGACATCCGAGCCGTGCTCGCTGACCAAGCTGACGAAGTGATCAACCGTTCCGGGCATGAAATTTACCTCTGGGTTGTGGTACTGAAATTACTGCGTCACTGTACTTCGATGATTGTCCTGCTCAGGTCGGCTGCAACAAGCTGCTTGTAGCCGCCTGCGACTTCAATTTCCTGCAGCAAGAGCACGACGCTGTAGCTCCTGCCCAATTCCAGATTCGCCGCCTGCAGCAGCTTGTCGATGTTGTCCCAGTAGGAACCCTTCTTCGACGCTGCGGAGAGGTCGAGCGAGACAAGTCCTGCGACCCACTTGCCTCCCGACGTGGAAGCGAAGGAGACTGCCTTGGCGATATACGAGCGGGCCATCGTGAAATATGTCAGGCCGCTCAAGATTTTCAACGTCACCGCATCCGGATCGACAGACAGCGGATCCTGTGTGTGCAGATACTCCGAGACTGCGACTTCCGCCTCCTGGCTGACGATGATCTGATTCAGAGTCGGATCGCGGAGCATCACCCGGTTGACAATTTCACTGACAAGAGTGGACGTACCACCCTGCATCGGTACCGAAAGCTCTCCGACGACGTTCGCCGTGTTCTCCCAGGCAATTGCGAACCAATCTGTCGTCGCGGTTGCATTGGCCGTCGTGTAGCGGGTGATGTAATTCGGGTACGCTCCAATGGCCTGCGTCACGTCGATTTCGGAGAACGGGCCAGCCGAATCCGTCGCCTCGTAGACGTGCAGGGCGTACAGATCCGGCTCGTCCGGCGGAATGAATTCAAGTGCTACCGAGACTGCCATCTCCCCTCCCCGCTAGATGCTCGAAACTGTTCCGGCCATTACCAGGATGATCTGAGCGTTGTTCCCTACTGGCACGGTTCCTCCGTTGAGCCATGAAATTGGAGTCTCCAGGTACGTGGTCTTGTCCACGGTCGGGCCGGTGATGCTGTAGCGCTGAAAACTGGATGCGTTACCCTGAACCTGAAATCCGACGCGATTACCGGCCGTTCCCCAGAACGAAAACGCATTCGTGGGATCGATGTTGTCCGTTGTGTTCTTGTACGTCCACAATTTCGTTGCCTGCGTCGGGTCTGCGGTGTTGACACGCACCTGACTGTTCGACGGCGGTTCGGTTATGGACGTGCTGAACCTGAAACTGAAAAGGTTCGATGTCGATTCTCCTGGAGGGCCAGCGGGGCCAACAGCACCTGGAGGCCCAGGAGGCCCAGGCTCACCGGGAGGCCCAGGCGGGCCAATTACAGTCTCGATCAAGGAGCCTGTCTCCAGGGTTCCCACATCCGAGAGCGTACCTGATGCCGGAGGTTGAGTGCTCATCAGTTGCCCTGCCTCCCTCTGCGTAGCCGTGAGTGTGGAGTTGAGCATGAAATTACGCCTGGCTCCCCAGTACGCCGGTAAGGATCGGTCTGTCGATCCCGTCCACGGCCGAGAGGTAGCGAATCTTGCCCGCCGTCAAGCCGCCGATGTGGTACGTGTCCTTCATCGTCCCGTGATCCTGGTCTGAAATTCTTGCCGTGAGAGTCGCAAGCTCGTTTGCATGACCAAGCTCGACCGGCTTACTGACGACGTAGACGACGGCAAGCTCGACCGTCGTGGAGGCGTCCGAAGCGCTCTTCTGGTAGTGCTGGGCCAGATCGACGTACTCGACCGCCGTGAACATGTCCGTAGGAGCCACTGTAACGGCTTCTGAGGCGTTCTCAGCCCCTGACCCTACCTCCGGTACCCCCTGAGCCTTAGAAAGGCTCTCAGAGGCTCCTGCGAGGTCTTGGGAAACGACCAGATTGGCCTGCTGAAGAGCCGCAGCTTCAGAAATAGTCCCTAGTTCTATTCCTGGAATCGATGAAATTTCGGCAGCTGCCTCTGCAATTGCTCCCGAATCGCTCACCATGACCGGAACTGCGACAGTCGCGCTCTCCGTTGCCGTGGCTGCGTCCGTGCCGCTCTTGAACGTCGTCGTGTTCGTTGCGCCAACGTCTGTTCCAGCGCCGCTATCTGTCGTGACGAGCTTCCGCTGTGAAATTACTTCGGCTGCTGTGCCTGCATCAGTTGCAGGGAGGGCTACCTGCGTGCTCTCGCTGATTCCGCCTGTGTCCGGCTGCGTAGACTTGGCGGCAAGGACTGCTGCATCACTTGAAATCCCGCTGTCTGCGCTACCGACCTGAAGAGCCGAGAGAACAGCCGAAGCAGAATCTGCTGCAGTAGCTGTGTCGGAGGTTACGAGCGCAACTACCTCAGTGACAACCTCTGAAATTCCATTGCCGTCCGTGACTGTCGGCCTGACAACAGGAGCAGCAGTCTCTGTAATTCCATTTGCATCAGTCGCCGTCAGCTTGGCAACGAGCGAACTGCTGTCTGCTCCTGTGCCTGCTTCTGTACCCGCCTTGAAGATCCCGGTACTGGCAGCTTCCAGAATCGTTCCCGTATCTGCCGGAACGACCAGCTTAAGCGCTGAAATTATCTCACTGCTCGTTCCTGCATCCGCGGTAGTCTGCGCAAACTTGTAATTGGCCGTTTCTGTCGTAGCTCCGTTCGCATCGGTTGCGCTCAGAGGAGCAACAAGAGTTACTGCTTCAGCCAGGGTGCTGTTTACATCGGCAACGGTGAGCTTGAGCGACGAGACGATTTCTGAAATCGTGCTGCTTTCAGAGACAGTCGCACTGACGGCTTCGACGACTGCCTCTGAAAACGCACCATTCGTATCAGCCGCAGTCGTCTTGACTGTGACCAGGGCCGTCTCTGAAATCGTCCCATTCTCGAAGGCAGGAACAGTCGCACGGGAAACGAGCGATGTAATCTCGCTGACTGTGCCCGCGTCAGTACCACTGATCGGGACAACCGTCAGGATGAAGCGAAGAGGATCCCCACCGCGAACGGTGGAGCTTCGCATCTTGAAGGCGCTAGCCACTTGTCTCCTGTAGCTGCTGCGTTAGCTGCTGAAGGATCTGCTCCTGCCTGAGCAACTGCACTTGCTGCCGACCAATTACAAGATGAGCATCCTGTAATTCATTGGCAAGCTGCTGAAGCTGCTCCTGTAGATCCGGCTGGCCGTTCGGAGACGGAGGATCAGGAGCAGGAGTCGGAACGATCTTTGGACGACGTGCGCGAGGAGGACTCATGGTGTCGTCGGTGTAATCGGCTCAGGTGTCGGAATTGTAATCGGAGTTGGATTTGCGAAGTCGTGTTGATCGTCCGTTGCAGCAGTAGCAGCGCATGTGTTGGAGCAGAAAACGTGCGACTGCGTTGCCATACCGTAGATTTCACTCGTGATGAAGAACCAGCCAGTCCGGTCAGCCGGATCGAGAGTGTTCCCCGGACAAGCCGGGTTGTCACAGACGATGTTCAGCGTTGTCGTTTGTTCGACAGGCAATTTCACTCCTTTCTACGGGACAGTGGCGATCCAGTTGATGGTTAGACCGACACCAGTTCCGTTGTAGACCGTGAATTTCGAAGCCGTTCTAGCCCCAATGGTGACCACATGATTGGTCGAAGTTGGATCCTCAACGGTAATCGAGACGACTGGCACTCCAGAAGTAAACACGGCTGGGTAAGTAACATCCGAAATTCCCGACGGTATCGCAGTTGATCCTGCCTGCTGCTCATGCCCATCGATCCTCCACCACGATGACCAGATGCCGCCGCTCAGGTATCGCTGCCAAATTTCCTTGGCAGCATGACGGAAAAAGACCTGACGGCAGGCACCTGTATAGGTGATGTTGGCGACTTCAAGTGCCCCGTAGTCATTGACCGGTGCATTCGTGTAACCAGGTGCAATTGAATACCAGCCGTTGTTAACCGCATTGTTGAAATTGCTGCCCGGAGGAGGCGGGCCGACACCGAAGCCGTTACTGGCATTAGGTCGAATTTCCCCATCGACAATCAGGTGGCTGTTCGTTCGCAAGGTGTTCGCCGCCGAGCGATAGAGGAAGGTGTCAGATGCGGAGCCGAAGTAGAGCGCGTTCTGGGCGTTGGCAACGTCCAGGATGATCCCGCCGCTGGCCTGGATCGAGAAGCTGGCGGTGGAGTTCACGTACAGACGCGCGCCAACAGTGGTATCCCCGTTGCGCTGCCACTGCAGAGCGATCACTTCGCTGTTCTCGGCATCGTTCAGCGCGGTCAATTTCATCTGGCCGTCGGTGAGGGCGTACATCTGCCATTTCTTCTGATCGGCGGCGTTGCCAGTCGAGTTCCAGGAGAAGCGCGGGTACGACACGCTCTGAACTCTGAAATCCGCAACGCTGCTCGTCGGCTCTAGCACCAGCCGCCCCAACCCACCGCGATACAGATTCGTATCCGAAGAAGCACCGAACAAAATACTGGAGTTCGCTCCGGCCGCAATCAGCACTGCGCCGCCACCGGACTGGCTGAGGATCGGCCAGTTACTCGCCAGCCACTTGTTGCCGTGCCGGAACAGATCCACATCGTAATTGGTGCCGTCAGACCACCCCATGTACCCGTCGGCTCGAATATACCAACGAACAATTGTGTCGCCCGACTTGTTCGCCATCAGCGCCCAGTCGCTGGTATTCGGCCTGGCGAACTGTAATTGCGAGTTCGTGAGCATCGCCGACGCAGCCGAGCGGTAGATGTACGTGTCGAGCGCGGTGCCGAGGTAGAGCGTCGAGGCAACGTCGAGCGAGCCGCCGACCCAGAACGACCCATCGGTATTCAAATTTCCTGCCGACGAGCGATAGAGATTAGTGTCAGGTGTGCTGAAATTCGCCCCCGAGTGCCAGCCGAGCTTGCCGTCATTCGTGACGTTGAAGCGCCAGCCACTGTCCCCGGACACGTAGGCATAGAACGCGCTGCTGCCACTCCCGACGCCGATCCCGGAGATGATTCCATTGTCCGCGATCAGCGTGCCCGGCGTCCTGATGTAGTTCGCTGAGTGTCGGTAGAGATGCGTGTCGTAAGCGCTGCCGAACCAGAGACTTGTGTCGGAGTTGCCGAAGCCGACGACCATGAACGTCCCAGCGATGAAGCCGCCGTCAGTCTTGAGAACGCTCGCCTGCGAGCGGTAGAGGTTTGTGTCCACCGCAGAGCCGAAGCGGAGCATCGCTCCAGTGCCACCGAAGTCCACGTCGAGGTAATTGCCGACTCGGAAGCTGCCATCGGTTTTCAGAACCGTCGAAGCTGTGCGGTACAGGTTCGTATCGGCCGCGCTACCGAAATACAGCGTATTGATCGTGTTCATCACCCGCTTGTCCACGATCTTCGCCGCTGAAATCGAGGCAATAGCTGCTGGCACTCTCACGGCCGCTAAGACGAGTTTTCCTCCCGCGCTGGGGAAGACTGGATTTGCAGCAGGAGTACCTGCGACCGCAGATTTCACTCCCGCGCTGTCCACACAGATCAGATCGAATCTCGGGTTCGTCGCATCAGCCGTTGTAATCGTCACGTTGCCTGCCGTGACCGTTGCGACTGCGCCGTTGACACAGACCGTGCCAGCGGCAACTGCGACTGTCATGTTCGGCGTTCCCTGCGCAGTTACCGCGCAGCCGGTGACGACGCCAGTCCAGGAGAAGCCAGCGGCAAGTATGTCGCTGAAATCCCTCGCATCTACCTGAGCCTGCGAGGGATCTTCAGCGTCTACTGCGTTGGGGATCGTGAAGGGCATCTACGAGAATGTAATTTGCGCGGTCAAAGTCCACGTACCTGTGGATTTCGTTCCCAGCGCCGCCACCTTGCGGTTGAGGTTGATCGTTCCCGAACCGCCCAGTGCTCCAGGCGATGTCGCACCAGCCGCAATCGCCCATTCGGCCCAGACGTAATTCGCCTGTGCCGAAGTGAAGTCAGACTGAAAGCTGACAGTCTGGTTCGACCGAGACGGGTACGTCGCGTTCATCGCGTTGTACCAGCGGTTCGACGCGGCCTGTAATTCGACCTGCGTTGCCGCTTCCGCCGTGTTGCTGTCTCCGACGCCCGTGTAGGCGTTGGCGTTCGACCAGGGGTTGCCTGCGACCTGATTGGACGTGACGGTTGCGATCATCGTCATGTCCTCCAGCCGCTGGATGCCTTCGTTCAGGAGCAGGTTACCCTGAATTTCAGCACATTCCTCCGCTGGCCCCACAACCGACCGGAGCACGCAGGAAGGAATCCCTTCCTTGATCGGGATCAATCGGGGGATGAGCAAGCCGCTTCTGCGAACTAGCTCTCCGGGAGAATGTGAAATTCCGGCTCTTTCGAGCCTCCGCCGTGCGAACTCCACAGCCTCCTCGCTCCACTTCTCGCAGATCCAGAGCGTCTTGTGCTTGAGCGTCTCAGTTTGTGGTGTCACCGGACACCCCCTCATCCCCCGAAGTTACATGGCTGTAGTCCAGGTCAGCCACAGCTTGAAGTTCCGGCGGAATTTCATCTCCCGCTTCCTGTAATTCCTGAACCGCGACTTGCGCCTGCGCGACGACGGACTGGATCGTCGGCATGCTGGGATCGGGAATGATCGTGCTGGGGTGAAGCTCGTCCTCCTCGCCACCGAGAGCGCCGCCATCGACCAGCGCCTGGATGTTCTCGTCCGTCTGCCCCGCAGCTTCCAGATCCTCTTCTGAAATCAAGTCGCCCGGACGAAATTGCTTCTCGATGATCGGGAGGTTGATCGCCGTCAAAGCCTTGTACTGCACTGCCGACTTCTTGGACAATTTCCCTCCTTTCACGTTTCAGCGGGGTGCCGGTCGGGAGGGCTACGCTACCCTGCGGCGGGAACTGCTTGCGTAGCTTGGGTTGAACCAACACCCCGCTGAAATTTCGAATTACGTGGACGACGTTGCCAGCGTGATCTTCTGGACAGAGTTGGGCAGATCCAGGTACAGCCCGCGACGTGTGCGAGCTACCTGCTGTCCTTCGACCAGACGCGAGATGTCGGCAGGGCCGATGTCCACGCGTAGGTCGTGATGCACGAGTTCCTTCATGCGCAACGCCGGGGCGATGAAATAACACGTTCCCGCAGTCACACCGGGATAGGTGTAATTCTTGACGCCGTTCGTCACCGTCGCGCCGTTGTAGTAGATGATCCCCTCGACCGGCACGCGCCGCAGCGGGTTGCCCTGCGAGTCCACGACCGGGGTGAGCAGTGCGTCTTCGATCTGGAAGCGGTCTGCCTCGTTCGCCAGGATCCAGGTAGGGATGCGCTGCGGGACTGCGAGCGCCGCCGTGCGGTACGCCTGCTGAAATCCGACGAGCGTGTTGGCGACGAGCGAGCCGTTGCCGGTCACTGCCGCCGTGGTGTTGCCACCGCCGTAGGCGTAGGCGATGATCGGAGACAGGTGGTTGTGGTTCAGAAGGTAATTGTACGCCCTTCCGAACGCACGGGAGTTCATCCCGATTTCATACGAACGGTCGAACTCGATCATGTCCTCCGTCCACTCGAAACCACCCGCGTACGTCGTCACGGGCACGAACGTCGGTGCTCCCTGCTTGGCGAGCGTTCCGAAAATTACCTCGCCCGCTTCCATCTTCTCCATGAAGACGATGTTCGCGTCGAAGAGCACGTCGCCGCCGATCTGTACGGATCCACCGGGGAACGGGCCGTTGATCCGCTCGTACAGCGGCTGGTAGAGCAGCGGGACTTCTGCGAGTCCCACGTCGATGTCGAGCCGCACCTTCTGCAGCAAATCCATCGCACCCTGCGAGGTCGTGATCATCTCGCCCACGCTCTGAAGCAAGTCGATCACGAGTGCGTCCCGACGAAATTCCGGGACGAGACGTGCCTGCATCTCGCTCGCTGAAATCATCTGGACGGTGGCGATTTCACCGGCCAGCACTGCGGGCCGGTTCCATTGCCTGTGCGTCAGATCGCTGTCGTTGTTGTCCGGGCTTGCGATGCCCATCGACGCACCGACAGGCGGGCCGAACGTGCCGTCGTGGCCGATGGTGAACCGTCCGCCCCGCATGCGCTTTGTGATGGATTCCATCGTCGGCGCTTCCGGAACGAGGACGGAGCTTGACCTACTCATGAAATTCCCTCCTTCCTTATACGCCGATGTTGAGGATGCGAATCGCCGCGTAGCCGTTCGCGTCCTTCGTCTCTTCGACCTTGGCACACGGGGAGCCTGCGACCGTTGCCGAGAGGTCGGTGTCGCCGCGCTTGATGCCTGCGCCGGTCGTCCAGTAGAGCACGTCTCCGATTGCAGGCGAGAGCGCAGCCGGAAGCTTCACGTACCAGATCCGATCCGGTGCAATTTCCATGTCCGCCGTTCGGAGCGTGTCTGCGGAGTTGATCGTCTTCATGATCACCCCGTTCCACTGGTTGAGGCGGAAGAACTCCCCGAACGTGTATGTCCCGGCAGGCCAGGTGTAACCGTTCTGAGTCGCCCGCCCGTCATGCTTCAGTTGGCCCATCTCTCCTCCTCTCTGAAATTAGGCGGGTGCCTCTTCCTCGTCCTGCTGGTCGATGTAATCCTGCACATCGGCCTTGGTGATGTTGCCGTCCTTCCCGGTGCCCTCGACCTGGGCCAGATCGACTCCCTCGGCATCGGCAAGCTCGCGTGCTGCGTCGGATGCCGTCACGTCCTCCGCAGTGGTCTGTGGGGCCACAGGAGCGCTCTGGACGGTCGCCTCGCCCTTGAGCGTCCCGTCGTACCCCTCACCGTAATCCTCGCTCAGAGCGGCCGGGTGGCCCTCGGGGAGATTCTCGGCAGCGAGCGGGTGAGACGAGAGCGAAACGAGACGGCCGACCGATGTAATTGCTTCCGGCGAGCCGTATGCGGGCGGGCCGACGATGGTCGGACGCATCTCCATGCCCTGCTCCTCCTCCGGGACGTAGGGGTTCATTGCCTGCGACGGAGCGGCGAAGACGACGCCTTCGTCCTCCGCGTCGAAGTCGAAGTGCTCACCGGCAGCGACAACCTCGTCGTTCGGCTGCTGCTCGAAATCGTCGGACACGATTTCAGCTTCGACCCGCTCCTCGGGAGGAGCCGTGCTGATCTTCTTGCGGGGTGGTGCCATGAAATTCCTCCTCTCCTACGCCGAGCGGACGCGGATCGAAGATGTGGTCAGTCCGGCCTTCAACTCGCGCTGCTGGCCGCGACCTTGCTGGGAGGACGACGGCGGCGACGGAGGAGTGCCCTCCATCTCTGAAATCGTCTCCTTGATGTCCTCGTTGGAGTTGATGACCTCGTTCACCATCTCCGTGACGAACTTCTCGTCCTTGTCGCTGTCGCCGGTGAGAGTGAAATCCTTGTCGCGGATTTCACCGACGATCACGCGCTTGACGAGTGCGCGATCCTTCTCGTCTCCGCCCGTGAGCCTCTTGCTGAGCACGGAGTCGAGCACGGAATCGCGCAGTGACTTCCCGGCCGCACGGAGTTGTGAAATCGTGGCCTGCACTACAGCCAGCGGCTCCGTGTCTTCCTTGAGGCCGAGCAGCTTGCGCAGATCGGGGATCAGATCCAGCGTCGGCTTGACCGTCGCCTCTGCCGTCTCCATTTCACCGATCTTCGTGTCGAGCGGGGCACGCACGTCGTCCTCGATAGCCTTGACCACGGCGGGATTGTGCGCGCGAAGCTCGTTTACCGACAGTGCTGCAATTTCCTTCGGATCCACTGCTTTCCCTCCTTCCTCCATCTCGCTTGTGAGCGCAACGAGACGCGCACTCATCCCGGCCGCACGAGGCCGAGCCAAGTCGATTGACTCCAGATGAAATTCCTTGATCCGGACTCCCTTCTCGTGCATCTCCTGTGCGACCTTGCCACGCCAGGAGACTGTCTTCGCCAGACCGCGACGTGCGTAGTCCCTCGCCTTCGTGCCGGGAAGGAAATACGCCTTCGCAGCCAGCCTTGCCCCGCTTGCCGCCGAAAGCAGCTTGGCCCCCACCCACTGAAGCTGAATTTCAGGGAATTCGTAGGGGTCGTCGTCAGGCCGGATGTGACCGAGGTATCCGACAATCGGCTCCGTGCTCGCGGCTGAGTTGATTTCAGTCGCAACGCCACCGAAGAGTTCCGGCCCCCAGAAGCGATTCGACTTCGACCAGCCGCTTTCGATTACGTACGTGCCGAAGATCGGACTCGTGTCATCACCGACCACTTCGCTGAGCAGCCCCGCTGAAATCGGGACTGCCCCACCCGATACCGAGGCCATCTCCGAGACGAAGACAACCTCGACAGGTTCGAAGATTTCAGTGATGAAATCCGACATGACTACGTGTACTGCGCCCGGCGCAGCTTCTTGCCCTGGTTCTGGTTGAAGAGCGTGCGCGGGATCACGTTCTGATGTCCACGGGACGCCTTACCCGGAACGCTCATCGTCTTGCGTGTCGCGGCGACGGAGACTTCCCTGACCGCGCCGTTGCCCTTGGACGGGTCGTAGAGCACGTTCGGGTTGTTCGTGAACTGGTTCGCAACATCTGAAAATGTAGCGACCGTGACTCCCCGGTTCGCTGAAATCAGGTTGTACGGATCCCGGACGTGCAGCCGCTTGACGCCCGTCCTCTTGGTCTGTCTGACTGGTGCCATCAGAGATTTCCTTTACTCTTGATCGTCGTCGCCTGGATCGTGGCCCGTGCTGCCTCACGCTCCGAGGCGTACGCCTGCAGGACTGCCGGTGCTTGTGCATCGCCAATCGTGTCGTCGCGGATCCCGTGCTGAATTCCAGGAGCCGCCTTCGGATTTCCTGGGCCACCGTAGCCGGTGCCCAGTTGCTTCACTCTCAAGATCCTTACCACGAATTACCTCCTTCCTCTTCCCCCGACCGGGGTCTGAATGAATTTGAACCTTGATCCGGCAGGGAAGCTGGCCGTTGCCGGATTGACACCGCCGCGTGCGAGGTTCTTCATGTGCCGGATCTGCGGCATCCGCATCACCTTCAACGGCCCAGTGCGTCCTGCGTAGCCGAGCGTTGGATTTCCGATTGCCATCGCTCCTCCTAGTAGCGGACGAGCCGCAGGTATTGGGTGTATCCGGCCGGGAGCAGCGGCAGGATTCGCTTGCCCGATTTCCTGTCACGCAGTGATTGGTTCGACTGCGTGATGATCGGTGTTACTGAAATTGCCCCCTTCATCTCTTCCGCCTCTTTCTCCTCTGCTTGGCGAGGGTCTTTGCCAGTGCAGCCTGCCGCTTGGTGCGTGTGCTGGCCCTGGAATTCTTGGCGAGCACCTTGTTCGCGTAGGCACTGGTGCTCATGCCTGCGCGCTTCGCCTTCGCACTGAAGGCACCCGGTCGCTTGATCGCGCCTTTGATCCAGTTCTTGTTGCCACTGGATTTCCTTCTTCTTGAGGAGCTTGCACGCTTGCGCGGCATTTCACTTGCGCCTCCTCTTCGGCTTCGCCCGCCTCATCGCCGTCTGCGCTACAACCTTCGGATTTCTCTGCCCGAGCTTGACCCTGCGCGCACTCTTCTTCACCCGCAATTTCCTTCTACGGCCGGTGCGCGGAACGTGTGGCCTCGCCCTCACTGCTGACCTCCCTGAGCTACCGGAGTGCCGCCGCCCTGGTGGTAGTAGTAGTTGTATTTGCTTCCTTGCCCACCGCCCTGCTGGTTGGGGCCAGGAGCCGGATTCAACTGTGCCTGCTGCTGCGCCTGCCTCTGCATGTCCAACTGCGCCTGCTTGCCCTCGTCAACCGACGATTTCATCACAGGCAGGAACTGCTTCAACATCCGCCGGTACGTCTCGTCCGAGATTTCACCGCGCTGGGCTGCGACTTCCAGGCCCATCACGAGTTGCTGGAACGCCTGGTAGAAGACAACCTCGTCGTCCACCCGGATGATCTGCCATGAAATTTCCGGCCTGACTGGGATCAGGCCGTTCATGACAAGCACCATCTTGCAAAGCTGCTGGATCGGATCCGTGAAATTGATGCGCTTACCTTCGATCTTCTTCAGCAGCGGCACCGTCTGTGCGTTGCGGTCGGAGTTGGCAGAGCCTGAATCGACTCGCATGAACGCCCACTCCGGAGTCTGGCTTGCGATGCAGATGCAGTCGATCAGGAATTCCAGCAGGACGTGGGTATCCCCGAGCACACTCTTGGCCTCCAGAAACGAGATGTCCTCGTCGGTCTGAACAAAGAGAATCTCCCGGCCCCGCCAGGAAATTTCACCGTCCTGCTTGATCTGTCCCGTCTCCGTGTCCACTGCCTCGGGGAAGTTGTTCATGATGAATGGAGCCACATCCGTCAATTTCATCATGACCTTCGGAGTCGAGTGGTAGCCGTGAGCCTGCAGTCCCTGGGTGAGCGCGTCATGGAAAGCCTGGATGAACGGGATTACAGTTTCCAGATCGCTCTGCCCGCCCTTCAGTGTGGAGTCGTACTCGTTGTAGACCTCAACCAGCGGCACGAAGCCGTAGCGATTGACTGCTTCCATGTCGGTCAGCCACTCGCTGGTCGTGTTGTCGAAGAACTTGAAATCGTCGCGGGTGATGAATTCCAGTACCTCGTGCTCCTCAACAATCGGATCCCGGCCCTGGGCTATGTCGCCCTCGTCCTTGATAAAGAGCATCCGGTGGTGAATTACAGCCCGCTGGATGATCCACTTGTTCTCCGGATGCCGTTCGATCTGAACGAGTTCGGGCGGGAACATCTCCAATGCGCAGTGGTCGCTCTCTTCGATTGTCATCAACGGGTCGAAGATGTCCGGTCTGCGCAGGCGAACGATCACCTTGGAATCCCGCATCGAGTCCCTGAGCATCTGCTTGATTTCATTTGCCCAGTATGTGCGAATGCACTCGTTGAGGAAATCAGACGTGGCCTCGTTGTCCGCCGAGATGACCGGCATCCCTATGAAATTCACGGGGATGTCGATGATCGGCTTGGCAAAGCCTGCTCCCAACCCGTTGTCTCCGGAATTCCTGTACAGCGCACGCAGCGCCTCGTAGTTGACGATGGAGTTCTCGCCCATCGGCCGCTTCGTCGTCCAGAAGCGCAAACCGAAATTCGGTAGGCCGAGGAAGCGGAGGGTGCTCGTGCTGCTCCAGGGAATCAGAGCGCGGGTCATATCGACCCACGCGCCCGAGACGCTGTAATACATCTCGCTCAGCTTATTCAGAACTTTGCCCACTGAGCATCCCTTCCAGTTCTTCGATCAACTGCGCGGCCTTCTCCTGTACCTCGACCGGAGCTTCGCGCAATTTCTCCAGCATTCCGCCGTCCTTGACTGTAATTACTTCCTCTTCGACACGTTCCTGCCGAGAAATCTTGATCACGCCGCCGCGATCCAGCACAGATTCCGCAGCTTTGATTCGCATGCCGTCGTCTTCCGTCGTCCGCATGACATCGACCAAGACCATCACGGCTTCGATCATGAAATCCTGCAGAAGCTCCAGCGCGGCAGCAGGAAGCTTCTTTCTGAGAACGGCGATTTCCTCGTTGATCCGGGGGAGAGCAAGAATCTCATTGACTTGACCCAATGAAATCCCGATGACCTTGCTCATCTGCACCCGCGAGTAGTTGGCGAGCTTGAGCACGACGACCATCTGCTCGACGTGCGGAACCTCTGCTGGCAGCAATTTCAGTCGCTTCGCTGTGTTCAGCTTGTACTGCCGCCGGATCCTGTCCACCTGGCTCTTCTTCGCTATCGCCCTGCGGACGGGTGTGGACTGTCGTCTAGCGGGCATTGACCATGCTCCTGTTCATCGCTTGTGAAATTCCAGCAGGAATACTCAGCGTAGGACGCTTCGTAGCAGCGACGGTTGCAAACATCGCCGCGTGGTGCCAGTGGTCTGCGTTGGAATTCTTCTTCCAGCGCCCCACGAGATTTCCTCTCGTGTTCTCCTCCTCCATCCTGACCATCTGCGTAAGCTGGTAGTACATGCCGTTGAAGCCCTTGCGCGGCATCTGCTCGCCCAAGTCACGCGCATCCGGGGGCAGAATTACAGCCCCGTTCAGCATGTCTTGGATCAGTGTGTCGAGAGCCATCGTCTTGTCGATGTTCACCCGGCCCGCCTCTTTCGTCTTGAGCGGGAAGAAATTTGCCATTTCGGAGGCTTGCTCACGCTCGTCGGAGAAGCCGATGCGGAGCTTGCCGTGGTATTTCATTGCAAGCTCGTGCGATTTCGTCTTCTCCGGGTGTGCATCGATGATTCCCGTCCAGGATGAAAGGGTCGAAAGGAACTTGTCCAGGTCGTTCCAGTTCCTGAACAATTTCAGATTCCAGAGCATCTTTCGGCCCTGCCGGTCGAAATGCCAGCACCAGACATGAAGCAGCGTGCCCACGTCGATTCCGATTGCCAAGTAGGAATTCGGAATGCCGCCCATGTGGTAGCCACTAACACGGCACTTGTCCAACAGTTCTGCTGAAATCTTGTCTCCGGGCGCTGCGTACGGCATCCCCATGTTCTGGTTCCAGAATGCCTTCAATTTCCTTATGTCGCGCTGCCCGAGGAAGTAGTCGCGGACGATTTC
>Ga0126383_10000381_pt1 | contig 24148 bp, 25 predicted proteins | sample PanSoiMetPlot_35_FD_96882 | JGI IMG/M metagenome (GOLD analysis project Ga0126383, IMG submission 96882) | Tropical forest soil microbial communities from Panama - MetaG Plot_35 | ecosystem: Environmental > Terrestrial > Soil > Tropical forest > Bulk soil | place: Panama | collected 2016-02-17
ATCAACAGGCGCTACAGAACGCACTGGCGGTGATCGGTGACACCGACGTCTCTGCTGCGCTCGCGCAGATGATGCCTTACGCGCCCGGTATTCGCTCGCGGGGCTACTAGTGCCTTATGGACTGAGCAAGAAGATCGGTGGAGACACCGCTGCTAATGACGCCAAGATGGAGGACTGCATCAAGGCGGTGATGGCCAAGGGCACACCGAAGCTGAACGCAATCCTGATCTGCAAGGCGTCGATCCAGAAATCCGCACAGAAAGGACAGTGATGCCGAAGATCGCTGAGAAAGTCGATGAGAAGCAGGACAAGGCGGCCAAGGACGAGCCGAAGGCTGCAGAAGATGCGCCGACGCCGAAGCCGACCGGGACGCTGAAGCCGGAAGAGATGCCGGAAGAGCTGGGCAACGACTACCACACCTATGCCGAGGGTGGAATCGTTCAGGCCCGCTACGTGCCCGAGGAGGGTGTGTACATCATCGCCACTCCGAACGAGGACGGGGGCTACGACGGCGAGTTCGTCGACGAAGAGGCGTTCAATGCCGACTACACCCCCATCTCACCGGCCAAGGTGCCCTAACTGGCGTGGATCAGCCTGACCGCGGTCGTAGCCGTCCTGATCTTGGGGGCGGTGATCCATGCGCTGCTTCGCACGCTGCGGGCGCGCGATCGTGAAGCACAACGGCGAGAAGCCGAACTGCTGAACAGGCTGATGTTCCTCGCGGGGCGGCCGTGGGCAGAGCCTCCCCGCCCCGAGGAACGAACCTTTGAACTTCCGCCCGACGATGAGGTTGTCTGGCCCGACGCGATCACGCTGGAGACCGAGTAGATGTCGATCATCCCTTTCCGCGAGGCGCCCTCAGCGTCGCTGAACGGCGATGAAGTCGCTGATCCCCAGCTTCAGTACATAAAGGACCTGCGCGAGCAGTACATCAAGGACAGGCGGCGCTACGAGCCGACCTGGCATATCTGCCAAAGCTTCCTAGCGGGACGGCAATGGGTCGGTTGGAACCATCGCACCCGCCGGATCGTCGATCTTCCCAACCCGGCCGATCGGGAACGGCACACGGTCAACGTCGTTCCCCAGTACCACCAGACGGTGCTGGGAAAGTTGTACGTGGAAGACCTGCGTCCGGATTTGCTCTTTTCCCGCGACGATGTGGAAGCCGAAGCGGTTGGCCGCCACGCGCGCCTGCTGCTCAAGTACGCCTGGGAGAACGAGGTCGACGCCGACCGGCGGATCTACCTGGCGATCCACAAGATGCTCACCTGGGGCACGAGTGCCCTGCGCTGCGTCTGGGATCCGACGCAAGGCGAGAAGATCGGGGACTTCCCGTTGGGGCCGGACGACGAGCCGATCATCGACCCGCAGCAGGCCCGTGCCTATGTGGTGGCGGCCCAGCAGCAAGGGATGCAGGTTCAGTTCAAGACGATCTACCAGGGCCGGATCACCTGGGAGCCGCTTGGCCCCTTCCAGTTCCTGGTTCCGCCGGGAGTCGAGGAGCCAGACAACTTCCAGTGTTTGTTCATCGAGCGGCCGATGTCGGTTCAGGCGGCGAAGATGCGCTGGCCCGAGACGGGTGCCAATCTGCAGGAACAGAACCTGCGGATCAGCGACGCAAGAGAACTGTCAAGCGACGTGGCCGGTAGCCCCGCTGGGGGCGGGAACCTGAAAGGCCACGTGCTCGTCACGACCTACTACGAGATGCCGAGTCTCGAATACGAGCAGGGGCGCACGATCATCTACAGCGCGAACACGAAGCTGGAGGACAACCAACAGTTGCCCTACACGCTGCGTGGCAAGCCCCATCACGGCGTCATCTTCTATCGCTACCACCTGGTCGACGGGCGCTTCTGGGGGAAAGGGATCGTCGAGGATCTGATCGGGCCGCAGCGCCAGCGCAACCGTGCGCGCAGCCAGCTGATCGAAATCAAGGATCGAAATCTCGGGCGTGTGTACGCTCGGAAAGGCACATTAACGCCAGCGAATAGGCCGGTCGGAAAGATCATGGAAGTGATCGAGATCCCGTTGCACTCCGACTTTCCGCAGGAAACACCCGGCATCCCGCCCGGTGCCTGGGTGATGCAGGAAGTCGAGATGAACGACGCCGACATGGACAAGGTCGCCGGTCTGCGCGAGGTCACACTGGGCCAGGCCCCGACCGGCGTCTCGGCCTACGCGGCGATGGCGTTGCTCTCCGAACAGGACGAACGGCGGATCGGCCCGGTGCTGAAGAACATCCGGATCGGAATCGCAGACGACGTTCACCTGACACTCGATTTGATCCGGCGCTACTGGCCGGACGGAAAGCAGCTGGCCGTTGTGGGCACCGACGGCCAGCTGGACGAGTTCATCTTCCAGCGAAGCTTGCTGCCCCCCGAGTTCTACGTGGAGATCGCCAAGCACGCGCCGCTGCCATCATCCCCGGCGGCCGATGCCCAAATGGTGTTCGACATCTACAACGCGGCCATCGCTGCAGGCCAGCCGCTCCCCCCAGACTGGTTGCGCGACTCCTTGCAGTCTGGGCGGGTGCTTCCCTTTCCCACCAGGGAAGACCAGGTCCAGCGCAAGAAGGCGGAGATGGAGCACTACTTCCTCCATCAGGGGCAGCAGATCATGCCTGACCCGTTCGACATCGACCAGCTGCACCTGATGGTCCACCGGGGGGAGCGGTTCCAGGTTCAGATGGCACCAGGAAACGAGCTGTACGTTCAGACGCTGCTGCAGCATGAGCAGCTGCACCTGGAGAACATGAAGCAGAAGACGATGGCCTCGGGCGGGTTGCCGATGCAGGGTGAGACCGGCGGGCAGCCGAACGCTCCGCAGCTTCAGGGTGGGCACGGCGTCGAAGCCAGGGCTGGTCCTCCGAACAGCAGCCCGCAAGGGGTGGCACAGCAAGCAACCGGTAGGGCGCCTGTCCAGCAACCGCAGATCGGAGGAGGGCAATGAGCCGCAGCCGTGTTTTCGAAGACTGGTTGGAAAGCCTGGACTCCGACTCGTCTCAGACGCCAAACTTTGTTGACGATGCGGCGTTCGCTCGGGCGCTGCAGGCCGGAGGTCTGGCGCAGTCCCTGCCGGGTGCGGCAGCGACGATCCTGACCAACATTCCCAAGCTGACGCAGACCTCGAAGTCCGACGCAACCCTCGCGGCCGATCCCGATCTGAAGGTCCAGACGGTGAACGCCGGTGTCTACGAGATTGAGATCTTCTTGGTCTACTCGTCGGCGGTCAACACGACCGACTTCAAGGTCTGCTTTGGCGAAGATACAACGAATCGCGGGTTGGTCTGGGGCTTCTGCCTCAACCCCTCTGACGCTGCTTTCTCGGGTGCTGCGGGCGCCGATTCGACCAGTGTTTTCAACGCCGGTACCCAGGGTGGAAACGTTGCCCGGGGCGCCTACTTTCGCGCTATCTATACCGGTGGCGGCGGCATCTTCCGCGTTCTCTGGGCGCAGAACACTCTCGATGCAGCCAACCCGACTTACGTGCTGCCGGGATCCGCGCTGCGCTGGCGGAGGGCGTTCTAACGTCCGGCGCTTCCTCTACGGTTTCTCCGGTGGTAACGTCCCGAGCTGAAACGTGAGCGAAGTCGAGTTTGAAGACGGCGGCCAAGGCTCTGAAGAGTGGAGTGGCCCGTCCCAAGAGGAATGGCAGGGGCTTGTTGGTTTTCAGCAACAGGTCACACCGTTCCTTTCTGAGCTAGCTCAGGCGCTGCAGGACCCGGGGCAGGGCTACAACGACGCCCAGGGGTACCAGCCACAAGAGCAGCAGCCACAGCAGCCAGAGTTCGACCCTTGGGATCCGAACTCGGTTCAGGGCTTCATCCAGCAAGGGATCCAAGAAGGGATCCAACAGGCGCTGGGACCGTACTCCGGGATCCTCGGAATCGTCGCTTCTCGTGAAGGGGAGCAGATGGCCCACGACGAACTGGACAAGATCCGGGCCGAAGTGGGCGACTTTGACAAGGACACCGCGTTCCTTGTTGCGTCAGGGCTGATCGACCAGGGTCACGACCCTGCAGCGGCGCTACGACAGGGTGCTCAGTTCTCCAAGGAGATGGAAGCACGCATCCGGGCGGACGAACGGCAGAAGTACACCGGAGAGATTAAGCAGATCGCAACTGGCAGTGGCGATCTTCCCGCAGGTCAGGGAGCCGCAGAACAGGTATCTGGTCCACCCGGCCAGGGTGGGGCGGAGAAGTACGAGCTGGTCATCCGTAATGCCTTGGCCAACGGGCATCCGACGATGCCTGTCGGCTAGCGACAAGGGAGCGAACAATGGCAGACGAACGGGTTTCAACCTGGGCGAACCTGATGCGGGAGGCCAAGGGTCCCCTTGTCGAGGCGCTCAAGTGGAAGACAGTTCTCCTTTCGGAGGTCCGGCGGGACTCAAACGCGCGCCGTTGGTCAGGCAAGCAGATCACGATTCCGATCTTTCTCGCGCCGCAGCAGGGCGCCGGGGGCATCACCGAGACGGGACAGCTGAACGCACCGCACGTTGTCGACACGACGCAGGCCGCGATCACGTCGGGGATCGTCGCCATCGCGATCAGCTTCTCGACGCAGGTGCTGAACCAGGCCAAGGGCGACGAGAACGTCTGGGCCGAGGTGATGCCGACGAAGATGCAGCGCGCCGAAGACGCCTTCGGCCGGGTGATCAACGAGATGATGACCGGAACCGGGGATGCGCTCCTGGCTGCCGTCGGTACAGGAACTGCCGCCTCGGGTGGTGCCACGCAGACGATCAACGTCGGAGTGGCGGCGAACTTCTACCAGCTGTACGTGGGCAGGCTGGTCGAGGTCCGCAACCGGACGACGGGTGTGCTGGTCAACGCCCAGGTCGTGCGTATCTCGGACTACAACACGACCACGGGCATCGTCACGGTCGTCAACGCCGACGGCTCCGCGACCAGCTTTGCCACGGCGACCACCGACGGGATCTACATCGAAGGCTCGTTCGGCAACTCGATCCAGGGCCTGCAGGCCGCCGTCGCCACGACCGGCATCTTCCAGAACATCAACAAGTCGAACGTGCCTGCCTGGCGCGGCGTCGATGCTTCGCCGGGTTCGGCCACCGACCCAGGCTTGGCCGTCTTCGACAGTGCCGAGCGCCGGGTCTACTCGGTCTCGGGGCGACAGCCGGACTTCTACCTTTGCGACCCCGCTGTGATCGACAAGTTCAGCCAGGGCCTCACCTCTTCGGCCCGTTGGGCAGGCGAAGCGGGAACGCTCGCCACCGGCTGGACAGGGGTTCGCTACCGGAACAAGCTGCTCGTCCCGGACTTCGACATGGCGGCCAAGACGGCGATCGGCGTGCAGCTGCAGGACATGGCGATCTACACGCTCGACCAGGGGCCGGACTGGGACGACCACACAGGAGCGATCCTGCAGCGCTTCCAGACCCGGTCGCTGCCGGTCGAGGCGTGGCTCGTCTGGATGCTGCAGTTCGGCTTCGAGGCGTGCAACGGCCTCGTCAAGATCGGCAACCTCAACCAGGCCTCGTAGGTTTCCTCCGCTCAACAATCAGGAAGGAGTCGCTGACCGGCTCCTTCCTGATTGGGAAGTAGGATCCGCTCATGTCGGTGTACCGCTCAGGTGGCTTGTATGTCGTCGAGCAGGCGTCACCTCGGGACCGGGTTCAGAAGCAGCTGAAGGAGATCGACGACCGGCTGTTCCTGGAGAAGCAGATCAGCTTCGACAACAAGCCGGTCTGGTGTGTCGTTTGCCATGTGGGCGGTGATCAGCCCTTGCTGACGCTGATCGAGTACCGAGACGACAACGGGGAGCCGATCCCCGAGCCAGGCGACCACCTGATCTGGCGGGTCGCGCAGATGGAACGTGACGCCGGGCGGCTTTCGAAACGGGTGCTGGAAGCGAACCACAGGCTGATCGAGGGCCGGAAGCAGCAGACCAGAGAAGAGATCTCGGAGATCACGCGCGACGTGTACCGGATGGACAAGCGGCTGCCGCTCTTCCACCGTGGCCTACACCTGCGGGGGAGGAAGCCGTGAGCGTCCCGACCGGAGGGCTGGCCTACTCGGACATCCGGCTGGAGCTTTCCAGCCAGCGCTTCGGCACCCAGCTGGTGCCTTCGATCAACCGCTGGATCAACACTCGCTACGGCGTCATCTGGGGTGACTCGGAGTGGCCCTTTAAGCGCATCCGGCGTGAAACCTGGGCGGTATCCGGCGCCGCACCCGTGATGCCGCCCGCCTACTGGAAGACGACGAGGCTTGAAACCAGCACCGGCGACGTGTTGGTCTTCCTGGACACGGACGATTTCGACGACGCCTATCCGGTGGGGACACCGGTGGGATCAACGCCGGAGGCGTACACGGTGCTGGCGGGTCAGCTGTACATCGGCCCCACCTGCGGGGCGGTCACGCTTTACCACTCCTACGAGCGTCGCCCCTGTCACTACAACACCGCGGACGTGGTCGTGCCTGGACTGCTGAGCGCCGATACGGACTACCCGATCTGGCCGCCGGAATGGCACTACGCGCTCGTTGTCGGGGCTGGCGCCGTCGGGCTGAAGATGCAGAACGACCCCACCTGGGATGCGCTCGAACAGGAGTTCGGGACGATCCTGAACTCGATGCGGGAGGACTTGCTGCCACCGGACCAGTACGCGAACACGCAGTACGGCCGGGATACGGACTGATGCCGCGGAGCGTCTTCTCGGTCAACCGTCTCTACCGCTACATGCGGGCCTTCCAGGTGGCGGACTTTTCCGGTGGCTGGAACTCGAAAGCAGCCCCGACACTCCTGGGCGTGAACGAATCGCCCGACATGCTGAACATGACCCTGGACGAACAGGGCGGGATCTCGAAGCGGCTCGGCTATCAGTCAGTGGCAACAGCACCCGGGACAGGAACACCGACAGTGATCTTCTGGTGGGAATCGGGCCAGAAGCTGATCGTCCAGATCGCGAACGTGATCTACGCAAGCGGGGATCTCAGCAGCTGGGTGACGTTGGGCACGGTCCCCGACAACAGCAGGGTCGCCTTCACCGACTTTGCCCCGGCCGCGACACCGACGCTCGTTGCCGTTCACAAGATCGGTGGCGTCTACACATCGACCGGAGCATCGGGATCTTGGACAGCTATCTCCGGTAGCCCGAAAGGCAACTGCATCGCCACCTGGCAGAACAAGGTCTGGGTGGCCGGTGATCCGAACGCCGTCGCCCGCGTCTACGCCTCGAACGCCGGGGACCCGACACTCTGGACTGTCGGCACCGACTACAACGACATGCGCGAGAAGGACAACGCGCCCATCACCGCGCTCGTCTCCGGCCAGGGCCGGGATGAGAACGGCGATCCCGGGCTGATGGTTTTCAAGGACAGCTGGTGGGGCAGGATCAGCGACCCGAAGACGGGTACCACCTTCGGCAAGTACACGACTTTGCACAACGAAGCCGGGGCCTCCGGCCCGGAAGCCGTCTGCACCAGCATGAACGGGCAGATCGTCAGCGTTCACGAGCACGGGATTCACATGTCTGACGGTGTCCACGCGCCCGTCTATGTGTCGGGGAAGATCGAGAACGTCTTCGCGCCCGGATACCTGAACCTGACACAGGCGCGGATGTGGACCTGCTCGCCCTGGCGCGACCGGGTGATCGTCTCGGTAACACGCACCGGGTCCACCTACCCGGATTTCAGCTTGGAGTTTCATCCGGTGCTGGGTTGGATCGTGCCGCACAGCATCGGCTTCACCAGCCTGACGAGCTGCGATCTCGGCGGAGTTCCCAGGCTACTCGGCGGCTCGACCGCGGACGGCCGTGTCTTCCAGGTCTTCAAGGGCTGGGCCGACGACGGACAGAACATCGCGGCTCACTACCAGACACGCTGGTTCGCAGTCGCTGGTGGCTACATGATCCGGATGCGCCGGACTCGGCTTATCGCCCGGGGGACATTCGACTTCTACACCAAGGGCGACCAGACCGAAGACGCCGGTGTCTACAACCATTTCGTCGGTGATTTGCCCTCGATCTGGACGAATCAGGAGCACCCGTTCGACGACTTCTTTTCTCTTGGGGTAGCGAAGACCGTTTCCTGGCGCGTCGAGGAGACATCTCAAACGACCGCCTACGGGCGTACTCTGCTTCCTAGCGGCCAACCCGAAGAGATCGGATCCTTCTCCGTGTATGGATTCCTGCTCGACTACGTGAGGCTCGGCTACAGCTGATGGCGTACACGGCCGCAGGCTTGTTCGCAGTGCCGAAGCCGACCTTCGCGCGGCCAATCAAGCCGCTCGGTCCTGCTTGGCAGACGCCGGGCGGGCAAATCTTCGGGCACGGGCCGGTCGTCGACGCGACGCCGTCCTATCAGGCGCCGTCGATCACGCCTCCTTACGGCACTCCGGACACGACGCAGCAACAGCAGACGCCTCCGCCGAAGGCGACGCCGATGACGAGCGGCTTCGACACCAGCAAGGTGGCCTCTTACGCGGCCCCGGCAGGGGCTGCTGGAAACTGGAATCCGAACACCGATCCGTTCGTCAGCAATCTGCTCTCGCAACAGAAGACGGCGGCCGGGAAGTCGGGCGCCAACCTCAGCCAGCAGGCGTGGAATGCGCTGCTCGGCTTCGGTTCGAAGGAACTGGCGAACGCCTTCATCGGCGGCAACCCCTTCAGCTACATCGACCCCGGTGATCCGACGCAGACGCCGACGAACCCGATGGGAGCCTACTCAGGACTGGTGGGCACGATCTCCGATGATCCCTACAACTCGGTCTCAACGCTGGGACAGGAGAACTGGGGCTATCTCTGGGGCGGTGGCCCGCTCGGCCAGGGCAGCAACATCGGTGTCAATCCCTTCAACGAGGCGGAGAACGAAGCCAACCTGTGGTACGGCGGCGGCCGCTTCCTCGGCCTGGCGAACGCAGCGCGGCAGCACCAGCTGAACATCGGTGCCGAGACGCGCGCGGTCCAGAACCAGCTGGACGATCTGACCAGCCAGTGGAACGCCGCCTTGGGCGGCTACCAGTCCTCCTACTGGGATGCGCTGAAGGATGCTTTCTCTCGGCACCTGACTGCTGGGCCAGGGTCGAGCGGTAGCCCGGACGCCCCGGAGAACAAGGTGATCCAGGTGGGGCCGCAAACTGCAGCTGACGTACCGGCGAACGCGCCCTACGTCGGTGACAACGGCCAGGTCCAGATTCCGACGATCATCGGGCCTGGTGGCCAGATCGGGCCGTTGGACACCGGTTCGCCTGCCTACGGCGGGCCGGACATCACCCAGACAGTTCGGCCTTGGAACGATCCGGCGCTGAACCCCCCAGCAGCCACCCCGGAACCGGCCTTCTCCTGGGCGGCCAACCCGGACCCGCTGCTCCTGGGGATCCTGAACGCTGCCCGCAAGGCTGGCGGAAAGGGGCCGGTCCGTGGCTAACGTGACTCCTGGCGCTGGCTCTCTGCCGATGCCGGTCGCGGCGCCGGGCAAGCCCTATACCTCATCGCAGTGGCTGTCTCTGCCCGCTGGCAAGCGCGGCTTCCAGAGCTACCAGCGCTACGTCAACTGGTGGAACACCAAGGTGGGGCCAAGCCTCAGCAACCCGGACCGCAAGCCTGCGGTGGCGACACCACCCGGCGGTGGCTACAACCCCGGTTTCGTGACTCCGGCGGTCGTCAAGGGTGTGCCCTACCCGTCCTTGCCCTCCTACTTCAACCCGATTTCGAACGCGAACCTGAACGCGCAGGCAACAACGAACGTGAACACCAAGCTGAACCCGCTGATCGCGCAGGTGCAGAAGCAGTACGCCGACCTGCTGGCGCGCACCGGATCGCAGTTCGACACCGCCACGAGGCAGGGCCAGGCGGGGATCAATGCTTCGATGCAGGGCTGGTTGGACGCGGTCAAGGGTTTGCCAGCGAGCATCAACCAGACTTACAACCAGCAGATCGCAGGGCAGCAAGGGGTCAACGATGCGGTGCAAGCGTTCCTGCAGAAGTCAGGGCAGCAGACGCTGGGCGATCTGACTTCCCAGGCTCAGGCAGCTGGCGCCCCGGCGGAAACAGTTGCGGGGTTCCAAGGGGGCGCCAGCCCTCTGAACGTCGGCGGGGCGATCACCGGCGGCCGGACGGCCGAGATGGGCTACGGCGCCGGTGCCCTGACTTCACTGCTGGCACAGCAGCAGGCCGACGTGGCTGGGGCGGAACGGCAGCCGGGACTGATCCATTCCTACGGCGCCGACGCACTGGCGAGCTTCTTGCAGGACCAATCGACGAAGCGGGCGGCAGCCCTGAGCGACATCACCGGTCAGCAGGAGTCGGCGCTGGGCCAGATCACCGCCCAGGCCCCGGGGCTGATCCAGGACGTGTACCAGAACCTGCTCGACCGGGAGACGACGAAGGCGCAGATGCGGGCGCAATACGGTGCCGACCGGGCGACCTATCTACAGGGGATCCGGAACACGAATGCCGACTACTTGCAGGCGGCGCGGATTTTCAACGCGGGCGCGATCAACGACCAGATGGCGGCGATTGCGAAGGCGACCGGGACGGCGGCCAGCAACCTGCAGTTCCGTCAGCTGGCGAACGGCGACTACGGCTACTTCGATAAGTCGAACGGATCCTGGTACAAGATCGGCAACGCCGCCAAGCCGGGTTCTGGTGGGGCCGGTGCCGGTGGTCCCGGTGGTTTCAAGCGCACCGACAAGGTTTTCACCGATGCGGTGAAGTTGGCGCAAGGGTTCTACACCCAGTTCCCGTCTACGAAAACGACGGTCAACATCGGGTCCAAGTACGCACCGAAGTACGTTCAGAAGACTGTTCCAGGCCATCCAGCCGACAACATGACCGCCTACCTGGGTCTGATCTCGTACTACAAGGGCATCTTCCCGAACAAAGACGAGGCCTGGATCGTCGACAAGGCCAAGAATGCTCTGATCGCAGGCCATTACGGGCAGGCCAAGGATGACCTGGCAAATCCCGCTGCTGCTGCTGCGTACTTCACGAGTATGTCGAAGAAATACGCGGCAAAGCATCAGAACGTGCTGGCGAAAAAGGCTGCGCGTGAGGCCCAGGCACTCGATCCCGGCCACCCAGTCGGACCGGTTGGGCAAACTGGACAGCAGAAGACGACGGGTATCACGGGGCCGGTAGGAAAACAGACGCCTCAGCAGAAGCCGGTCATGGGAACACATCGCGCTGGTTACGGCGCTGCGAAGACGGTCGGCCAGCAGACACAGGCTGCGGTCACCAAGGGGATCAAGTCGGCCGCGAAGACGGCGGCCAACCCGAAGACGTATGCGGGTGTGAAACCGGCAACGACGAAGGCTGCGAAGAAGGTCGGAGGGGCGATCTACGGGTCGATCGCTGGCAAGCAAACCGACGTCGCGAGGGCGCAGAACGCAAGCGAGAAGAACGCGCTGGCGGACATCGGTGAGCGGATCAAGTCGGGTCAGTGGAAGCCACTGCCCGGTGCGAAGCCTCAAGACGATGCGAAAATGGCCGCCGAAATCGCGCAGTATCTGCAGAGCAAATACCCGCTGACACCGCTGCGGGCGCGACAGATAGCAAGCATCGCGATCTTCAACTCAAGGAAGTAGATGGCCACTCCGCCGTCAGCCCTCGACCTGGCGATGGAACGGGCTGTGCTGGCGCAGCACTTGCTGCACAACGCGGTCCGCCAGGACGCAGTCGATAGGGCGACAGCTACCCGGGTCGCGCGCCGCCAGGCGTACATCCGCGAGTTGGGCCGAACGCCGATCGCGGCAGCCCCGCATACAGGCGGGGGAGGCATCCTTGGCGGTCTCGAACACGGTGCCGGGTCAATAGGTGGCTGGCTGGGCCGAGGCGTGGTGACTGCAGGAACCCGGATCGCTGAGACGCCCTTCGGAGTCATCGACATGGCCGCAGCACCCCTGCAAGACGCCATCTCGGCAATCCAAGGAGGCCGCTCCCACCACACGATCAACCTGCTGCGTGGGATAGCCCAGGGGACGATCCAGGACTACAGGAACTTCCCCCACGATCCCGGTGGCGCGGTACTCGACACGCTGATGCTGGCCTCGGGGGGTGCGACTGCTCTCAGCAAGCTTGGCGAGGCTGCGGCGGCCTACAGGGCCGGTGAGTTCGTGCCCAAGACAACAGCCTGGGCGACGCGCTACCGCCCGACGCATCTGCCCGGCGGGGACGAGTTCAAGGGGAGACCGTTGTCGCCTGAAGCGCGTGGCTCGCACGGGACAGACGTCACCTACCTGCCGAGCGAGGAGTCGAGGAATCTGGGTGCGAAGCAGATCGCGCCCAGAGGTGTGCGCGGTGCTGTCGGTGACGTGCTGCGCCGTGTTTCCCGCCAGGACACGGAGACCACGGGCGCGCAGCCGCTGACGGACGAGAACTTCATCATCCACAAGAAAACGCAGGGCGAGCGTGGGATCGTGATGGAGACTGGCCCGCTGCGCGAACCCGGACAAGAGGGATATGGCACGCAGATGGCGCTGGAACGTCTTCCTCGTTCGGTTGCCACGTCGACGAGAGATGCGGAAGGCAACGTGGTTCCTGGGCCACAAGGGCCACAGGGCGGGCGCACCGTTTGGCGTGTTTGGTGGAAGCCCGCTGATTCGGGCGAGTACCGGGTGCTGAAGTTCAAGCCGACGGCGGAGGATCACGCGATCGCAGCCAAGCTGGGGATCCCGATCGAAGGGGTTCACGAGCTTGGTTCGCCGCTGTACATCGAGGGCAAGGCGGGTGACATCAAGGAACAGTTCAAAGCCGCTGCGGAGCAGCTGCATCAGGGTCGCCCTCCGCATCAGCTGGACATCGTGCAGACGGCAAACATGAAGGAAGCGTCGAATCTGCAGCAGATCTCGGAGTCACACCAGGCGTTGCAGGACTTCTTGGCCCAGCAGCCAACACCTGCTGCTGAAGCTGCGGCACCGGCTGAGCAACGTGTTGCAGCTGCAGAGCCTGAGCCGACACCCACACCGGTGCCGGGAAGCCAGGGTGAGCCGTTGCCCGCTTTGCCTGGCGAGGGAGAGATGCCGACCGAGGCAAGCGACGCGGAGCTTCGGGCGATCGAAGCGGAACAGACAGGGGCGGCGCCGAAGGCGGCCAAGGCGGCCAACCAGGCGGCCGAAGCTGCTGGCGCCAGGCCCTGGACGAGCGAGACGCTGCCGCCGATCAAGAACCCGCTGGTGGAGAAGATCCTCCCCTATCTGGCCGAGGCGAAGCGGCAGGGTGTGGTTGCGAACCGCGACACGGTCCTCAAGCAGGCAGGGATCGCGAAGAACACCAAGGGCCTGAAGATGGTCTTTGACCTGGCGAACAAGCGGCTTGCCAGGCATGAAGCCAGCGGCACACTCGACCACCCGGAACTGCAGATTCCGGGCAGGCCCGCGACGGCGGCGCCCCCCCAGGAGTCAGCGCCTGAAGTCCCGGCTCTTACGGAGGAACAGCGGGCGCAAGTCGAAAAGGATTTGGAAGACCTGGCTGGGATGGGAAAGGCCACCCCCGAACCTGTGGCCAGTCCAGTTGAAGAGCAGCAGGCCGAACAGGCAGCCAGGGATGCGGCGAAGCGCTCAGCGCAGGCCGAAGCGAACTCGGCTGACATCCGCGGCTCGATTGCGCCGAAGACGAGCGGTGGCCGGACCTACCACGAGGATCCGGAGTGGGAGGCCGAACTGGCCCAGCTGATGGGCAAGAAGACGAAGGCGCCCAGCGAGACCCAGCAGGCGGCCCAGCAGCAGGCGTATGAGGAAGCCCGCTATGGCGAGACGGCGGGGCGCCAGGATCAGCCGAAGCCAGCAGGGGCCTTGCCGAAGACGAAGCTGGCCCAGCTGGAAGCCGATCTGCACTTCGCTCAGACGCACGGCGCCGACCCTTACGAGCTTCGCACCCTGCAGGAGGAGATCGCGAACGAGCAGGAGAACATGCGGCAGGCCGCTATCGAGAAGGGCGAAGCGCCGCCGGTGTTTGGGACGAGGCAAGCTCCGCCAGCTGCGACCCCGTCCCCGGCGGGATTCACCGAAACGCCGCGGCCGACACGCGCCTCGCCGTCAACGAAGGGGACGTCGACGTTGCGCCAGTACGGGATCGACAAGCGGACGCTGCAGTCGATCGGCGTGACCGAGGAAAAGATCAAGCAGGTCCAGGACGAGGTGCGCGCTCAGGTCAGGGGCGTCCAGTCGCAGGGAGAGCTGCGCCAGATCGTCCATACGGCTGTTCGAAACGCGGAAGGAAAAGGGACAGCCGACAAGGGGATGGGCCAGTGGGATCTGCAGCAGACGAAGTACCACCCGTCCGGCGGTGCTGGCCAGATCCCCTTCGGCACCCGGCTGGGTGCGGCAGCAAGGGCGTTCATGTCGCCCAGCTTGCCCAGCGAACGGGTGATCGGCACGATCGAACATCAGGTCAGGGGTGGCTACGAACGGAGGAACATCAAGGTCACCCAGCCACTGCCGCCCTCGGCGCTGGGCAAAGCTCTGCGGCAGACCTCGATCGACATCGCCAACGCTGTGGCGGGCAAGACGCCGCTGAACCCACGGATCGCGGGGATCGTCCGGATCACGCGGATGGACAAGCTTGCGCTGAGGTACATGAAGCAGCGCGAGACGATCTCGATCCGGAACGCCGACGCGGTTGACTCGGCCTCAGCGATTGCCGAGCACGCCGCCGGGATTCCGCATCCGGTCGACCGGGCCGCCTACCTGGCCGAGCAGGTGGCGAAGCTGAAGAAGTCCTACCAGGCCGAAGGCAAGGGTGGCGGCAGGGCGCTGGACACGCTGAACATGCTGCAGTCGATGGGAGTCCTGTACCTGAAGGGACCCGGCTATCTGGTTCCGAACATGATCGGCCAGGCGTACATCGCTGGTACTGACGCCAAGTGGATGCCCTGGAAGGTCATGAAGGGGCTGCATATCGTGAACGGAATGCAGAACCTCGACCCGGTCGCTTTCGAGGCGGCGATGGGTGGAATGAGGTCGTCGGGTATCACGAGCGCCCAGCAACCTTTCCTCGGCACCAAAGGCCCGGTTGGCGCGGCGGTGCGAACGGCGCATCAGGCGTTCACCGGCTTCTACGGCCGCTCCCCGAACTGGAGTATCAAACGGCCCTGGCGTGTCTCGGGTCTGGGACTCGACCGGCCCTGGCGCGCTGCTGCCCTGGGAATGGAACTGGCGCGGCGCGGGATCAAGACGCCGGAGGAAGCGGTGAAGCTGTTCAGCGATCCGGCCAGGCGCGGCGAGATGGTCAACGTGATGCAGGAAGCGAACCTGAACGCGATCGACTACACGCACATGAGTCATTTCGAACGCACCTTCCTGCGTCGGGTGATGTTCTTCTACCCCTGGATCAGGGCTTCGTCGGCCTGGACGGTCAGGACGGCGATGAACCACCCGGCGCAGCTGCTGATGCAGACACAGGCCGGAGACATCGCGCGCAAGCAGTGGCAGTCACGGCTGCCGCCGTTGCCCTCCTACTTGTCGCAGGTGATGCCGGGGCCGAACATCAACGTGCCCCTGCTGGGCAACCTGGGCCATGAGGACATTCCTGTCGTCGGCCGGGTGCCGCGAGTTTGGAACCCGACTTCGGCTTCGGTGACGGGCAGCCTCGGTGACGTGCTGACCTCAGGGGGCGCTTATCTGCAAGGCCGGGTGGCTAAGAGCGAGGCCCTGTCCAGGTTCCTGAATCCCGGTGCTTCCTACGCGATCGGGCAGATCACTCACGTCGATCCCTTCACCCAGGCCGCCTACAAGCCGGGCCAGACGCCGCAAGGGATGTTCTTCCACGACGTCGGCCAGCTGGTCGCACCGGCTTCGATCATCGGAGACACGCTAAAGGCTCGCCAGATCGCTGGTGGGAACGTGCCGGGGATCGAAAACAGGCTGGAGCCGAAGACACTCTCCGATGTCGCTGGACGGACGATGTTTGGTGCAGGCCCGATCCCGCTCAACCCGAAGGAATCGGAGAGCCGCGCGGCAGCGGACGTCACCAGCTTGATGAATCCGAAGCAGAAGGTCTACTACAACGTCCAGCGGACCAGGCAGGCTTGGCTGGATGCAGCGAAAAAGGTGGATGCTGCCACGAAGGGCCAGAGCGGGTTGCTGGTGAACGGCAAGCTGCCCCAGCCCGTCGTCAAAGCGCTGCTGGTTTCAGCTACGCGCGATCGCAACCTGGCCGCTTTCCAGGAGCAGTTCGGTCACAAGCTGCAGCCGATTGAGCGCATCCACGCGGACTTGCACATGCTCCAACAGACGAAGCAGATCGCTCCAAAAGAAGCCGCCCAACTGCGCGCCTTCTTGGAGGGCGCACCTGAGTCGACGCAGAGAACCTGGATGCGAAACCTGCGCGAAGCGGTGCTGCGCGCTGGCAATGCCTACTCGGTGATCAACAACTACCGGCGGCAGCTGAACGCCGCATTGGAGTCGATCGGGGAGGCACCCATTGGCTGATCCCCGTGTTGTGAAGCTGATCTCGCAGGGCGCCCGCCAGCGGCAGCTGGACCCACGCGCCGTACTGGCCGTCGCTTCGCGCGAAGGTCTCGGTGGTGGGATCGGAGACCAAGGCACGTCCTACGGCCCCTTCCAGTTGCACAAGGGTGGCGCCTATCCGGGCTTCGCACCGCAGAACCCTTCGGCGGCGCAGGCGTGGGCGATGTCCCCGGCGGGGATCAACTACGCGCTCGACCAGATTGCCGGTGTCGCCAGAGGCCAGACGGGAAGACAGGCGATCCAGTCGATCGTCAGTCGCTTCGAGCGACCCGCGAACCCGGCAGGTGAGATCCAGGGGGCGCTTGGTGCCTACGGCGCGCCGCTTCCCAGCGGCCCGTCACTGAACCAGGCTCCCTACGAAACGGCGGGCACGCTGAGGGCGCGCGGCTCGTCACCGCTGAACCCACACCTGTACCGGGACTTCGCGATGAACCTGCTCAGTGGCGGCTTCCACGGCCCGCAGTCGGTGGAGTCGATGCTGGGCGCGGTGATGCAGTTGCGCCAGGATCTGGCCAAACAGTCGCCGGTGGCCCAGTCTCATTCCGGGGGCGCAGCTCCGCAGTTCACGGTTTCGCCCCCGCAGCAAAGCCCAGGGGGCTTCGTCGGCCAGGGATCTGAGAAGGGAATGTCGACCGCCTTCGCGACCAGCCTGAACCAGCTGATCAAAGCTGTGGGCAACCTGTCGATCACGTCGGGTTACAGGTCGCCCGAGGAGCAGACGTCGCTTTGGAACAACGCGGTCAAGAAGTACGGGTCGGCCGCGGCAGCCCGGAAGTGGGTGGCCCCCCCAGGCCATTCAAACCACAACAAGGGACTGGCGGCCGACCTGGGAGGAAATCTACAGCTGGCTCACCAGCTGGCGCCGAAGTACGGGCTGACCTTCCCGATGCCTTGGGAGCCGTGGCATATTGAGCCGATGGGGATTCGCTGATGCACGAGCAGTCGCAAACGATTCAGTTGCCCAACAAACGTTGGGTAAATGTAATCGGAGGTACACACAAGGTGCTGGTGCCGCAGTACCCATTCGAGGCGCAGTCGTATCCCAACCTGCGGAATGCGCTCTTCGCAGCAGTCCACCGCTCGTACTGGGAGGGCAGGATGGATCCGTTCCAGCTGGACCCGTTGAACCAGTTTTTGGCAGCCGCCAAGCGGCGTAACCTGAATCGACATGGCTAGCTGGTGGCAGAAGCCGTATTCAGGTGCCCCGCCACCCGGAGGCTTACCGCCCTTCATCCGGCCGCTCTACCCGCCCAGCGCCAAGAACAAGGGCAAGACACCGTCAACGGATGGGAAGGACGTGCAGGCGGTCAAGCGTGCGATCTCACGCCTGGGCCGCTGGCCCTGGCAGAACTTCGATGACTCCTACTCGGACGGTTTCGCGTTGGGCAGCCCGTCGAGCGAGGTCACGGACTCGGGCATGGCGGGCTTCCAGCGCCAGCAGGGGATCGACGACACCGGCTGGATGGGAGAGAAGACGTACAACGCGCTCGCTTACGCGCTCGTCCCTTACGAGCTTCCGCACGGAGGCGAACCGGCGTTCGACAAGACGGCGATCGACTTGCTGAACCAGGCTGCTGAAGAGATCAGCCAGCCGCAGCAGAAGCTGACACGGAAGGCGATCCCCAGCCCGAACTACTCAAGCCGCGGGGGGGCCAGCGTCAGGCTGATCGTCCTGCACACAGCGGAGGGCGCGACGACGATCGAGAGTCTTGGCTCGTACTTTCAGGGCAACGTCGATGCGTCGTCGCACGTCGGGATCGACGACAAAGTAGGGGTGATTGGGGAATACGTGAAGCGTGGTAACAAAGCTTGGACCGCTGCCAACGCCAACCCCGTTGCCGTTCAGGCCGAGCTTTGCGCCTTTGCGAAGTGGTCGGCGGCGGAATGGAATCAGCACCCCCATATGCTGGAGAATACGGCACAGTGGATCGCTGAGGAGGCCTACGCTTTCGACATTCCGATCACCAAGCTGACTGCTTCGCAAGCGCAGAAGTCGGGCCGCGGTGTCTGTCAGCACAACGATCTTGGCTCCTGGGGAGGGGGACACTGGGACTGTGGCAGCGGTTTCCCGATGGACAAAGTTCTTGAGATGGCGAAAGGGTTTTGACGAGCGGATGGAACGCCTAGCTGGCGACGAAGAACGCGAGATCGAGTGGCCCGGGCCGCGCGAGGATCCGAACGAGGAACCGTCCGAACCGTGGGCGCGCGAGGGCCAGCCACGAGAAAGGCCGTTCGCCGCTTGGAAGGATGAGTCCTGATCGGCTTGCTGCTCTCGGCGCCTTTCTTTCGGGAGTTGCGAGTGTGCTTACCGCCACTCTGTACGTAAAGGCAGTGCGGAAGCGGGCCGATAAGAACTGCGATCAGCGGATGCAGGCGTACATCGACGGTCTGCATGAAGGGCAGAAGGATCCGTGAACCGGCTGCTGATCCTGCTCGTCGCGGGGTTGCTGTTGGCCGGTGGTTCAGGGTTCCTGACTGCGCGCGCAGTCGGCTTCGGTAGCGCCGCTGATCCGAGGACGGTGACGATCAACGTGGCCACGGGGCCAGCAGGACCAACAGGACCACAAGGGCCAGCAGGCCCGGCAGGAGCAATATCTTGCCCGGAGGGGTTCTCAGAGGGTGAACTTGTGATCAACCACCCTGGCGGCCAAACGGTGATCTGGACGTGCCTGCAGAACTGAAGACGCAAACCGAGTACGAGAAGGTCCATCTGTTCTTGCTGAACCAGTTCTTACGGATGGGCTTCTCCGGCCTGGACTCAGAGGTGATGGCCGACAACGACGTGGACTGGCATCAGGTCGAACGTCTACTGTCTCGGGGTTGCACACACGATTTGGTCGTCCGGATCCTGCTTTAAGGAGGGAACGATGGCAGCGAAGAAGAAGGCGCCCGCGAAGGTCACGATCAGCGGCGGCAAGGGTCAGAAGCCGGTCACCTTCGAGAAGGGCGGTCTGCACAAGTCCACCGGCACGCCGCAGGGTCAGAAGATCCCGGCGGGGAAGATGGCCGCGGCCAAGGCCGGTCAGTACGGGCCGAAGGCCCAGAAGCAGGCCAACTTCGCCACCGGGATGCTTGCGAAAGGTCGGAAAACCGCGCAGGGCAAGTAGCCCCATACTTGCTCACCTACCGCCCCGTAGGCCCGAGCAAGTACGGAAAGGGGTTAGTCGTCGTCCGCGACGGTTCTGTCGACCTGTGATTCTGGAACGTAGCCAGTGCCGTAACCACGGACAGCGCTAAGACGACCGTCCATTTCCACCTCTTCATCTGACGGTTCTCCTTCTTCCTCTTCCTGGGTTGCCAGCCAGATATCTCGTTCGGTCGCTGCCAGCAGCATCGCCACCACCTGCAGCTTGGTTTCCGGTGTCACGTTCGGGTCCTCGCACAGCTTGATCAACGTGACGTAAGCCTTCTGGCGTGTGCGCTGCAACAGCTCGTAATGCTCCGCGTCCACCTTTGCCTCCTAGTTCAGTTTGGCGCCATGCTCCTTCATCGTCTGAAGCAGATCATCCCGAAGCTCGTCGACGATGGCCAGCATCGACCGTTCCTCTTTGAAAACCAGCGCGGCGAGGCTGTGCATGACGAGATCTCGGATCTCCTCTTCCTCCATCGCCATCAGGTCCTCGAACTTGATGTCGTTCACTGCGGCCACGCTCCTTCCGGTATCCACGTACATGCCCCCCGTGGCGGCCACCAGACGAGCCATGCTTCCCACCCGGCCTGGTACGCCGCCTCGGAGAGCCTCTTCCTTTCGGCGGGAACGAATGTCTTGTAGGCGTTCACGCCGTTGCCCTTCACCTGAATCAGCCGCGTCGGGAAGCCCCGCTTTCCCGCGATCAGGTCGCCGCAGCCCTTCGATCCTGCGGCTCGCAGCACGATCCAGCCGTCGGCTTCTAGGCGTTTGCGAACGTCGCGTTCACGCTGTGTACCCGCACGTCCACGCGCGCCACGTGTAGCCGCTGGCTCTGAAGTAGCGATATGCGGCACGAGCTGCGATCCACGGACTGGATCCGGCGACGTGCCAGCCATATCTCCTCCTTTCGCTGTAGCCCATCTGGAAAATGTTCACGTACTGCCCGTTGGTGGCCCAGATGTTGTAGCGGGACTCGCACCAGGCGACTCGGCTGGCTTGGCCTGCGTACCTGCCGAACGTCTGGTTGATCGCTGTCTGCACACTGCTGGCGGCCAGAGAAACGACCGCGCTAAAGGTGGCCAGCGTTTGCAGTTGCTACCTCCCTGTCGAACAACGGGATCTGGCCTGCCTCTTCCAGCACGAGACTTCGACCCTGGAAACGGCGGTAGGCGTCGTAGCAGTAGGACCCGTTGAGGTCGATACCGATACAACGCCTGGCCAGTTGCCGCGCCACCACGGCTGTCGTTCCGGAGCCGATGAACGGATCCAGGACGACGCCTTTGGGCGGGCAGCCAGCGAGGATACAGCGCCTCACCAGCTCGCGAGGGAACACGGCGTAGTGCGCGCCCGGCCACTGCTCGGTGCTGATCTGCCAGACGGAACGCATGTTCCTCCACCCCTCGCGTTCCTGATCGGTGTAATCCTCGCTGACGACCGCGAACTGACCGTCCGCGCTCTTGTTGTTTTCGCCTATGCGGGGTGACTTCATCCGCTCGTGCGATGAATGCGCCATCGGCTCCTTCACGTCGTCGTAGCCGTAGTAGTTCCGGCCACTCACACCGAACATGAACACGTACTCGTGGGCCGTCGAGGGGCGATGCTTGACGCTGGACGGCTGGGGGTTCGGCTTCGACCATATGACATCGGCCAGCAGGGTGAAGCCCGCACCCTTCATCGCGGTTGCGAAGGCCCAGGGAACGCCCAGAAGTTCCCGATCGCGGTAGCTGTCGCCCAGGTTCACCCAGACCACGGCAGCAGGCGTAAGGAGACGCCGGACGCCCATGAATACCCCGACGAGTCGGACGAGGTACTCGCGGACTGTGGCTTCCAGACCAATCTGATCGTCGACGCGCCGGGCACCACAATCAGGACAGGCCCCGGCGTAGAGACCTGGTACAGCGTCAGTCCCGGTTCTCCCTCCGTCTTGTAGAGGGCTGGTAGCGAGCGAATAGTCGTAGCGGGTTTTCTTCTTTCCGGCTGCGTGCTCACAGTCGGAATCACCACCTTCCCAGCGTCCGGTGCCGTAGTCACGCAGCCCGAAGTAAGGCGGGCTGGTGACGACACAGTCCACGGCCGTGTTTAGTGCTCGCAAGACAGAAAGGCTGTCGCCCTGGTAGAGCGAGAACCAGTTGTCAGCGTAGTAGGGCTTCACTTGCGCGAGCCTCGGATGTACGCCTTCTTCATGTAGTTGGGACAGGTCGGGTTGACGCACTTGTAGCGACCCTTCCCAGCTGTCGTCTGGACCCTTCGGGTTGTGCGTCCACACGAAGTGCAGATCGGCACGGGATTCTTCGTCATCACGCCACCACCTCAAGCACTTGCATCGACGGGGTTTTGAAGGTCAGCTTGACTTGCCGACCGGATGCCCCCTTGCGGTTCTTCAAGACGCGGACCAGCATGTCCTTCGAATCGAGGCTGGGACGCCAGAGACCGAGCAGGAAGTCCATCGCCTCCTCGATCACGCCGCTGTCGCGCATCATCTCCAGCGTCACGGGTTGTGTGCCATCACCTCCCTTCCTCGATAGCTGCATGGCCACGATCACGGCCACGTGTTCCTGTTTGGCCAGTTCCTTCAGGCCCTTGCCGACGACGCTGGTGCGCTCGTAGGGATCTTTTCCCGGCGCGCTCAGCAGGCCCAGGTAGTCCACGTAGACACAGCGCAAGGGCTGGTCGAGCCGTTGCCGAGCCTCCTGGATGACATAGGGAATGTCGTCCAGCTGCAAGGGCTTCTCGCAGAGCAGTGTGTACTGCATCCGCTGCAGGAAGCGTGTCGGTGGCCCCACGTCGTCCATCCTGGCCAGCTTCTCGATCTCTTCCGGGGGCAGGTTCTCGAAGATCGCCCACTGGCGTTCGAACCACTCCGGACCCGGCATTTCCAAGCTGCAGATGAGACCGCCAGCGTTTGCGGCCGATACATTATGGGCAATCGTCGCCAACGCCCAGGACTTCCCTACCGCCGTTCGAGCGGCAATCCCGAGGACTTGGCCATCACTTACACCTCGCAGATCATGGTCAACAGAACCCCAGCCGACGCGGATGCCGGGGCGCTCTCCGGAACGTTCCTGCTTCCAATCCTCATACAGGTCGGAGAAGGTTTTGAGGGCGCTCTGGATCTGCTTACGCTCCTGCTTGACGAGAGCGATGAAGTCGTCGCGGCCTCCCTGCCACTCACACCAGTCCTTGACGCCGGGGGGGCGGACGCGGATGCCGTTGCCGAGGATCTGCATCAGCTTTCGCGACCCCGCCTCCCCCGCTTCGTCGGCGTCCAGGCAGATGTAGACGCGCGCCCCGCGCGGCAGCCGCTGGAACCAGACACGGCGCAGGGCGCTGGCCCCGGCCGGGAGGATGCAGACCGCGGCCAGATGCCCGACGAGGTCGTATAGGCGGGCGCCGTCAGTCTCTCCTTCGACGATGAACCAGTCCATCGCCGTCGCGTCTCCAATCACCTTCACCTCTCCGAACGACGACCCGGCCTCGGCCTTGCGTTTCCCTGTCTGCACGTCTCGGTACTTGATTGCCGATACCACACGACTCCCGTTCAGGCGTGCGTAGCCGGGGAATGCGAGGAAGAGGTCGGGTCCTCGGCCGTGGAAGGCAAGCTTGGCCTCCTGGGCTAGAAGTCCCTGCAAACTGATGCCTTTCATCTGGCAGAAGACCTCGATCTGCCGTTTCGCTTCCGGGGTCGCGTTCTCTATCTGGGCCAGCTGCTGCCAGCGAACACCGAGATCGTGGACTGGTCTGGCGTCCTCGTGAGGGCGCAGTTGCTCGTACACCGTGCTTGTGCCACCCCTGGGTTGGGGGGAATGACCCCCATGCGGACAGCGAACTTCAGGAAGGTATCAGGCCCTCTTGGCGCCCACCAGAGGGCCTGAACTTGTGTGTACGCTATTTGCGGGTAAAAACTGGTCCACGGACGAAATCGACCCGGTCGAGCACGTAGTCGATTCGGCCCAAGACGGCCGCCAGCTCTTTGTCCAGTAGCCTCGCCTGCGTCAGCAACGTGTTGATCTCCCGCCGTAGCCCCTCCATCGTCCCGTAGAGCATCTCGTAGGCGAAGTCGACGCCCATCGGCTCAGGCTTGCCGGTTGGCCCCGGGTTCCGGTTACCGACGTCGTCACCAAACTCAAGCGCCGCCTCGTACTTCGGAGTCTGCTCGGCCTCAAGCTCCTTGTAGTCCTTCTCCATCACCACCCTCTCTTTCGATGAACTGGCGCAATGTGACTTTGTAACGCTTGTTGACGCTGCCTCTGGCGCGGTAGGCCCTGAACTCATCGTCTCGTGCCCGGAACTGGGCTGACCTGCAGCGTGGCTTGCCGCAGTAGTCGGATGCGGTACCGGGGCCGTTGACGCCGACGGTCGGCCCACCACAGTTCACACACACACCCGCGTATTCGTTGTACTTGCGCGCTCTTGTCTTCTCGATCACGCGTTCGCGGTTCTCTGGCCGCGCATACCACTCACGCATATACGCCTTGTATTTCTCTTTGTCTTTGAGCGGCATTTCACCACCTCTTTTCGCTTCGACGTGCAAGCCAGGCGGTTACAACCACCACTAGAAATGTAGGAATCCACCTCATATTCCACCTCATTC